>PDWI01029185.1_pt1 | contig 10420 bp, 14 predicted proteins | sample 1430891 | NCBI WGS metagenome assembly PDWI01 (sample SAMN01162508, study PRJNA174530) | Oral metagenome, whole genome shotgun sequencing project. | biome: Marine environment; feature: Marine mammal; material: Swab sample of the gingival sulcus; isolation source: swab sample of gingival sulcus... | reverse complement strand
GGGCATCCCCCATTCACACCACGCCCCATCATAGACGGCATGGTTGTCATGGCCCAAACGGCTGAGCGCCAGATTGATGATGACCGAGGTCACGCCCGAACCGCAGGTGGAAATCACCGGCTTGCTCAGATCAACCCCGGCCTTGTCAAACGCGGCTTGCAGGGCGGCGTTGTCTTTCAGGGTGCCATCGGCCCTGATCAGATCGGTGAAACAGAGGTTTTTCGAATTGGGGATATGGCCGCTGCGCAAACCGGGGCGGGGTTCGGGTTCCTGACGGTTCGGGTTCCTGACCCAGAAAACGCGCAGCATTGCGGGCATCGACGATCTCGTAATCCCCCAGCTTCGAGGCTGCGGCGACCTGAGTCACATCCTTGACCATTTGCGGCTGAAAATGCGCATACATATGCCGGTCGCGGATGGTGGGCGGGGTGTCGGTGACCGGGTGGCCTTCGGCGATCCATTTGGGCAGCCCGCCATCCAGCACGGCTACATCATCATGGCCCATCAGACGGCACAGCCACCAGACCCGCGGGGCGGAAAAAATCCCGGCGCTGTCATAAACCACCACCTGATGCCCATCACCCACCCCCATGGCGCGCATCCGTGACAGGAATTTATCCACCGGAGGCGCCATATGCGGCAGCTCCGAGCGGTGATCGGCGACATCGTCAATGTCGAAATAGCGGGCATTGGGGATGTGACGGGCCTTGAATTCGGCTTTAGCGCTGCGGGGATCGTCGGGCATATACCATGAGGCATCAAAGATGCGCAGATTCGGATCGTTCAAATGGTCAGCCAGCCATGTGGTCGACACCAGCGTTTTCGGATCATCCCGGAACATAGCACCCCCTTTGCGGTTTCATATATGGCCTATCGTGCGCCGGGCGGGCTGGCAAGCAAAACAGTCGGGTTTTGCGCAAAAGGCCGGGGCAGGGGGTGAGCATTTGCGTTCGTCGCACAGATAAACGCGGCCCCGGTTCGGAGCTGTTGTTTATTCCAGCGCCCCTATCAGAGCCCCTGGCGTTTCTTCTTTACAAACAGCCAAATCTGTGGAGGGCTTGGTCCGGTTCAGGGAGGTCTCGAAATGAGGGATGGGTTTTTTGCAAAGCATATGGGCGTTGTTGCCCTTGTCTGTGGGGCGATTGCGGCCACGATCTATATGCTGATGATTGGCGTTACATTGGCTCATATCCAAGCGGTTTCGGGTCATGTGCCGTTTGACATGCGCCCGCTGGGCTATCGTTACGCCGATGCGGTGGCGCTGTTGCAAGCGCTGGGGGAAGAGGGGCGCGGGTATTATCTCAGCCGGCAGCTTCCTCTGGATACCTTTTACCCGGCGATGTTGGCGCTGACCTTGATCGCAACGGTTTCATGGTTTGGGCAAGGTCTCGCTAACAGTAAACTTGCCCGCTTTGGCATTGTTTCTGCGCTTGGCTGCGCCTTGTTTGATTATGCTGAAAACATCGGTGTGGCGCTGTTGATCTGCAACTGGCCAGATGTGTCAGCCCCGTTGGTTTTTGCCGCCAGCACGGTCACCATCATCAAATCGGTGCTGACAACTGTGGCGATCCTGCTGACGATTATGATCGGGTTTCTTTGGGCGCGTTTTCGGTTCAATGAAAAATGACGGCCCGTTTCTGTCTGCAAAAAAACCAAATGCCAGAGGGTGAGGCCGATCACAGCCACCAACACGCCAATTGTCACCAGAGCAATCTGCCGTTTGAGTTGAATTCTGCGAATGTTGCGCCCATCTATCAGAGCATATGAGGAGCAACACCATTGACCACAATCCATCCTCCCGCCGCGTTTACGGTGCAAAGCGGCCTCAGGCCAGAACATCGCGCACAAGTGGCACAAGGCTATTGGCATGCCTTTGCCCGCAAGCTGCACTATCCGCTTGGGCCTCAGGCAAAGGCGGTTCGGTTTATCGAGAGCGTCCTTGATCCGAACCACGCCATCAGTGCGGTGTCTGATCAGGGGGAATTTCTGGGAGTGGCAGGGTTCAAAACCCCGCAAGGGGCGTTGGTTGGCGGTGGTTTCAAGGATCTTGCCCGCGTTTATGGATGGGGCGGTGCCCTGATGCGCGCAGGGCTGATTTCGTTGTTAGAGCGCGATTGTTCAAATGATACGCTGTTGATGGACGGCATTTTTGTCGCGCCCGGGGCCAGAGGGCGCGGCGTGGGCAAAGCGCTTTTGCGGGCCATTGAGGCACATGCGGTATCCAGCGGGCTGCAACAGATCAGGCTGGATGTGATCGACACCAATCCTCGCGCCCGGGCCCTCTATGAACGCGAAGGGTTTTCGGAAAAATCAGTTGTGTCGATGGGGCTTCTTGGCCGTGTGTTCGGGTTTTCTTCTGCAACGGAAATGACCAAATCTATCGGGCCAACCGCCATTTGATCCTGAAGTGCTGCGGGGCGGACAGGGTCATTCCTGCGGTGGCTGATCGGGGTCGGTTTTGTCTTTGGGATCGACCGGGGTGATCAGGGCGCTGGCCAGCTGGGTGAGCAGAGCGACAAAGACGCCGATGCTGGTGATGGCATAGGCGATGGTAAACAGCTTGGCCGCCGGGGTGGTTGGCGAAATATCTCCCAGCCCGATGGTGGTGGCGACCATCATGCTGAAATAGGCGGAATCAATCCAGCCCCAGCCTTCGATCTTGTGGTAAAACACCGTGCCGGACAGCAGGATCAGCGCGGCCAAAATCAGGGTCGAGCGAAAAGCCGGATCGCTCCAGGAGCGGTAGATGGCTTTGAACATACGGGCGAGGGTCAGGAAAAACGATAGCATGGTGGCCTCTGGCTAAGGGTGTGTTTGGCCGATGATAGGGCCGGGCAGGGGCGCGGGGCAAGGACATAGCGTGTGGGAAGAGGGGGCGGGATGCGGAATACAGCCAAAAGCCACAATCATGATTGTGTCGTTTTGCGATGTATTCGCAAAGGTCAGGGTTCGCCGCTAATCGTCCAAAGCCAGCTTGGCCGCCAGCAGGCCAAATATCCCGGCAAAGCTGCGCCTGACCCAGTTCAGCACCACCGGGCGGGTGATGACATAGTCGCGTGCGGCGGCGGCGAAGGCTCCGTAGACGACAAAAACCGCAAAAGTCATCAGCATGAATACCAATGTCAGCTGGAGCAGTTCGGCCGTTGCAGTGCTCGACTTCGCTGAGACGAATTGCGGCAAAAAGGCCAGAAAGAACAGCGACAGTTTTGGGTTCAGCACGTTGATCAACAGGCCGCTCAGCGCGATCTTGGCATAGCTTGTGCTGGTTTTGTCATCGCGGATATCCATTGTTCCGCTTTGCCTTAGAATCCCCCAAGCCATATAAAACAAATAGGCCACGCCAAGATATTTGACCAGTTGAAAGGCAATCGCGCTGCTGTGCAACAGCGCGGCCAGACCGATGATGCTGGCGATGGCCGCTGGCAGTATGCCAAATGTGCAGCCAAACGCGGCGGCCACGCTGGCCCCGAACCCGCGCCCCAGCCCTACCGCCAGTGTATAGATGACGCCAGTTCCGGGTAGCAGAACCACCACCAATGCCGTCATCAGGAACTCCAAAGATACCATGTTTCCTCCAGTCTTGGACAAACAGTCGGCGCTTTCAGCACCCAAGTCAATGCTCAGTTTCAGGGTCTCCATTGCTGAATACAGAGGGCAGTGCAGTCGGGTTGGTTTTGCAGAAACGGCCAAATGTTTTGCAAAAAGATGATTTTGGCGTAAGCTGGCCTGAAAAAACAACAGCGGCACCGGTGGGCTGAGGGGCTTTGAAACGCTTTCAGACCTTCAGGGCACCCGAAGGGAGAGACAAAATGGCAACCATATTATCCTACATCATCACATTTGGAATCCTGATGGCCTTTGGGCTGGTGGCGTTCTGTGTGGTGAAATGGTGGAATTTGCGCGTGGTCGGGGTGACGCCTGTGCGTTTGTTTACCTTTATCGCCATCCTGTTTACCTCGGGGCTGGATGTGGGGCTGATCATGTTTCCGCTGGGCGAGTTCCCGGTCTATGCAAACCCTGTCAATGCCAAGGCCTATGGTTTTACCAACCCGCTGGCCATTGAGTTCGGCTTTTGGGGGTTTCTGATCTGGAGTTTTTATTTCCTGACCAGTTTTTACTTTTGCGTTATTGAGCCGCGGGTCAAATTCTTTGAAATCCCCTTTGTCAAACTGCTGAACAACATCGTTATCGTTGGCACCTGCGCTTTTACCGCCAGCCTGTTTCTGATCTACCTGCCCTCTTACATCCCCGAAATCGGCGATGGAGAAACCATCCTGACCACATTTTACGTGATTGTGTTCTGCGTCATTCTGGCGGCGGCTTATTCCAGCACCGATATCAAATTTGTGCGGGTGTTAAGCGTGGGCTCAACCGTGATGTTTCTGGTGCTGATTGTGTTCATGTGGCTGTATGCGGGTATGGGCTTTGGAGCGCTGGCAGACAATCTGGGCACGTTGCTGGGCGGCTATTTCGGCAGTCTGCACCGCTTTGCCATGCCGTTTAACGACTATCACGAATTCTACCTGTTCTGGTGGTTTGCCTGGTCGATCATGATTGGCCAGTTTACCTCGCGCTTTGTCGGCGGGATGCGCACGCAATATCTGTTGCTGGCGCTGATGGTGATCCCTTCAATCCCGCTGGCGATCTGGTTTTCGGTGCTGTATTACTACTTTGCCAACGGGATCAATACCACCGGGATCCTGAATATCTCGATGGTGATTGTCGGGGTGACCTTTGTGATCAACTCGCTGGACAGTCTGATCCGGCTCTATTCGGATAATCTGTTGCTGACCCCAGACCGTCTGGGCAAGGTGGGCTATATTGTCGGCAATGTGGCGGTGCTGTTCGGGCTGACTTTGCTGTTCCAGTCCCAATGGCTGCAAATCCAGTGGATCGGCGCGGTGGTGGTCGGGATTTATCTGGCCTGTGTGATCTTTATTCTGGTGACCAAACGGGCCGAGATCGCCCGGATCGACAGCTCGCCCAAGGAAAACGTGCTGGATTTCAACAAGATCAACGCCGTTCATTAATCTGGCCCGAGCCTGTCAGGAGAAGGCCATGTCAAAAAGCATCAAGCGGGTCGAGCAGGCCGCTAAGGCGGCTGGGATGGATATTTCTGTGCTGCGGATGCCTGATAGCACCCGCACGGCCGGAGAGGCGGCGCAGGCTTGTGGCTGCTGTGTGGGGCAGATTGTCAAATCCATGATCTTTGAAGGCGGGTGTTGCTGTTGATCAGCGGTGCGCATCAGGTGGCGCTCGGGCAGGCGGAGCGTTTGCTGGGGCAGGGGCTGAGGCGGGCCGATCCGCGCCGGGTGCGTGCCGAGATCGGCTTTGCCATCGGCGGGGTGGCTCCGATTGGCCATCTTTGCGAGGTCACCAGCTGGATGGACCCGGCGCTGCTGCGTTATGAGAAAATCTGGGCTGCGGCGGGGGGCTCCAATGCGGTGTTTGCCGTGGCCCCGCAGGCTTTGCAGGCCGCCACCGGGGCGCAGCTGTTGCCAGAGGGTATGATTGGCTCGGGGGATGGTTAGGCTGATCGACATTCATCGCATCCAAAGCATAGCTGCGGCGCAGTGAGTTCGTATCGTTTGGCCATGTGATGACCCCAGACTGCTCAATCTGGCTCTCTGTGAATCACACAAACACACCCTTTGGGAAGCCGGAATGTCGACTGGTCCCAGACCGTTTACCATTCTTCAAGCACTGGAAACGTAGCACGCCATTATTGTGGCGCTGTCCAAGAGGAGTTTCCGGCGACCTCTACGGAAGGGCGTTTCCAGTCAATGCTGTACAATGCTGAACTCTTTGGCTTGGCGGCCTCAGGGTCAAAGAACACAATGTTTGCGGCAAGGGCATTGTCTTTAGCCGCAGCATTACTTTTGTCACGCCACCCCGGAGACCAGAATGAAGTTCGGTATACTAATCCATCGAAACCGTGTTCCTTGAAAGCCGAGCCGATCAAGTTGCACGTCCTGTAGTGCAATTCCCGATCATGACCCGCGACACGCTGGGAAACAAAATCTGCGGTTCTGGCAAGCAGCCATTTTTCATGCATCTCATCGGTGGGGTTTTCATCGGTCAAAACGCCCAAGGGTTCTCTTCCATGCTCCAGAAGTTTAGCTACCCGAAGCGGGCGCATGGTGAGGAAATCGGCCAATGTACAGGGATCTTTTGGCAACGCCCTGATTTCTGCCAGCGCAACCTCCGGCGTGGTACTTACATACAAGACTGGCGACCCCGGAGCGTTAAACCTGCCAAGGCCGACTTTCTCTTTCGGGGGGGCACATACATCTTGTTCAGATAGGGGCCGTGGGTTAACCTGTCCTCTCTCAGGATATTCACGGTCGTCATAGTCGTTGCGTGCACGAAAAATTCTGAATCCGTCTCGCAGGGTTTCCTCATGCCCTAGCTTTTCAACAGTGTTGGCAATTCGGTCTGCGAAATCACAAGCGAAGCGCAGGTCGCTTTGACCTCCTCGGCGCATGGCTTGCCTCAATGCCAGAATGTCGTATTTTTTAGGGAACAAGATTCACAACCATATTACGCGAGAGCCTACTGGGCCTAAAACCCAATCAAAGTATTGAATTAGCGTATCACATCGGCTTCAAGACTTCCAATCCGTTATTTGGAGGCTTGCATGGGACATTTGTTTTGGCTGTCGGACGCGCAATGGGCAGCAATTGAGCTGTTTATAGCTAAACGGCCACTTTATGATACCATCCCCCTATGACCTATCCCATTTCGTTTCGTCGCCACCTCCTGTCCATCCGGGAAAAAGAAGGGCTCAGCTTTGAGGGAACATCCGAGCGCGTCGGAGTTTACCAGAAGTCGATGCGCTGAAAAACTGAGAGAACCATGGAAGGATCTGTTCCGGGCTCAATTTTGCGCCGATCAAAAGGGAGGCGTGCAGGGCCGGATTACTCGGCATCAAGCGGCTCCCAGACGTAGAGCGTTTTCCAATAGGCGATGTCGTCACGCACTCTGTAACGGCGCCCGCAGTTTGTGCAGCGAAGAGTCCACTCGGTGTAGTAACGCTCCCGAAGCGCTCTGGCAGGGGCAGGGTGTGGTCATCGCCGTGCCTCCGGGGTGCGGGCGCGGCGGGATGTTCCCGGAGCCTCCGTCTTTATCACGCTTGTTTTGGGGGCCATTTTCGCCGGTCATTGGCAAGGGTGGCTTTTCTGGTTTTCCGCGTGCGCCCATGTTTTCAAAATCCCTCATGTGGTTTTCCATTTCCCATCTCATGGCGTGCAACCTCCGGTTTCCAGCCGGTGTGTCTCAGCGAATCTGCCGGTGATTTTCATCCCTGCGCAGGCGATTTTACCACAGGTTTCATATCATGTCGGTCATAAAATACCGCGACAAGGTAATGCCGCAAAATGTCAAACACGCCGGGCTGCGCCTGCCGAGGGGCAGGCAGGCGCAGCCCGGCCTATCGGCCGGGCGGGGCAGTTTAGAGGGGGTACAGCCTTATGCAGAGGTCTCGTAGACCTGCAACGCCAGCTCGGCCCGCACTCCAGACCTTCACGCCCGCAGCACCCGATTCACAGGGGCATCGCCGCCTCCCGGAATTGCCATGTGTTGATCTTTGGGGTAAGTCTCAGGCAACCCGTTTTCGACAATATCAGGAGTATTCACATGGCAGCTTCGAGCGTTTCTCTGAAAGTGCAAAATTTGCTGGCTTTCGGGAATATTGTCATCAGGGACGGGATCGGCCCGGAAGCGATCGCCCCCCGACTGGGCTGGGGTGAGCGCAAAGCCATCATGCAGGACGGCGAACCTGACCTGTTTGCCGCATTGCAATGGAAATATAGCATGGCGCCCACCTTGCAGGGCCGCGATGCCGAATTGCAGTCGATCCTGGATTGGGCAGATGACGGCAACAACACGATCTCCGTGCGTCTTCTCTCGGGGGGTGGCGGCAGCGGCAAGACCCGCCTTGCAGCCGAAGCGGCCAAACACCTGCGCGACCGAGGCTGGGTTGCCGGCTTTGTGCCGAGGAATGCCAAAGCCGGGCAGGCCTTTGAAACATCTCTGCGCAAGTTCTTGCTGATTTTCGACTACCCGGAAGAGCGCATGGATGTGGTGAAAGATCTGTTTGACTCTATCTGCGACATCTCTGACAGCCTTGTTGATTTCCCCATTCGCATCCTTCTGGTATCGCGCCGTGAATGGGCCGACTGGGCTGATTTGCTGCGGGAACTCGGGCCGCGCGCGGGGCGGCAGGAGCTGTCCGTGCTGAGGGATTTGCCTCGGGATGATGCGCAGAAGCTGTTTGACGAAACCGCCCGGAATTTCGCCGAGCTGACCGGCAAAGCTGTTCCCGATCCGGGCACGGGCGGCCAGTGGCTTGAGGCGCCCGCCAACCGTGTGCCGCTGATCACCATGGCCGGGGCGGTTCACCATGTGCTGAGCGGGGACAGCGGCTTTGGCCTTGGGGCGTCCGGGGTGTTGCAGGCCCTTGCGGATACCGAATTTGATCGCGCCCGCCGGGTTTCAGCCGACCTTGGGCTGGGGGATCTCACCCTGCCGCGTCTTCTCGCCCTGGCGGCGTTGACACAGGATGGCTTGACGGATGAGCAATGCGAGGCGCTTGGCGACGCGCAGGCGGCATCGCGCCACGGGCAGGACCTGATCGACAGGCTGAAGAACTCGCCCTGGCGTAAACGCACGGCCGCCCACGAGGAGTTTCACCTGACCCGGCCGGAGCCGGACCGCATGGCGGCCACCTTTCTGGGGAAGGTCCTGCTGGATGATGCCTCGTCGCATTTGCCCGATTGGCTGGCCATCGTTGCGGGCCCGCAGGAAAGCGCCTTCGGGGATGTGATCAGCCGGGTCGGGTACGACCTGCTGGGGATGCCGCCGCAATGGTTCACCCGTTTTGAGGATCACCTGTCCAGAATGCTCGACCGGCACCCGGAACTGATTACCGCATTTCTCGAGTTTGCCTGTCAGGAAGGCACGGTCTTTTCGGCAGGGTTTTCCGCCGCCGTGTTGCGGCGTGTCCTCAAGCTGAACGGGCTGAGTCAGGAAATCAGGGCGGCGTCGCTCAACAATCTGGCCAACGATCTCTCGAAATTGGGCCAGCGGGAACAGGCGCTGGAAGCGGCAAAGGAGGCCGTGGCGCTGCGCCGCGAATTGGCCGATGCCCGCCCCGAGGTTTTCACCCCGGATCTGGCTGCATCACTGGGCACTCTGGCCCTCAGGCTCTCGGAACTGGGCCAGCGGAAACAGGCGCTGGAAGCGGCAAGGGAAGCCGTGGCGCTGATTATTCCGGCATTGCAGCAACACCCGATGGCATTCCAGCACAACGCCAAGATCATGATGGGCAACTATGTCCGTCTTTGTGAAGAACTGGAGCAAGACCCCGATCCCGACTTGCTCGCGCCAGCTTTGCAAATCATCAAACAGCTGACCGGCCCGGACAGTTGACATATCGGCGGCTCACCATGGGGTGCGCGGCATTTACAGAGGGTGATGCAGGCCTTATCCATGGGCCGCGCTGGCACCAAACCCGACAACAGTAAAACCGGGCAAATGAATGCCTGCACAGCAGAGGAAGATATTATGGAATATGCAGCTTTTGTCGTCAAAGCCCTCGTCGGGGGGGTCCTTAGCGAAGTCGCAAAAGGCGCCTATCGCGGGGTTGTCGGATACCTCAAGGACAAGCCGAAATTGGGCGGAGCTGTCGCGATGCTGGAAGAAAACCCAGAGGGCGAAACCGAGCAGAAATTGCTGGCCGAACGCCTCGTGGATAGTGATGCCCTGAGCCACCCGGAATTCCGCGCGAAGGTGGATATCCTCGTGCAGGCCTTGAAAAACGCCAAGGAGGTTTCGCCGCAGGCCCGTGTTCTTATTGAGGACATCAAAGCGAATGAGGCGTATTTTCGCCGTATCGAAACCGAGGGTGGGGCGGGGGTGACCGTCAAAAAGGTGGAGGCTGACATACTGGTTGTGGAAGACATCACGGTCAAATCATGATGCGGGAATGAGGCGCTGGAACCTGCGCCATTTCAGCCGCGCGTGAAATGTGGCGTGGCGCTTTCGGAGGATTTCAGGCCGTTTAAAGTGGCCCTGTGTCCGGGTATCGCTGACGGGAGTGGATTTTGACCCAAACCCGCCCGGCGCATCTGACACGATCCCACCGGGTGGGCCGGCAAACAGCCGACCGCACCCCCTTTCCGGGTTACTCGAACTTCCAGCGGTAGGCTTCACCCTCCATCTTCACCACCACCAGCAGGAACTTGAACGGTTCCACTGCCAGCAGCGCATGGGGCACTTCGGCGGGCATGACGATGGTGTCACCGGCTGTGAGTGTCTGGGCCACGCCGTCGATGGTGATCTCGACCTTGCCCTCAAGTATCTGCGCCATGGCGTCGCCGGGGGCGGAATGGGTCGACAGCCCTTCGCCCTTGTCGATCGC
>PDWI01010422.1_pt1 | contig 10420 bp, 9 predicted proteins | sample 1430891 | NCBI WGS metagenome assembly PDWI01 (sample SAMN01162508, study PRJNA174530) | Oral metagenome, whole genome shotgun sequencing project. | biome: Marine environment; feature: Marine mammal; material: Swab sample of the gingival sulcus; isolation source: swab sample of gingival sulcus... | reverse complement strand
ATTGTCAGGGTCAAAGCATAAAAAATCCTTGTACAGCACATAGGCAAAATCTGCTGAAGACATGGCCCCGCCAGGATGGCCTGAATTGGCTTTTCTGGTGGCGTCCATGATAAGCCCCTTGATGACGCTGACGCTGTATATATCCATCTCTTTCCCGTTGGCAGAATGTGTACCCATAACATGTTCCTTATAGAATGATTGATGATGTAAAAAAATCTCTGAGAGGTTGAACTTTTCGCAACAACACAGCAGACGGTGTTTTTTCTGACGATTTAGGCAGGAGGCTCAAAAGGTGCCAGATGCAAGACGCAAGAACGGTTCAGGCTCGAAGCGTACCCCCCTAGTACGTGAGAGGTTGAACCGTTCGCCGCAACGCCGCAGATGGTACTTTTTCAGCCTCCTGCCATGAGGTCAATACGATGCTGATGCCGCCCCCCCTCAAAATCATTGCTTACAAAAGCGTCCACAATAGCCTTGGCCAAATCAATACCTGTAACCCGTCCACCCAGACAGAGGACATTGGCGTTATTGTGCCGCCGTGTCATACGAGCGAGATATTCGTTGGTACACAATGCCGCACGGATGCCTTCGACCTTGTTGGCGGCCATGGACATACCCACGCCTGAGCCGCAAACAAGAATGCCCAGTGTATTGAACTCCAGAACCTTGCGGCAAAGTTCCTTAGCATAAACGGGATAATCACAACTCTTCTGAGAATGGGTTCCCACATCCTGAACCTCCATTCCCTTGTCCTTGAGATATTCCATAAGCTCCTGTTTCAGGGGAAACCCTGCATGATCGGAACCCATGACAATGGCATTGTGGGTAGTAGATGATGTACTCATGATATCCTCGCAAAATAATGTTTACCCAAATCTTCCAGAACACACGTATCAGGACTGGCTGCGACGCTTGATATAATCGGAACGGGAGGTACGTAATTCCTGTTCCATGTGTTCCATCTCTTCCTGCAAAAAGGCGATCTGTTTTAGGGGAAGTTCTGCCTCGGCGTCTTGCGGGGAGAGGGCCTTCTCTTCCTTGGCAAAAGCGGCAAAGGTCTTGCCCAGTATCTGGTATTCTTCGTTAAGCCGCTTGTTCATCTGCTTAATTTCCCAACGCCTGAACGCCTTGACCAGCAACCAGTTGATTTCGCTAAAAACAACCTGCCAACCACTAACCACATTGTTCCATACATCCTTGAAAAAGGATTGCTGCTGAGTATTGCCATTGTCCATAGATAACCTCGTTGTGTTACGCGTTTATTGTCCTTCCTTCCGGGACTGCTGTCCCCCCTTGCTCCCTGGTGCAGTACGGAGAGCATCAAGGTCAATAACTTCTGTATCCTGGGGGTATTCCAGAAATAACTCTGATGAAAACTGCGCGGGTTTCACCGACTTGATACGAATGACTGCACGGGTGGTTTCATCCATAGTCATAACGATTGTACGACTATAGGGCGACGCCTCACTGCCGTCAAAAACAACGTGCCAGTCGCTGGCCCCCCGAAGCTCCAGAACCCTTCCTGACGCATCCATCAACATCCAGGCCACACGGCATGGCCTTGCAAAAAAAATCTTGCTCCCTCCAGCGAAAACCTCTTCTCTGGCAGGTTGTTCGGGAAGCAGTGAGGCTATGCTTCCCTGAAGAATCAAAGCCAATTCTTTAAGCTCAAAGGGCGAGGGAAACCCCAGAGCTTCAATGCCTTTTCTGGCGTTTTTTGCCGTGTACAGACGTTGTTCTCTGGGGAAATACGCCTGCCAGAGGTCTGTCCCCTCATACCATGTGGAAAGGGTCTGGCCCATGCCTGCCTCAAGATTCATGCGCACAGGATACTCAAGGCTGCCAAAAAGACGCATAATCACGCGATGCGTATGTTTGCCAGACGTATAGTTGATGCTGGTGCGGATAGAAAAATGCGTGAGCAGCGCAAGGGATTTCTGGTGGTCAAGAAAGGCAGCCCAGCAGGAAGAAGGTTTCGGGATGCTGACAACAGATTTGGGAGCGCAGGAGGTCAGCGTCAAAAATAACAGCATCAGGGCAATACATGCTGCCGGGCGAAGACCCGGAACAGACGACCGGCGGAAGCGGCTTATGCTCTTTGGGAAACAACCTGCCATAAGGGTTAGTGGTCAGGCTCCGACGTTTGGCATTGTTTACTGGCAGCCCTTGCCTGCCGTGCCTTTTCTTCCTTGCCCACGGCCTCGGCAATAACAGCGCAATGCTCCCAAATGGTAGGGTCTTCCTTAACCAGCTTCACGGCCTGACTGATAGCCTCCCAAGCCTTGGGGAATTTGCCCTGCTTGTACAGCACCCAGGCCAGGGAATCCATATAATAGCCGTTGTTGGGTTCTGATTTCAGGGCGTTTTTTACCAGAACCAGCGCCCTGGCCAGATTACCCCCCTGTTCAGCCAAAGAATAGCCAAGATAGTTAAGGGCCTCATGGCAGTCAGGATCAAGGGCAATAATTTTTTCCATGCATTCCATGGCCCTGTTCTTATCCTTCTGGTCATCCCGCAGGATGCCAAGGCTAAAAAGCATATCAATATTTTCGGGCCAGGCGTCACACCCCTTTTCCAGAAAGGCTGCGGCTTCGTCCAGGCGGTTTGCCTGACTGAGCAGCTTGGCCTTGAGCAGCACAAACTTGGGCTGTTTGGGAAAAGCCTGCATTCCTTGGTCGGCAAGCTGCATGGCCTGTGTCATGTTCCCCAAGCCCATAACCAGATCAGTTCTAAAAAGAAGTGCCCGCTCAAAATAGGGGTCGTCTTCAGGAATATGGGCCAGAAAATCCTCTGCCTTTTGCGGTGCCTTCTGCCCTTCATAGGCCAACAGTGCCAGCATGAACCAGCCCCTGGCTGGCCCATCCTCCTCATGGGCCAAAGGTTCGAGGATGCTGGCTGCATAGGAATAAAATCGCTGGGTCAAAAAAAGATTGGCGGCATCCAGCTGAAAATCCTTGTCCTCAGGTAATTCTTTGGTGAGCGTAAATGCCTTGTCCGGTGCATTGAGTTTAAGGTGCAGCCGGATCAGTGTCAGCAAAAGAGGCGGCCCCGGCCTACCTTGGGCTGCCAATTCCTGATAGATTTTAAGAGCCTCCACATATTGCTTGTTCCGCTCATAAAGGTAGCCAAGCTCTGCCTTGGCCTGAAAAAATGCAGGGTCTTTTTCAAGGGCAGTGCTAAATGCCTCAATGGCTTTTTCACGTAGCCCCAAACTGGATGCGGCCTTGCCCATAAGATACCAGGTTTCCTCATTTCTAGCGTCTTCCGGTATGGTCTGCAGGGTATCCAGAGCTTGTGCATATTGGGCCTGCTTGAGAGACAAGGCCCCAACCTCCTGAACCACGGCCCAGGAATCAGGATGAAGACGCAGATAGTCCTGCAAGGTCAGGCTGGCATCGGCCCACCTACGATCCACTTCATAGGTCTTGGCAAGGGTAGCATAGAGGCTCAACGCATGGGGAAAAGACCTTATAGCGTTCTTGAGGGTGGTTCGCGCTGCGCCGCATTCCTTGGCCTGCCAAAGAAATTTGGCTTTCTCCAGATACAGATACGGCGTCGGAAGAACCTGCAACGCATCGCTTATGGCCTCATCTGCAGCTTGGGATTTTTTCTGCCGGGTGCATTTCAAAAATTTCAGATAATCAAAGGTTGCCCGTGCCTTGGGCGAAAGTCCCCTAACCTCCTCGTTATGCGACGAAATCAAGGGAGAGCCTCCCCCGCCTTGAGGAGCTTTTGGCCCGCACCCAGCATAGGCGCCCACAAGAGCAAGAAGGGCTAAAAAAATACAAATGCGCACACTGCTACCCATTAGGTTTATCATTAATTTTACCTTCCAAAAAACACGTGGGCCTAAAAAGACGTAGTCTCTCAAGAACAATCTGCCCCATGCCCTGACCTACCTTTCCCCAATCCATTCCTCAGAAAAATCTGTAATTTCCCGGGAAAAATGCGTCTTGAGTTTCTTGAGCAAGCGGGCCTCAATCTGGCGGACACGTTCTCTGGTAATCCCGTACTTTTCACCGATCTCACGCAGGGTCAACGGTTTTTCAGCCAAAAGCCTGTCGTGCAGGATATCCCTTTCCTTGTCGTTTAAGTCAGGCACAATGCCCTTGATTTTATCCCGAAGCAGGTCGCTGATTTCACCATCAGCCATACTGGTTTCAATGTCCGTGACCCCGGCAGGGATAAAATCCATGGGCGTAAAGCCGGAATCATCCCCACCCACAGGCATATCCAGAGAAAGGTCTTTTTGCCCCAGGCGCTGGCCCATCTCCACAACTTCATCCTCGGAAACCTGAAGATTTTTGGAAATCTGGGCCACGTCCGGCGTATAGCCAAGGGCCTCAAGACGGTTACGCTCCTTGCCCAGATTATAGAAAAGTTTTCGCTGGGCCTGGGTGGTACCGATCTTCACCATCCGCCAGTTGTCCATGATGAATTTAAGGATGTACGCCTTGATCCAGAAGGCCGCATAATAAGAAAACTTGATACCCTTATCCGGGTCAAATTTTTGCACCGCCTTCATAAGCCCCACATTGCCTTCCTGAATAAGATCCAGCACGTTCTTCATCCACCGCCTCTGAAAATCCAGGGCAATTTTCACCACCAGCCGCAGATTGGCCGTAGTCAACCTGAAGGCAGCCTCCTGGTCGTTGTCATCCCGGATTTTCCGGGCCAGCTCAAATTCTTCGCCCGGCTCCAGCGGTGGAAATTTTTTAATCTCCTGAAAATAGAGACGAAGGGGGTCAATGGTTGCCAGGCTTTTGGGCGGAGCCGGCATGAGCGTAAACTGTCCGCTCGTATCCACGGACGCCTGGGAAGTGGTATCGCTGGAAGCATCTGGAGAATCGTTAGGTATCGTGTGTGTCATTATGGCAAGATATGGTTGGGCAGAAGCCTTGGGCAAAGGGGCGGAATAAGGCAAACATACTGCGAATTAACCTATATTTTTTATTTGTCCTTTTCAATCTTTTTCAGTAGGGGTTTTGGACGGAAAACAAGTATTCAAGCCGATTGCAGGGAAAAATCGGCTTTTTTTATTCCTGTGCCATCAACCAAAAAACCTTTCAGAGACGAGTTCTGCCTTGCGGACGTACCAGGCAGCACCATGCAGAAACGGGAAGAGGAGTACAGAGTGAGTTCCTTCCGAAAACTTCTTGGGTCGGGCAAGACCATTATTTTTGACGGCGGCATGGGAACCCTGCTTCAGGCCAGAGGGCTCAAATCAGGCGAGTCTCCAGAGAGTTTTTGCCTGCGCTGCCCGGAGGTGGTCGAACAAATCCACCGGGAATATTTTCAGGCCGGGGCCAACGTGGTTACCACCAACACCTTTGGGGGCAACCGCTTTAAGCTGGGAGCGGACATTCCTTGCCACGACATGAACCGTGTTGCCGCATCCCTGGCACGCAAGGCCGTTGGCGATGCAGGCTTTGTAGCCGGAAGTGTCGGGCCTACCGGACACATGATTGAGCCCCTTGGAGACGTGAGTTTCAAGGAGCTTGTACAGGCCTTTGAGGAACAAATTCGCGGTCTGGTGGATGGCGGCGTTGACCTCATTTTGGGCGAAACCCATTTTGATTTGGCCGAAGCCCGTGCCGTGGTGGTTGCGGCCCGAAATGTCTGTGATCTTCCCGTGGGAATTTCCATGACCTTTGAAGACGGGGTAAGCCTTACGGGAACCACGCCTGCCATCTTTCGGGATACTGTGGAAAACATGGGCGTGGATCTTGTGGCCACCAATTGCAGCGCGGGGCCGGAAGGGCTGCTGGTGGTGGCCCGTGATATGCTCAAAGGCTCCCGAACCCCTCTTCTTGTGGAAGCCAATGCCGGACTTCCTGAACTGGTGGACGGCAAGACCGTCTTCCGGCTGGCCCCCGAAGCCTTTGCCGAACAGACCCGTGAATTTGTCCGTGCTGGCGTCCAATGCGTGGGCGGCTGCTGCGGAACAACGCCAGAGCATATCAAGGCCCTTGTGGCAGCCACGGCAGATATTATTCCAGACGTAAGGGAAACGCCTTCTTACCCCTGCCTTGTTCTCACCTCCCGCTCTGTCTCGCTTCCCCTTGGCTTTGACTATCCCAGTCAGATTATTGGCGAACGCATCAATCCCACGGGCAAGCAAGAACTCATTACCCAATTTCAGAAAGGCGAAATCACCCGCGCCCTGGAACTGGCCAGAGAGCAGGTGAATATGGGCGTAGGTGCGCTGGATGTCAATGTGGGCGCCCCCATGGTGGATGAAAAAGAATTGTTGCCCATCCTTGTTCGGGAATTGTCCTCGCAGGTTGCAACCCCGCTCTGCATTGACTCCAGTGACGAGCAGGCAGTTATTGAGGCCTTAAACGTCTATCCCGGCTCCCCCCTTATCAATTCTATCAGCGGCGAACCGGGCAAACTGGAACGCCTTGGCCCCTTGTGCCGTGATTATGGCGCACCGTTCATCCTTCTACCTCTCAAGGGCCGCAAACTCCCGGTAACAGCCAAAGAGCGTATCGCCATTATTGACGAACTCATTGCGCAGGCCGATGCCATGTCCATCCCCCGACGGCTTATTCTGGTGGATGCTCTGGCATTAACCGTTTCTTCCAAACCTCTGGCGGCCAGAGCCTGCCTTGATGTTATCCGCTATTGCCGTGAGGCTCTGGGACTGACAACGGTCATGGGCCTTTCCAATATTTCTTTTGGCCTGCCTGCCCGCGAACTCCTCAACACCCATTTTATGACAATGTGTATGGCCGCAGGCATGGGCGCATTCATTGCCAACCCTAATTCTGCACGTATTCAGGAAGCCCTGGCCGCAAGCGAGGTGTTGCTGGGACGCGACCCTCAGGCAGCATCCTTTATTGATAAATGTTCTGACTGGAAGCCTGGGGGCGGCACACCTTCGTCTTCTGGAAATTCTGGCGATGGCGGCCCCACTGGTGGCCCCTCTGGCGGTGATGCTGGCGGCGGCAGTCCCATTGAACAGGCCGTTGTCAAAGGCAAAAAGGACGCCATTGAAGAGATGGTGCTGGAGGCGGTGAATAACGGTGCTGATCCCTTTACCCTTGTGAACGAGGAACTCATCCCCGGCATTACCGTTGTGGGTGAAAAATACGAGCGCAAGGAATTCTTCCTGCCCCAGCTGCTTCGGGCGGCAGAAACCATGCAAAAAGGCTTTCATGTTCTCAAGCCGTATCTGGAAAAAGACGGAGCGCAGGATAAGACACGGGTTGTCATGGCTACGGTGGAAGGAGATATTCACGACATTGGCAAAAATATTGTCTGCCTGATGCTTAAAAACCACGGCTTTGATGTTATTGATTTGGGCAAGGATGTATCCGCAGACAAAATCGTCCAGACCGTGGAAGAATCCGGTGCCCGTGTGGTGGGGTTGTCTGCACTTATGACAACCACCATGACCAAAATGCAGGAGACCGTTGACCTCATCAGGAAAAAAAGCATTGATTGCAAGGTGATGATAGGCGGGGCCGTTGTTACGGAATCCTTTGCCAATCGCATTGGAGCAGACGGCTACTCAAAAGATGCGGTCTCTGCTGTACGAGTGGCCCAGCGCCTGTGCGGACAGACCGCCTGAATACAACAATAACTACCAAGAAATGCACAATCATATGCTCCACAAGGCAGGGATCAAGGATGTCCCGCACATACATAACCTGCTCATGCAGGAAGCTGCCACAGGCGAAGGCATTGTCCTGCCCAGATCCTATAACGATCTCTATAATCGGCTCAGGGATTTTTATGTTGCAAGGGATGAGACAAGCTGTAGCGTCATGGGTTGCTGCGCCTTAGCCATCACCTGGAATGATATTGGCGAAATCCGTTCTCTGGTTATTGCCAAGGCACTTCGCAGAAAGGGATGGGGCCGAAGGCTTGTAGAAGCCTGTGTCAATGAGGCCCAAAACCTTGGGCTTAATCGGGTTTTTACCCTCACCGCTAGGCCGGATTTTTTTGGCAAACTGGGATTTACCACGGTGGATCAGGCAACACTACCCCAAAAGGTCTGGGCCGATTGCTTAAATTGCCCCAAATATCCTGACCAATGCAATGAAGTTGCCATGCAGCTTATCCTTTAAAGCAGGTTGCAAACTCTTCACTTTTAACCCAACAGAAGGAAATATGAACAAGGAAGTCATTTTTCACAAGGACGTTATTGCCAAACGAGTCAAGGAACTTGGGCAGGATATTTCCAAGCAGTACGAAAACGAACCCCTGGTCTGTATCTGTGTCCTCAAGGGAGCCTTTGTCTTTTTTGCTGACCTTATGCGGGCCTTAACCATTGACCCGGAAATAGATTTTGTGCGGCTGGCAAGCTACGCGGGCAGCGCGCCTCAGGAAGGCAAGATGCTCTTCTCCAAGGATATAGAGGTTTCTATCAAGGACAAGCATGTCCTCATTGTGGAAGACATCGTGGATACCGGCCACTCCATGGAGTTTTTGACCAAGGTACTCAAGGCACGCGGCCCCCGTTCTGTTGCCATTGCCGCTTTGGTGGACAAGGGTGAGCGGCGGGAATGCAAGGTAAATGTTGACTTTTCCGGATTCGCCTTGGACAAGGGCTTTATTGTTGGCTATGGGCTTGACTACGATGAACAATATCGTGGTCTGGAAGGAATTTATAACCTGAAAATTCAGGACTAAACTCTGGGAGCAGCCCCCTCTCTTCCCGGCTTGATACCTGCAAAATACTTGTGCCGACTGGCGGTGCTTGTTCCTAATAGATGATGTGAGGTCGCTATGATTGTACAATGTCCCGGATGCGATACCCGTTACAATCTGGATGATGAAAAAATTGGTTCCAAAGGAGCCAAGGTGCGATGTACTCGCTGCCAATATATTTTTCAGCTTTCCCTTCCTTCTGATCAATTTATAGAAGATACTGTGGATGAGGTTTTCAGCAAGGCACCGTCTTTTTTGGGCGGTTCCAAAAAAGGAGAAAACTCTCTTGATATTGATGCTCCGCCTTCCAGAGGAAAACGCATTGTTCTCTGGCTGGTTCTTCTCCTGGTTCTTCTTGGCGGGACAGGGGCAGGTATCTATTATTACGACCCACATCTTCTGGATGATCTGGGACTAAAAAACCTTTTTACAGGTAACAGAGTGGAAGAACAGCAGGAAAAAAAGGATGTGGTCATCCCTGAAATTACCCTGGAAAACGTCCGTCAATATTTTGTAAAAAACGAAAAAATCGGGCAGGTTTTCGTTGTTGAGGGCAAGGCAGTTAATGGCTTCAAGGTTCCCAAGGAACTCATCAAGCTCCGTATCAAACTCTTTGACAAGGCAGGCAAAACAATAGCGTCCAAAGTGTTTTTGTGCGGCAACACGGTTTCCTATTTCCAGCTTCAGGTTCTCAAGAAAGAGGAACTGGAATCAGCACTTGATGCCAAGGTCGGTATTTTAACCAACAATACTAATCTAGGGCCCGGTGCCAGCGTGCCTTTTATGGTGGTTTTTCCTGACCCCGCCAAGGAACTGGATGAATTTTCTCTGGAACCCATTGAGGTAAAAGACCCGCCGCAATAGGACAAAGCACGTTCCTATATGCTGAATGTTCAGGAAGCAGGCCTACCCAATGCCCAGAGCTTCCAGCCACTCATCTTCCCAAGGGCGGTCGTAGAGATCGCCCTTTTATTATGTCCCAAACCGGAATGTCCTTATGAAAACCAGGGAAATCTACCGCTGCTCACAATGTGGAACCACAAGCTCCCGCTGGATGGGCCAATGTGCAGGCTGTAAGGAATGGAACACACTGGAAGCAAGTGTAGTAACCACAAACAGACCCAACACCGCGCTTAAAGAACGCCCGGAACTGGTTCATCTGGGCAACCCGCCCGTGGAAATTTGCCTTGAGCATATCCCAACCCACATAGAAGGACTGGACGCCCTGCTTGGCAAAGGACTGGTTCCCGGAGCCGTGCTGCTTCTTGGCGGAGAACCGGGCATCGGCAAATCCACCCTGCTTTTGCAACTGGCATCCAGCGTGGCGGCAAGCGGCCGCAAAAGCGTGTACGTTTCTGGAGAGGAATCCCTGGGCCAGCTTCAGGGAAGAGCGGTTCGGCTGGGCCTTGAACTGGGAAATGTTCTGGCATTGGCGACCAATCAGCTTGAGGACGTTCTTGAAATTATGGAAGGCGGCAAGCGGCCTGACCTGCTGATTCTTGATTCTGTGCAGACTATGGCCTCAGTCAGTGTGGACGGCATCCCCGGAAGCGTGAGTCAGGTTCGTTCCGGTGCCATGCAGATTATTGAAAAGGCCAAGGCCGCCGAGGTCTGCGTGGTTATTGTGGGCCATGTTACCAAGGATGGGCAGATTGCCGGGCCAAAAATGCTGGAACATATGGTGGATACGGTTCTTTCCCTTGAGGGCGACCGTCATCATCTTTTCCGTATGCTTCGTGTGCTGAAAAATCGTTTCGGCCCC
>PDWI01010421.1_pt1 | contig 10420 bp, 6 predicted proteins | sample 1430891 | NCBI WGS metagenome assembly PDWI01 (sample SAMN01162508, study PRJNA174530) | Oral metagenome, whole genome shotgun sequencing project. | biome: Marine environment; feature: Marine mammal; material: Swab sample of the gingival sulcus; isolation source: swab sample of gingival sulcus... | reverse complement strand
CTATGCCTGGGGGTGGCCTCCTGCGGGAAGGACGAGGAGGCGGCTGAGTCCTGGGAGCCCAGACTGGAGAATCGATGGGAGCTCACCGGGGTGGAGTTCTTCGGGGAGGGTGGTGGTGCCTATTCACCCGAGGGGGACGGCGAGCCGCTCGGGGCGTTGCGCACCTCTATGGGTACGCCGCAGGTGTGGATCTTCCAGCGGGATGGCTACGTTCGGCTGATCAAGCGGGTGGTTGATGGGGAGTTCGAGAAGGGCACGGGGCCTTTGGTACCCTACTCCTCGGTGGCGGCCCAGCGTAAGGAGGTTGTGATTACCTACCGTGGCCCCTACAAGGAGGGCACCTTTGAGATAGGAGATCGCAGCATGACGCTGACCACCAGCAGCGAGCAGCTGGTGCAGCTCATACGGCACTACAAGGACATTGCGCAGGTGGCGGTCAACACGAGCAAGGGGGAGGAGAGGAAGAAGGCCCGGGAGTTCGTGAAGGCACTGGAGGCCTGCAGGCTGGCGGTGCAGCGTGATGGGGTGTCGGCCCAGCGGAGCTTCGTGTACCTGGAGCAGCTGCCGGTGGAGAAGAACTAGGGGGATGCAGGCGGTGTGCAGAGGAAAAATCGCCCCTGGAGTTTGGTAGTCCAGAAAAAAGCACTACCTTTGCACCGCAAATGAGACGGAGGGGTCGGGTAGTGTAGCTATTCTATAGATGATTCAGTAGCTCAGCTGGTAGAGCATATCCCTTTTAAGGATAGGGTCCTGGGTTCGAGCCCCAGCTGAATCACAACCTCGGGCGGAGCGTCTTGTTCGTTCCGCCCTTTGCTTTTTTCCCATCGGCGGGTTTTCCCCGCCCCGTGCAGCTCCGGCGGCACGCCCCCTCCACTTAGGCTCCCAATTGTCCGGGTGGATAGAGGCCTTTTCCCTACCTTCGGGGTGGAGTAATCCTCTGGGTGCCTATTTGTATCTGTACTGAATTTCGTACCTTTGCAGGAGAAATGCATGTTCCTGTGCTACCTGGCATATTTGGGGTGCGACAAACTATAGGTAATGACGACATCTGAGACGAAAATAGTGGTTAAGGACCTCACGCTTATCTTCGGTAAGCGGAAGGAGGAAGCCCTGAAGCTGCTGGAGGAGGGGTGCTCCAAGGCGGAGATACTGGAGCGAACCGGTTGCACTGTTGGGGTGAACCGGGCGAGTTTTGAGATTAAGACTGGCGAGTTCTTCGTCATCATGGGACTGTCGGGGAGCGGGAAGTCGACCCTGCTGCGATGCCTAAACCGCCTGATAGAGCCGACGGCTGGCGAGGTCTTTCTCAATGGGGAGAATATCACCAAGAAGAATAATAAGGAGCTGCTGGAGGTGCGGCGGACGGAGATGAGCATGGTGTTCCAGAAGTTCGCCCTGCTGCCACACCGTACGGTGATAGAGAATGCGGCCTTTGGCCTCGAGATCAAGGGGGAGGAGAAGGAGGTTCGTCTGCAGAAGGCGCAGTCGGCCCTGGAGACGGTCGGTCTGGCGGGCTTTGAGCAGCAGTACCCCTCGCAGCTCTCGGGGGGCATGCAGCAGCGGGTGGGCTTGGCGCGTGCGCTGGCCAACGACCCGGAGGTGCTGCTGATGGATGAGGCCTTCTCGGCGCTCGACCCGCTGATCAAGTCGGATATGCAGGATGAGCTGCTGGACCTGCAGGGTAAGCTGCATAAGACCATAGTGTTCATCACGCACGATCTGGATGAGGCCATCAAGCTGGGCGACCGCATCGTGATCATGAAGGATGGGGTGATAGAGCAGATTGGCAATGCGGAGGAGATCATCACCAACCCGGCGAGCGACTACGTGGAGGCCTTCGTGGAGAAGGTGGATCGCAAGAGCATTACGACGGCGGGTTCGCTGATGTTCGAGAAGATTACGACCTGCCGGGTGCCCAAGGATGGGACGAAGGGGGCGTTGCGGAAGATGCGTTCGGCCTCGCTGGATGTCCTGCCGGTGGTGGACGATAAGAAGGTTTTCCTGGGCTTCGTCTGGCTGCAGGATCTGCTGGCGGCCGATAAGCGGGGAGAGACGGATCTGGAGCCGCTAATCCGCCGGGAGGTGCCGAGCGTTTACCCGCACTTCACGGTGGAGGAGATGATGCCTAGCATCACGGAGACGAAGTCGCCGATTGCGGTGGTGGACGAGGCGACGGGTAGGCTCAAGGGGGTGGTTACGCAGGTGTCGTTGATCAGCGAGGCTACGCGCTTTGACACGGGTGAGGTAGAGGATTTGAAACAAAAGGCATTGGAGCTGTAGGCATGGAGAAGATTATAGATATAGGGAAATACGTTGAGCTTTGCGTTGATTGGCTGATGGTGCATGGGCGTCCGGTCTTTGACTTCATCAAGGACACGGGCAATGGCTTCATCGAGGGGGTAGAGGCGGTGCTGCTGTTCATGCCCTTCTACGTTATCATCGGGCTGTTCGCCGTGCTGGCCTACTTCAAGGTGGGCAAGGGGATGGCGGTATTCTCCGTGCTGGGTTTTGCGCTTATATACCTGATGGGCTTCTGGCTGGAGACGATGGAGACGCTGGCGCTGATCATCGTGTCGACGGTGGTGGCGCTGGCCATTGCTATACCCATGGGGATATGGGCGGCCAAGAGCGTATGGGCCAATAGGGTCATACGGCCCATCCTGGACTTGATGCAGACCATGCCGGCCTTTGTGTACCTGATTCCGGCGGTGCTGTTCTTCAGTATTGGTAAGCTGCCGGGGGCTATTGCTACGATAATCTTTGCGATGCCACCGGCTGTTCGCCTGACAGCCTTCGGTATTCAGCAGGTGCCGCAGGATCTGGTGGAGGCTGCGCGGGCATTCGGCGTTACGAACCGCCAGCTGCTGTTCAAAGTGGAGCTCCCGCTGGCGATGAAGACCATTCTCAACGGGGTGAATCAGACCATCATGATGGCCCTCTCGATGGTTGTCGTGGCGGGTATGATTGCTGCGGGTGGACTGGGCGAAAAGGTGCTCGAGGGGATTAACAACCTCGACATAGGCCTGGGCTTCGAGAGCGGCCTGGCGGTGGTGATTTTGGCGATTATACTCGACCGGGTGACGCAGGCTTTCGGTAAGGAGCCTGAGACACCTGAGGAGTAGAGGATGCAGCGGAAGTGCAATGTTTAACCCTAAAAATAGATAGGTATGAAGTTTAGGATTTTGTCGGTGCTGGCCGCTGTGGCCGTACTCTTTAGCTCCTGCGGTGGCGGGGCGAGCAGCTCGAATGGAAATGCTGCTGATAGCGGTGCGCAGGCGCAGGAGCCGGCCGCCCAGAAGGAGATTAAGATGGCGCTGGTGGATGGATGGGCTGAGGGTGTGGCTATGACGCATCTGGCTACTGAGATTCTCCAGGCGCAGGGCTACGAGGTAACTGTTAAGAAGGCTGCGGTAGACCTCGTATTCGCTAGCCTGGCCAACGGCGACCTGGATGTGTTCATGGATGTATGGTTGCCCGTAACGCATGGGCCGAAGGTGGAGAAGTTCGGCGATAAGATCGAGCAGGTTGGCGTCAACTACGATGCCGCGCGCATCGGCCTGGTTGTGCCCAAGTACGTTGAGATTGACAAGATTGAGGATATGAATGCGCATGCGGAGAAGTTCGAGGGGAAGATTATCGGCGTGGAGTCTGGTGCTGGGATTACGGCGCGCACGAATGCGGCCATTGAGGAGTACGGTCTGAACCTAGAGCAGGTGAACTCCTCGACCATTGCCATGCTGGCTGAGCTGAAGAAGGCCATCGATGAGAATAGGTGGCTTGTGGTAGCTGGTTGGATTCCCCACTGGAAGTTCGGTCGCTACGAGCTGAAGTTCCTGGAGGACTCCAAGGGTGTTTACGGTGCTGCCGAGACGATTGAGACCTACTGCCGGAAGGGCTTCAAGGAGACCGACCCTATGGCTGCGAAGTTCTTTGCCAACTTCCACCTGGATGAGGCGCAGATGGCTGACCTGCTCCTGAAGATGGAGGGCGAGGGCGAGAAGTCGGAGATTGCCCAGCAGTGGATGAATGATAACAAGGAGCTGGTAGAGGGCTGGCTGAAGTAGCCCGGCGTTCTTCGGCGCACTTGTAGTTAGGATTTTTGCAATGGGGTCTGCTACTTGGGTGGCAGGCCTCTTTTGCTGGCTTTGAATTAGAGGATGAAGTTGGATGAGGGGTGTTTATTAACAGTATAAAATATATGATGATGAAGGTAAGAATAGTGTCAGCGGTGGTGGCGATAGCGTTGCTATTCAGCGCGTGTGGTGGTGGGGCTAGTAGCTCGTCGAATGGCGATGGCCAGAGCCAAGAGGCGCCAGCCAAGGAGGTATCGATTGCCTACGTTGATGGCTGGGCTGAGGGTGTGGCCATGACGCATCTGGCAACGCAAATTCTGCAGGACCAGGGCTATACCGTGGAGCTCAAGAAGGCGGCGGTGGATATGGTATTTGCCAGCCTGGCCAACGGGGATGTGGATGTTTTTATGGATGTGTGGTTGCCGGTTACGCATAAGAATAAGGTGCCGAAGTTCGGGGATAAGATAGAGAAGGTGGGTGTAAACTATGACCAGGCGCGCATCGGACTGACGGTACCCAAGTACGTTACGTTGAACTCGATAGAGGAGCTGAATGCAAGCGCGGAGAAGTTCGAGGGGAAGATAATTGGCATAGAATCGGGGGCTGGTACAACGGAGATGACCAACAATGCGATAAAGGACTACGATCTAAAGCTGGAGCAGGTCAACTCCTCAACGATCGCGATGCTGGCGGAGGTGAAGAAGGCGATCGATGAGCAGCGGTGGATAGTCTTCACGGGTTGGATTCCCCACTGGATGTTCGGCCGCTACGAGCTGAAGTTCCTGGAGGATTCGAAGCTCTCGTACGGGCCGGGTGAGACTGTGGAGACTTGGTGTCACCAGGGTTTTAAGGAGGCCGATCCTGTAGCTGCCAAGTTCTTTGAGCAGTTCCATCTGGATGAGTCGCAGATGGGGGACTTGCTGGTGAAGATGGAGGAGAAGGGCGATAAGTTCGAGATAGCCAAGCAGTGGATAGCTGACCACAAGGAGCTAGTGGATAGCTGGCTGAAGTAGGCATATTCGTCTTGCTAGCCTATGGAAAAGGGGGCAATCACCTAGTGATTGCCCCCTTTCTTAGCTTACTATATAGCGCCCTCCTGTCCGCTGGCTACTTTTTCTGCTTGGTGATCTGCCGGCTGGCTAGGTCTATGAGCGGGCAGAGCATGTGCCGGATGTTATCCTCGCTGATGCGGTGGCCATCCTCCATGAGTAGGGCTTGGGCGTAGTGGCGTTTGTACTCGTCGAAGAAGGAGAAGAGCTCGTCGTTGGTGCCGAAGAGGGCGTAGGTTTGCATGCGGTCCTCCTCCTTGAGGTCTTCGTAGAGCTTCTCTCGTTGTATGCGGTACTTCTGTACGATGTCATCCGGCCACTCGCTCCGCTTGGGAACTTCCACTGCGGGGTCGCAGCATGGGTTGATGACGATGCGGGTCTTTTCTCGTAGCTGCAGGGTGATGAATGCCCCGAGGGATGAGCCGATGACCAGGTCGATATCGTTCTCTTGGATGAAGCTATGTAGGAATTCGAGGGCTTCATCCGGATCCTCAGAGAAGGAGGGAGCAAAGATCTTGAACTTCGATGGGGGGAGGATTTTGCGCAGGGTTGTTGCCGTCCGCGAAATGGTGTCGGCCGGGCCTTGCCGCTTGCCGTGAACATAGAGGATTCTGGTCTTCATTCTATTGCTGTTTGGGCTCGCAAGTTAACACTTTTCCTTCGTTTTTGCCCCAAGTATTCTGCTATTGCAGTGGTATAGAGCCCGCTGTTAACAGTCCTGCTTACCCTAGGAATGTAGTATCGCAGGGGTATTGCATATGCTATTTGAGAAAAATGGTTAACTTAGCGCATCCATTGCGGGGTTGCAATGGTGGTAAACCTAAAGAAATAGTAGTATGAGAATACGTAGCGTATTGATGCTTTTTAGCGCGGTATTGGTGGCTTTCGTGGGTTCTTCTTGCCTGAAGAATACGCTGGAGGATGCCTTGGAGAACAGGCTCTACAAGGAGCTCGGCCTGAGTGAGAAGCAGGAGGATATCGGTGGGGGTACATTGAAAAAGAGCGAGCTGCTGGGCAAGTGGAAGTGGATATCCGTAGGTGTTGTAGAGCTACCACGCTATGAGATTACCCCTGAATACGTATACTACCTTACCTTCAATAAGGATGGCTCTGGGATCATGAGCGCCCCGGATGAAAAGCAGCAGTACGAGGAGCAGGAGGGTGGCCCCTTCAAGTGGTCGGTCAGCGGTGATAAGCTGACGATGATCTTTGAGGACACGGAGGAGAAGGACCCGGAGAAGAAGCAGGACGTGGTGGTGGAGAATGTGTGCGAAGTGAGCGGTAGTCTGCTTAAGCTCAAGCTCCCGTCGGATGATGAGGACACCAAGATAGTTAAGACCTACGAGAAGGAGTAGGGTAGGGGCGTAGCGGTATGAGGAAGGGGCGATCGCCAGCGGTCGCCCCTTCTTTGTGTTGGGGGGCTGTTGCCTGCGGCGAGCCGCTATTGCCCCCTTTCCCCTTCCCTCGGATATCCGCCGCCATTCCTTTTCGGCATGCGGCGAGCCGCTATGCCTACGGACCCCGCTGCCTAGTACCGCTTAACCGATCAATACAGCGCGGGGTCCGTAGCGGCTCTCCGCGCCGCTATCGCCCGCTGTTGCCGCCATTCCTTTTCGGCATGCGGCGAGCCGCTATGCCTACGGACCCCGTAGCCTAGCGTCGCCCAAACCGATCAATACAGCGCGGGGGCCGCAGCGGCTCTCCGCGCCGCTATCGTCCGCTATTGCCGCCATTCCATTTAGGCATGCGGCGAGCCGCTATGCCTACGGACCCCGCTGCCTAGCGCCGCCTAAACCGTTCAATACAGCGCGGGGTCCGCAGCGGCTCTCCGCGCCGCTATCGCCCGCTGTTGCCGCCATTCCTTTTCGGCATGCGGCGAGCCGCTATGCCTACGGACCCCGCTGCCTAGCGCCGCCTAAACCGTTCAATACAACGCGGGGTTCGTAGCGGCTCGCCGCGCCGCTATCGCCCGCTATTGCCGCCATTCCTTTTCGGCATGCGGCGAGCCGCTATGCCTACGGACCCCGCTGCCTAGCGCCGCCTAAACCGATCAATATAGCGCGGGGGCCGCAGCGGCAGCGGCTCGCTGCTATTACGGTCTCGTTTATGCCCCCCTCTCGCTTTCTCCCTGCGGCCCACCCCTACCCGCAAATAGCCGTTCCCAAAACACAAAAGAGGGTTGCCCTAGGCAACCCTCTTTTTATGTACTCATGCTACCTTCCTACCGCTTGCTGAATCGCAGCACCCTCCCCTCCACGCGCACCACGTACGCGCCCGGAGCGAGCCCCTCGATATTCAGCACGCCGTCCGTCTCCGCCTCCATCACCCTGATGCCCGTGATGCCGAAGACCTCCACCTTTGCCGGGGCCTCAAGCCCAAGGATGCGGAGGGTAGCACTTGCCGGGTTGGGGGAGAGGCTTAGCCCCTCGAGCTGGGCGGTGGCTACGGGCGTGCTGAGGCGGCCTTTGGCCTTTTTGCCATGCTTGCCACCATTGCTGCCACCGTGGCCATTGCTACCACCATTGGCATTACTATTACTGCCACCACTGCCACCACTGCCGTTGCCACCATTGCCACTACCGCCACCGTTCTCTTCCTTGGGGTTGATGGTTACTGGGCAGCTGGTCTTGACAATAGTGCCGTCCGGGTATGCTATACGTACCGTGATGGTAGTTTTTCCGGCTTTGAGTGCCTTGACCCTGGCGTACCTACCGGGGGTAATGGATACGATCTCCTCGTAGCCCGCTTCGCCGCCCCATACCAGCTCGGGCAGCACCAGGTTTGCCGGGGTATAGCTCACCTCTAGGCTCTCTTCCTGGCCTTCAGTCAGCTCCAGCTCGGACGGTACGATGTGCAGCTCGGTGATGCTGGGCTGAATTATTACCTCCTCCTCGATGATATTCCCCTCAGCATTCGCCACGGCGTGCCTATCGTCGTCGAGCTTTGCCCCGGTGGGGCTGTCGATGTGGCAATCTTCGAGCGCTATTGTCTTGAATGCGAAGATGGAGCCCCTGCTGCTCCCGGTGGCGTGCACCGTGGCGTTGCTGATGGTGAGCAGCTCGCCGTCCTCGTAGCTGCCGTCATCCAGTCCAGCTATGCCGCCATCGTCGCTCTTTGCGATGATGGTACACTCGCTAATGGTTAGCGGCGCTTCAACGAATATGGCATTCCCTGTTCCAGTATGAGTAATGGTGAGCGTTCCGAGGTCTTCTATGCTTGTTTTTGCCTGGATAGATAGGCCGTCCCTTTCTCCGGCTATGCTATTGTGGTCTCCCCGTAGCTCTATCCTCAGCCCCTCCATTTCGCTCCTGATGCCGGCTCCTTCTTTAGCCTCGATCTGGGCGTTCATCAGCGTCAGGACCTTCCCGTCGGGGTCGTAGAGTACAGTTCCCTCCACGCCGTCGATGGCCGACGGGATGTCCATGAAGTTCTTGCTGGTAATCCACTTCCCGTTGATTTTGAGCTTGTACGATTCACCCGGCTCTATGATCACCTCCCCCTTGATGATGTCCCCATCTGCATCCACCACGGCGTGATGGTCTTCATCGAGCTTCGCACCTTCAGGGCTGGCGATGTGGCAGTCCTCGAGCGTTAGCTCTTTGAATGCGAAGAGGGAGCCCTTGCTGCTCCCGGTGGCGTGCACCGTGGCGTTGCGTATGGTGAGCAGCTCGCCGTCCTCGTAGCTGCCGTCATCCCTTCCGGTAATGCCCCTTGCATCGCTCTGCGCGATGATGGTGCAGCCGCTGATGCTCAGCGGTTGCTTCACGAATATGGCCTGTAACCATCCGGTGTGGTCTATTGATAGCGTTCCGGGGCCTTCTATGCTTGTCTTGGCTAGGATGCCTAGGCCATCCTCATCACCCGCTATGCTATTGTCACCCTTCAGCACTATCGTTAGCCCCTCTATTTCGTTCTTGATGCCCTTTCCTGCACTTGCGCTGATCTGGGCGTTCTCCAGGGTCAGGGTCTTGCTGTCGGGGTCGTAGGTTGCAGTTCCCTCCACGGCGTCGATGGCCGAGAGGTCGTCGCAGTTCTGGCTGGTAACCTGCGTACCGTTGATTGTGAGGTCGTACTCCTTGACTCCGATCTTCACCTTCTCGTCGGTGGTATACCCATCTGCATCCACTACACGATGATGCTCTTCGTCGAGCCTTGCGCCCTCTGGTGCTACGATGGCGACCCCCTCGAGCCTAATCTTCTTGAAGTACGATATGGATGCTCTGTCTCCTTTGGCCTCCACCGTGGCGTTCCGGATGGTGAGCCGCATGGCGTCATTGTAGGTATTGGCTCCACTTATGCCAAAGCCGGTGCTCTCCGCAACGACTTTGCAACCGCTGATGGTTAGCGGTGCCTCTACGTAGATGGCAGAATGGGAATAGCTTTCGTTTTCTACTTTGAGCGTTCCCGATCCCTCGATGGTGGTCTGCGCCAGGAGGGTTAGACCGTTGCCACCGCTTCCCAGTATGCGAGAGTCGTAGTTTAGCACTATCCTTAGCCCCTCTATTTCGCTCTTGATACCATCTACTTGGTCATCTTCAGCGTTGATTATCGGGCCATTCAGCGTCAGGGTCTTGCTAGTCGGGTCGTAGCTGGCCTTCCCCCAATATACCCCGTCGATGGCTGAAGAAATGTCCGCGCAGTTCTGGCTGGTAATCTGCGTACCGAGGATATAGAGGTCGTATTTTTCGGGCTCAATGATTACAGTCTCCTTGACGGTGTTTCCATTGGTGTCCACCACGGCGTGGCTATCCGCATCGAGCTGTGCACCCTCGGGGCTGGCGATGTGGCAACCCTTTAGCCGGATTTCCTTCAGCTCAAGGATGGACCCCTTGCCGCTGCCGGTGGCCTCCACCGTGGCGTTCCGTATGGTGAGCAGCTCGCCGTCCTCGTAGCTACCGTCATCCAACCCAGCTATGGCGCAATTGTCGCTCGTGGCGATGAGCGTGCATTCGCTGATGGTTAGCGGCCTTTTCACCAGTATGGCGTTCGCCCCTCCGGTATGGGTTAGGCTGAGCTTTCCGGGGCCCACGATGCTCGTTCTCGCCAGGAGGCCTAGGCAATTCCCGGTTCCCTCTATGCTATTCTTGCCCCTTAGCTCTATCTTGAGCCCCTCTATTCCGTTCTTGATGCCATCCGTTGCGTCGGCGTCTATCTCGGCGTTCTCTAGGGTCAGGGTGTTGCTAACAGGGTCATAGGCGGCTATTCCATACACGCCGCTGATGGCTGCAAGGTCCGCGCAGTTCTTACTAGTAACCTGCGTACCATTGATGGTGAGGTCGTACTTTTCGCTCACAATGA
>PDWI01010420.1_pt1 | contig 10420 bp, 9 predicted proteins | sample 1430891 | NCBI WGS metagenome assembly PDWI01 (sample SAMN01162508, study PRJNA174530) | Oral metagenome, whole genome shotgun sequencing project. | biome: Marine environment; feature: Marine mammal; material: Swab sample of the gingival sulcus; isolation source: swab sample of gingival sulcus... | reverse complement strand
TAACAAGGAACTTGCAAGATATATAGACCATACCTTGCTAAAACCAAATGCGAAAGTATCGGAAATAGAAAAATTGTGCGACGAAGCAATGGAATACAACTTTGCGAGCGTATGTGTACAACCGTATTTTGTACCTAAAGCAGTTGAAATTCTTAAAAATACAGACACTGTAGATGTTTGTACCGTTATAGATTTTCCCTTTGGCTATGAACATACTTCTGTGAAGGTTGAAGCGATGAAAAAGGCGATAGACTACGGTGCCAATGAATTGGATGTGGTAATCAATATTCCAGCAGTTATAAACGGAGACTGGAAAACCGTAAGCTATAGTTTGGAAGCTATTAGTGCAGTTGCAAGGAGAAATAACAAATTGTTGAAAGTGATTTTTGAAACTTGTTATTTGACGAATGAAGAAATAGAAAAGTTAGCAAAAGAATGTATCAAGTACGAAGTCGATTTTCTAAAGACAAGTACCGGATACGGTACGGGAGGTGCTACGGTAGAACACGTGAAATTGATGAAAAAAATCGCCAGTGATAAAGCTCAAGTCAAAGCATCGGGAGGAATCAGAACTAAAGAAGATGCCTTGAAAATGATTAAAGCAGGTGCGACAAGGTTGGGAGCTTCTGCCGGAGTGAAGATAATGAGTGAATAGGTCTAAACATTGATGCATGAAAAAAAATATTTTGATAGGCGCATTGGTGCTATCGACATTATTGGCTTTATCTGATAAAATAAATGCTCAAACAGTTTTTGTTAATGAAGAGTCGCAGATTACCGAGTTGCTCAATAATTTCATAAGGTGGAATCAGGAGAAAGATTATGTTAGCGGTTGGAGGATTCAGATAATCAACACCGATAATAGGAGAGAAATGGAGAAAGCAATGGACAAATTCAGGTATCTTTATCCTCATATAACCAATATGTCTTGGGAACAGATAAATCCATACTACAAGGTAAAGGTGGGAGGTTTTAATTCCAAACTGAAAGCACAAGCATTTTTGAATGATGTTCAGCAAAATTTCCCAAGTGCTATCACTGTTTGGGAAAAAATAGGGGAAAGTGAGTTCATAGACATTTATGAGTAATGATTAGAAGGAAATCAGACCAAGGATTGGACTGGATTACGCTAAGTATTTACATTGGTCTGATGACTATTGGCTTTTTGTCGTTGTACTCCGTGCTTTACGACAGTGAAAATCCTTACACATTTTTCAATATAAACACCCAAATAGGCAAGTATTCCATTATTGTAATAGTTTCTTTACTATCACTTCTTCTTACCTATGTTATTGATTGGAAGTTTTGGAGCAGTTTTGCCTATCCGATATATTTTTTATCTATTCTTTCTTTGATAGCAGTTCTAATATTTGGAGAAAATATCAAAGGGGCGCGTTCTTGGTTCAATTTCTTGGGATTTTCGTTTCAGCCTTCAGAGTTTGCAAAGTTTGGAACGGCTTTGGCTATTTCTTCGTTTTTGGCGTATTTCAAAAATGACCTATCGAATTACAGTACCCTATTAAAAACCCTTGGTATCATGTTTCTGCCGGTATTTCTTATACTACTTCAACCGGATGCCGGTTCGGCTATTATTTTTCTTTCATTGTTTATATTACTTTATAGGGCGGGATTTAATAAATTATTTTATTTGATAACTGCCATTTTGGGCTCTACCTTTATAGGTACGTTGCTTTACAACCCTATTTTGATAAGTTTAATATCTCTAAACCTGGGGATATTTATTTACATATTTTTCTATACTAATGATCGACGGTATCTGATAATTTTTTTCGCAATAGGGATACTATCAACACTTCTATATAGTGTGGTGCCTCCGGTATATATCGTGATATCTTTATCCTTGGGATTAATTGGCTTTTCCATACTTCACTGGATAAAAAACAGAGTAAAATCAATAGTGCTTATACCAACAACTTTGCTTACAATTATATTTTTATCGTTTATCACTAATTATACTTTCAATAATATCCTAAAACCACACCAACAAGATAGACTTAATGTGTGGCTACATCCTGAAAAAAGCGACCCCCGAGGTGCTTTGTACAACGTATTACAGTCTAAGGCAGCAATTGGTTCAGGAGGTATAAGCGGTAAGGGATTTTTGGAAGGAACAATGACACACCTTAATTTTGTTCCCGAACAATCTACCGATTTTATATTTAGTTCTATTGGCGAAGAGCAAGGATTTATAGGTACGGTTAGTGTGATAGTACTGTTTTTGCTGCTATTTTTGAGATTAATTGTGATAGCCGAAAGGGGCAAAACACCATTTGTAACATATTATTCTTATGCTTTGGTAGGTTACTTGTTTTTGCACTTCTTTATGAATATAGGAATGAACATGGGATTAGTTCCTGTTATTGGCATACCCCTACCATTTATTAGCAAAGGAGGTTCCTCGCTGATAATGTTCAGTATGATGATCGGGGCTCTGTTACGTATGGATGCTGAGCGAAGAGTAAGGTAGTCTTCGCAAGAAAAAAAGCTCATAAGTTTTCTACACGTTGAATCTAAAGTGCATAACATCGCCGTCTTTCACGATGTATTCCTTGCCTTCTACGCTCATTTTTCCAGCTTCTTTGACAGCAGCTTCCGAGCCATATTTCACAAAATCATCATAAGCTATAACTTCGGCTCTGATGAATCCTTTTTCGAAGTCAGTATGTATTTGTCCGGCAGCCACAGGTGCTTTTGAGCCTTTTCTTACTGTCCAAGCTCTTGTTTCTTTTTCTCCTGCTGTAAAAAATGTGATAAGGTTTAAAAGTTTATAGCTAGACCTGATTACTCTATTGACTCCAGGTTCTTTCAATCCCATTTCGTCCAAAAATATTTGTCTTTCCTCATCGTCTTCCAATTCGATTATATCTGCCTCTATGCTCGCACTTATATTTATAGTTTCAGCATCTTCATCTTTTACTGCCTCTTCAAGGGCTTTTGTGTATTGATTTCCGGTATTCACAGAGCTTTCATCTACGTTCAATACATACAATACAGGCTTAGAAGTAAGCAAAGACATTTCTTTCAGTATTTTTGCCTCGTCATCATTGGAGGGAACGAAAGTTCTACCCGGATTTTCATCTTCCAAATGCTTTAGAACCTCCAAGGCAAAATTCAATTTTTTAACGTCTTCCTTATCGCCGCTTTTAGCATTTTTTCTAAACTTATCTACTCTTTTTTCGATAGTTTCAATATCTTTTAGAAGCAATTCGGTATCTATTATTTCCTTATCTCTGACGGGGTCTATTGAACCGTCAACATGTACTACATTGCCATCATCGAAACACCGAATAACGTGCAAAATAGCATCCACTTCTCTTATATTCGACAAAAATTGGTTGCCAAGTCCTTCACCCTGGCTGGCTCCTTTTATCAATCCCGCAATATCAACTATCTCAACAGTTGTATTAACTGTTCTTTTGGTATTTACCAATTTGCTCAAAATATCTAATCTTTCGTCAGGAACAGTAACGACTCCTACATTAGGGTCTTTGGTTGCAAAAGGATAATTAGCAGCCAATGCTCCTGCCGATGTGAGTGCGTTGAACAATGTGGACTTACCAACATTAGGAAGTCCTACGATTCCACTTTTTAAAGCCATTGTCGATTATTTTTTATATTTAAACTTAACATAAAACTCAGAGTCCAAAGCCCTTAAAGTAGAAGCGGCCTTGGGTGATAGAACTAATTTAACTTCATCGTGATATTGGTTTGGTGGAATTCTCCCTACTACTTTCGCCTCAATAGAACATCCGTACATAGGGTTAGTAATTTCCATAACAGTATTTAGTTCCGCATCGTTGTGCAATACAAAAATTTCCTTTGTCCTGCTATTTTTATTCCAAATTGCCTTGCCTCTATCACTAATCAAGTCATAAAGCTCTTCTTCAAAAAAACCATCAGCTTCTAACATATCATCTAATTCATCATCTTGACCAACTATTTTTTCAAATTCCATAATTTCTCGATGAACTTGACCAGACTCCTTAACACTATCCCTAACACCTATGGCATCTTTATGTTCAATTTTATTATCAGCATCATCAACAAAATGATTATCGTCGGTTATTTTCATATGATCATTATTACCCGAAATGGAACCTATTATCAATTGTTGTCCTATTTCCAGGGAAGGGCTACTCATGTTATTTAGGTTCATCACAGTGTTGATATCAACATCAAAATATACTTTACTGATTCTGAACAATGTTTCTTTCTTTTTTACCGTGTACACAACGGGCACAGACTTAAATCCTTTATTGACTTTCGAAGATTTTAGAAGTTTTTTATCAAACGATACAACAATAGTATCTCCTAATTCAAGTGAAGAGGCATCAATTCCCTTATTCAATGCATAAATATCGAAAATATCAGCATTAAAAAATTTGGCAATGCTGTAAATCGTATTGCCGTTATGTACCACATAATCGGTTACCAACCCCATTTTAAAATCGTTCTTTACGAATATAGTATCAGGAATATTAATCGATTGAGCTACTATTTTGACATTAGATAAAACGAATAATGTAAAGAAAAAGCAACAATATTTACCGAACTTGTGAACCATTTTTTTAGTATTATTTTACAAATATATTAAAAAATACCGCAATATAATAGATAAATATTAAAAAAAATAAGCTATCAATTTTTTGATAGCTTATTTTTTTTAACATTTATTTCGATTTCTACTCTTTTCCTCCTTGTAAGAAATCTTGATATTCTTCCAATTCTTCCCATTTGCCTTCGTGAGCCATAGCTGCTTGCTTAGGCCAAGTACCGGGATCGGCAAGAGTATAGTTCTTTCCGGCTTTATCCAGAATTTTCTGAATTTTTTCCACGCTGGAATCTGCCAATTCTTTCCAAGTATTTATTCCTGCATCATTGAGAAGAGAAGCTATTTTTGGTCCTATTCCCTCTATTGCTCTAAGGTCATCTTTTTGCCACCTTTTTATAACTCCCATCTTCATCAACATCTTTTCAACTTTAGAATCTGTTTCCTGAGAAGTTTGATTTGTTTTTCCTGTATCTAACACCTTTTGAAGAGCTATCAATTCATCCCATTTTCCTTCATTTGCCAATTTAGCTTGTTTAACCCAGGTTTCCGGATCAATAATTCTGTATTTATTGCCCTCAGAAGCCAATAAAGTGTTTAGCTCTTCTGCATTCTTTGAAGCCAAATCAGACCAAGTTTTAATTCCTTTTTTATTCAAAAACTCATTCATTTTAGGTCCTATTCCCTCTATCACTTGAAGATTATCTTCCTTGAGTGCCGCAAACTTATTTGCTTTTATACCAGAAGAAGAACCTGCATCTGGGACAGGAGGAGTTCCCACTATTCCTAGTTTTCCTTGTTTATTTTCCGATTTAATCAATTTTGCTTGACCTTTCTTGCACTCATCAAGCATACCTTCCAACAAAGCTATTTTGCTGACATACTCATTTCTTTTCTCTTCGCATAATCTTAACTTTTCCTGACATACTTTATACTTGTCTTCTATCGAAACATAGTCATTCTTAAGGCTCTTGTGTTTTGAATATAAATCGTTGTACATTCTTTTGAACTTACTCCATATTATCCAGCCCAGTAATAGTCCCAACAAAAAAGGTAATAACCAAGCAAGAAATACACACAACCAAGAAATATCGCAAATACTTATTAATGTTATCATTTTTATTATATTTATTTGTTATTTAATAATTAGTTCTACTCTTCTATTTTTATCTCTACCTTCAGGAGTATCATTTGTAGAAGCAGGTTCTGTTTCGCCCTTACTTAGAGCGTTTACTTTATTGGCAGCAACTCCTTTAGAAAGTAAGTAATTTCTAATTTTATTCGCTCGTTTTAATGCTAATTTATAATTGTAATCATCATTTCCTACAGAATCGGTATGACCTGTTAAAACAATTTTTTCACCTGATTTTTTTACTCTTTTTGCCACATCGTCTAAGTAAGCTTCTATTTTTTGAGTATTTTTCTTCTGTGAAGAATTGTAAGGAAAATAAATCAAAACCTTGTTATCACCTACTCGTTTCAAGTTAGAGTTTTCTGTGAAATAATTAAACGATGCGCTTTCGTAGGGTAGTTTTTTATCTTTTGGTAGTTTTTGCACAAGTTTTCCCGACAATTTTATTTTGTTATCGGGGATTTCTGTGAATAATTTTCTTACTTCGTTTGCCCGTGCTATCCCCAAATTTTCATAAGATGTATTGTTAACTTCTTGTGAATGGTAATACCCTACAATTTCAAATGTTTCATTTTTTTTCAATTTTGTAAGTAAAGAATCCTTGTAAGCTTTAAAACCGTTTCCGATAATTGCATCACTTTTACCCCAAATAAAAGCTAGAGGTAGTGAGGATTTTGTGAGTGTTTTGGTCGTTGCTGCAGCTTTGTGAGCTGACACTTTTTGGGTATTTTCAACTTTATCCTTGCCGCAGCAAGTATCCACTCTACTATCCCAAATCCACCAATAAACGATACCCAAAATCAACCAAAGAATAATAATAAAATTTCTCATATTCTAATAGTTTTGATAATGAAATAAAAATCAATACACCTCTTTTGGTGCTTTATATCGTATGCATTTTATATTGACATTTTACAATAAAAACACAATACGCCCTAGAACTACAAAATAATATCAAAAAACCATTAAAATTGGCGGTATTTTGTGCCGACAAAGTTAAAATTTAACATTATGAGTAAAAAAAGTCCTAAATTTTGAAAAAAATTGTATATTTTCGCTATACGACACCAAGTACGAATTAAGTGATTTAAACCATGAATTTTAGTAAGGCAAACAAATTAATAAAGCCTTTGTCTTTAAGAAGTGTACCTTTCTTAAAACTGTTATTTTTTGTGATTTTGGGTATTGTTTTAGCAGATATAGTCAACCTTTTTAAATATGAAAAAATCATATACTCTGTGGTAATAATCAGTTCAATAGTATTTTTGCTATCGTATTCCTTTGAAAACAAATTGTTGAATATTACAACAGTAATAGTATTTTTTGTCTTGGGGGGTAGCTATCTGTACATCAATGCAATAGATAAAAATGATGATAGGCACTTTGCAAATACAATTAAAAAAAGAGATAAATTCCTATTTACTGCGGAGATAAAAGACATCATAAAAACTAAATCCGGCACTAAAATAACTGCAAAAATATTAGGAGTAGAACAACAAAATACGCCTCGAAAAACTATTGGTAATATTTTGGTTTATGTCAAAAACAGTACTGATGCCATTGTAAGTTATGCAAGAGGAAATACTATTAGTTTTTACGGATATATACACCCCATAGCCGAAAACTCAAATCCTTTGACATTCAACCCTAAGAAATACTATTATTATCAAAATATTCATTATAAAACTTATGTAAAAAGCAACGAAATAAAACTGATGTTCCACGACATAAATTGGAAATATAAAATTATTAACTTTTTTGCCGGATTGAATAAATCAATAAAAGTAATAATAAGAAAACATATAAAAGAAGAAACAAATGTAAATATTTTAATATCTATAATACTCGGAGATAAGCGCAATTTAGACCAAGAAACACTCAATAGTTTTGCCGCAACCGGCACAAGACATATTTTGACGGTTTCGGGTATGCATGTGGGAATTGTTGCTCTTATACTCAATTTTCTGTTCTCTTTCTTTCCGGCAAGAAACGCATTTTTGAAGGCGATAAAAATAATATTTGTACTGACAGGAATATGGTTTTACGCTTTTTTGACCGGCTATGGAGCTGCAGTAATAAGAGCATCGGTTATGATTTCTATGGTCATGATTGGTATCAATCTGCGAAAAACAACGAGTATTTTCAATATACTGTTTGCTTCAGCTTTTATTTTACTACTCATGAATCCGTTGCAGTTATTCCAACTCAGCTTTATTTTGTCTTATGCCGCTATGTTGAGTATTTTGATTTTTTACAATCCTGTATATTCTATAATAAAACTCAATAAATACAGGGTATTGGATTACATTTGGAAGCTATTGAGCTTGTCTATTGCAGCACAAATTTTGATATTTCCCCTATCAATATACTATTTTCACAATGGTCCTTCATTGTTTATATTGACAGCTCTAGTCGCTACTCCAATGGCTTTTGCAACAATATTCATGGGCTTTGGAGTCGTGTTTTTTCATTATTTTTCTACTTTTTTGGCAAACTTACTTGGTACGATTACCGGTTTTGTATTAACCTCTTCGCTAAGTTTTATAAAATACGTAGAATCCATATCGGTAAATATTGGCGATTATATAGCCCTTGAAAAGATTGATGTTGTATTGATATTTGTTTTTTCAGCATTCACGTATTTATTTTTCACAAGAAACAAGCGATTTTACGCTATTCCCACCATTATTGTCTTTTTATTACTTTTTATAAATCAATATTTAAGTATCTACAATGCACAAAACGAAAACGAATTTGTGATTTATTCGGTAAATAATTCTAAGCTAATTGACATTTATTTTGGTGGAATTTGTTACATAAACAAAGAGGGAGACATTGATGATAATCAATTGCAATATTCTGCGAAAAATTACAGACGTTATAAGTCCCCTAAACGATTTGAGGTAATTGGTCAAAATTTTAAAAATGATAGAATTGAAAAATATAATAACATTCTAAAATTGAATGACAAAATTGTTGTTACAATAGGAGATAAAGAGGATTATTTACCTAAAAACACTTTAAAAATAGATGTCTTGTTAATCAGCAAGGAAATTAAATTTGAATTCGATAATTTGAATGAAAAGTATAAAATTAAGGAATTGGTATTGGCAAAAGGAATAAATTATCATACGAGAAAATATTGGAAAACACAAGCGAAAAAACATAGTATTCCTGTTTATGACATTGGCGAAAAAGGCTATTATTTGCAAAAATTAATGTGATAAATTATGTTTAACGACATAGAAAATAGGGGAGTAATTGTAATCGTAATTCTACTGACTGTTTTGGTAATCTACAAAAATATCAATAGACGCACAAGCCATGAAAATTATGCAAACACGCAAATAAGTGACACTATTGTTGCTGTTAAATTGGAAGATGTCGTAGAAGGTAAACACAATATTGATACCACAATCATTACTAATTCTACATCAAATACTCCCTCAAAAAAGCATCAAACTAAAAAAGTAAATACGGTACTTTTCGACTTCGATCCCAATTATATCAGCAAAGATTCACTGGTGTTATTTATTGGGAATAGCCCACAAAACAGCCCACAATTGGACAAAATATACAGAAAAAGGTGGAAAATTTAGAATAAAAAGTGATGTAAAGAAGATATATGGAATGAATGACCGAGTATATGCCAAAATAGAAAAGCATATCCAATTGCCAGATTCATTACCGAAAAAAGAGAAAAAAATAACGAGTAAAACAAGTGATAAAAAATACCCAAAAAAGCAAAAAACATACGATAAACCCAAGGAAGATATAATTGTATTGAAATTGAATTCTTGCTCGGAAGAGGATTTGAAAAAACTAAGAGGTATTGGAGAAAAACTATCCAAAAGAATAGTGAAATTTCGTAAAAAACTCGGTGGCTTTGTGTCTATAAAACAGTTAGAAGAAGTTTATGGACTTCCTTCGGAAACATATGAAAGTATCAAAGATAACTTTATAGTTGATATCGAAAGTATAACAAAAATAAATGTCAATAAAGCTTCTTATGATAAACTAAAAAAGCATCCATACATAAAAAATCGCCTTGCGAAACAGCTTGTAAACTATCGCAAGCAACATGGAGCGTTCAAAAGTATAGGAGATATTGAAAAAATAAAATCAATCCCCAAAAAAACATTGGACAAAATCGAGCCGTATTTGAAATATTGATTGTAAAAAATAATTTATAGTCTCAAAAAACAGTATTTATTGATTTTGAGAATAAAATAATTAAAAAAGCGCTGAAAATAGTATTAAAAACATTACCTTTGCACTTTGTTTTTTAATTTTTTATTAAACCTCTTCCGTAAATAACGGAATACAAACCATTTATGACTATGTCAGAAGAAAAAAAGCCTGTTGCAGAACAGGAAGAAACGCAAGAAACCAAACCCACCGAAAACGAAGTTGAGATTCAAAAAAAACAAGAAACTTCAGAAGTACAAGAGAAAAAAGAAGAGACAAGACACGATGATTTCGATTGGTCTTTGGGCAATAAGAGTACAACCAGTTACTCAGAAGCAGAACATGATAAATTCTTGAAAGAGTATGAGGATACAATTTCTTTATTAGGAGAAAACGAAATAGTAGATGCTACTGTTAAAGCATTTTCAGATGGAGATGTGATTTTAGATTTGAATTATAAGTCAGACGGAATACTTTCAATGTCTGATTTTAGAGATAGACCTGATTTGCAAGTTGGCGACACTGTTAAG
>PDWI01013417.1_pt1 | contig 10423 bp, 8 predicted proteins | sample 1430891 | NCBI WGS metagenome assembly PDWI01 (sample SAMN01162508, study PRJNA174530) | Oral metagenome, whole genome shotgun sequencing project. | biome: Marine environment; feature: Marine mammal; material: Swab sample of the gingival sulcus; isolation source: swab sample of gingival sulcus... | reverse complement strand
TTGGTCTCTGTAATAACCTGAACGCCAGTCTCCATCCTCGAAATATTTTGCCATTACGATTTGAGGAATCTCCTTTCCATCGCCAAAAATTCCAAATTTTGCTTTTCCTGTTAAAACTTCCTTTCGTCCTAATAGGGATATTTGTCGACTTAAGTTCGCCAGTTTATAATCTGCTAAAACTTCCTTCTTAAATTCTTCTTTCGAAATATTTTTTTTACTCATTGATTATTAATTTTCGGCGAAGTTACTTAAAATCATTCTAAATAAGAAATAATATTTGAGTTTCTACGATGGAAACATACGGTTTAACATACGTTAAGAAAAAATGATTTCTCATTATTGCTTTTATAGAAGTCTAATTGAACAAGGTAAATTCGGGATAAGTTTTCCTCAAAGAAATTCATAAACATTTTACCTATGTTCTGAAAATCAAGAGTTAACAAGAGGTTACGAATCTTGATTTTTAGAGCGAAGAGGAGCTGTTTGCAAATTCCAATATAAATAATTAACGTAAGTATAAGCTAATTAAAAAGAAAGCGGACATCTCGGCTCTAAACCCAATTCCTTTGCCTTAACAACAAGGTAATTATAAGCCTCTTCCCTATCGTTTTGAATAATACCGTCAAGGATGGCTTCTTTGACCAATTCTTTTAAATCGCCGATTACTTTGGAAGGTTTTAAGTCAAAAATCCGGATGATTTCTTCTCCGTTAATAGGAGGTTGGAAATTTCGGATTCTGTCCTTTTCCTCTATTTCTATCAGTTTTTGACGAACAATTTTAAAGTTGTTTAAAAACCGTTTAACCTTTTCGTTGTTTTTGGAAGTTACATCAGCCTCTGCCAAAAGCATTAGGTCTTCAATATCGTCTCCTGCCTCAAATAACAAACGCCTAACTGCCGAGTCTGTGATAATATCGGAAGCCAAAACAATGGGACGAAGATGCAAAAAGACCAACTTTTGAACATACTTCATTTTTTCGTTTAGAGGCAACTTCATTTTCGCAAATATTTTAGGCACCATCTTAGAGCCAACAACTTCGTGACTATGAAACGTCCAGCCAATACCATCTACAAAACGCTTGGTTTTAGGCTTCCCTATATCGTGCAAAATAGCAGCCCAACGCAACCATAAATCAGAAGTGGTTTTAGAAATATTGTCCAAAACTTGTAAGGTATGGTCAAAATTGTCTTTATGAGCATATTTACCACGCTTTTCAACCCCCTGCATTTTGTTTAGTTCGGGGAATATCAAAGCTAAAAGTCCTGTTTTTTGAAGTAAGTAGAAACCGATTGAGGGTTTTTCAGCAAGAATTATTTTATTTAACTCGTCCGCAATTCTTTCTTTAGAAATAATGTTAATTCTCTCGGCATTATTCTTAATAGCAGCAAGTGTTTTGGGGTCTATTTTAAAATTGAGCTGAGTCGCAAAGCGAATCGCACGCATCATCCTAAGAGGGTCGTCCGAAAATGTAACATTTGGCTCTAAGGGCGTAACAATTCTCTTGTTTTGAAGATCAGTCATTCCTCCAAAAGGATCTAACAATTTAGCGTATTCATCTTTAGATAAGCCTATTGCTAAGGCATTGATAGTAAAATCTCTCCTATTTTGATCGTCAGTAAGTGTTCCATCTTCTACAAATGGTTTCCTGGAATTTCGGTCGTAAGACTCTTTTCTAGCACCAACAAACTCATATTCAAAGCCTTTGTATTTAAACATAGCTGTGCCAAAATTTTTGAACACACTTACTTGTTTTACTCCCAGTAATTTAGCTGTCTCTTTTGCCAAACGTATTCCGCTGCCAACCGTAACAATATCAATATCTTTAGAAGGTCTTTCTAAAAAAATATCCCTAACATACCCTCCTATCACATAGGCTTTCTGATTATCTCTGTCGATAATTTCCGAAACCGCCTTAAAAACCTCATTAGATATATAACTTCTCAACATATCCGCAAAAGTACAACAATCTATGACAGAATATCTGCTTTCCCGAAATTTTATTGACAATATGACAAGTTTGTGACGAAGATGACAAAATATAAAAAAACACACCACTGGTTATTAATCATTTGATTACTAGCATTTTTAACAAAAAAAACATCTAAAAATTTACATATATTGATTTTTTGGTATTAAATTTGATTGACAAAGCGAAAATTGAATATAAACGAAACATTTAAAAACAGAAATATTATGTTAGAACATTTGACTGTAGAGACATTTAAATCCAAAGTATTTAACTACGCAGAAAACAAAGAATGGAAATTCGAAGGCAATAAGCCTTGCTTAATCGATTTTTATGCAGATTGGTGTGGACCTTGCAAAACAGTAGCTCCTGTATTGGAAGAGTTGCAAAAAGAGTATGGCGATAAACTTGATATTTACAAAGTAAATACTGAGGAACAACAAGAATTAGCTGCTGTTTTTGGCGTACAAAGCATTCCTTCTTTACTTTTCGTGCCTATGGATGCACAGCCTCAGATGGCACAAGGTGCTTTACCTAAAGAAACTTTTGAAAAAGCCATTGCAGATGTGCTTAAAGTAACAAAATAACCTAAGCTTTTAAATTTAGAACAAGTCTGTTTTCTTTTTAAGAAGACAGGCTTTTTTTATAAAATAAGGCTTTCTGCATAAATCTAAAATATTTACGAATTTCTGCGAGGAAAACCTTAACTCAAGTTCACGTTATTAGGGCGTTCCCCTACGGGTCGGGCTTTCCGCTACTATCTTTGGCTCACAAGTTCGCCAAAGGATAACCGCTTCAATCCCTAACGCAAACCACTTCGTGGTGTTGAAAATTCGTAAAGTTAGAAAGTTGTAATGTTTTAAAGTTGAAAACTTACATCTTTTGGTTAAGGTTAGTAGTTATGATAAAGAAAATTGCTTTTAAAATAAAAGATGAATATGCTCAATTTGCTCCCAATAACTGCAACATAGACTTTTGGGATGATAAAAAAGCCTATAAGTTGTACTTGGCTCAACAAAAGTATTATACAGAGTCTTTTGATAAATTGATGGCTGAATTTCAGCGTACACGAGTTCCCATAGGAGATAAACACGCCAAATTAAAAAAGGAATGGGATAAAAAGAATTATCCGTTTATAGCAGACCATTTACCTGCAAGTATAACACTTGGAAATGACTTTGGGTACTATCGACTACAAGATGATTACTACAAAGAAGTTGGAAGGCAAAATTTTAAAAAGTAATGTTATGGCTAAAGAAATGAAAGAGTTTAAATTACTTGTCAAGGATGGCAAACAGTAAGATTTGTTTCTTACTTTGAGTTTAAAGAAAAAACCTCATCTGAAAAATCAAAAGGATTTTTAGCCGATATTTTTACCTCATTGGGTTTAGGAGTTGCTTGTTTGCCTTTAGGTTGTTGTACAGCATTGGGAACTGTTGATGGAATATAAGCAAGAAATAGAACTCCAGAGCAACAAAGAGAAAAGTATTTTGAATTATCTAAGGTAAGCATTTGTAAAAACTGTGGCTCTTTGGCTAAAAAAGTTGAGGTAATTACACATAATATTGATGAAATAGATGGTTAAAATATATACATTCCTGATTTGGTTGTATAAAAGGTTCATCAGTTCTATTTGGTCAAAGTTTTTTAGATGTAGATTTTATCCAATTTGTTCAGAATATTCCAAAAGATGTGTACAGAAATATGGTTTGAAGAAAGGATTAAAATTAACTTTTGACAGACTTTTAAGATGCAAGGTCGGAAATCACGATAGCTGTATTGATTTACCTTGAATGCTACTTTTGCTAAAGCTTGAATCTTGTGAAAAATAAGTCATATATAAAAATATCTTTAACTATATTTGTACTACACATACGCCTTTAACAGATTTCTGGTATTATCAATAAGAATAAAAGATGAAACAGCAACCTATAGTAGATTTTTTAGAATATTATTTCAAAAAACAGAAAAATCAGTTTGATAAAAAGGAACTTCCACAGCATAAGTATTTAATTGAACAAGAAGTAATATTTCAATCAAAACATAATGATGAAACTATAGAAATAAACACTAATTCTACCATACTACAAAAAGTAGTGCTGAAGATTGCTGAGGATAAGTTAAACAGGAAACTTCCATTAGAGTTTTCAGAAGCATTTCTGTTTGTTGAAGAGTTTGAAAAATTGATAAAGAAGGAATATAGTGCTGTATATGTTAATTCTTATGATACAATTATAGATGCCTTAAAGTTATACATACTCATATTTTTATCCAAAGAAGGTGTTGATGTAAAAAAGTTCTTATTATCAATAGATGATGAAGGAGAGAGAGAAGGCCATTTATTTTCTTTTGAGAAGATTTTTTTAGATTTTATTCCATACTCTAATTATTCTGAAAAAGAAATATTTGATATTTTTAGTGAATTAAAAAAAAGACAATTTTTAGAAAGCTATATCATTGATTTTTTCAGAAACACACCCCACAACAATTTAAAATTTAGCAACAATCTCCTGTGTTATGCGTTAAAAGAATGTCTTGATACAAGAGATGTTGCTAATTTATTAATCGGAATTTATAATGCGGGTGATTTGTCTGCACTTGATAAGGCTATAGACCTTAAAAAGAAGAATCCTGATGAATGTTTTTTTGTATTGGGTCGAATTGATTATAAAAATGCTAAAGATGTTGAAAAAGCCTATAACGAAATAGGGGTATTAGATTTTGAAAATGTCAAAGTTGCTCAAGAACAATCCTATCTTATTGCAAATATTGTAGCAAATAAATATACTACAATAAAAATTAAAGAAAGTTGTTTTCGGTTTTATGCAGAGTTTCTAAATAATGGGACAAATGAAATTTTGCAACGCATTATGTTTGATTTAAGGTTGATGAAAGGTTATGAAAAAGAGAGATATAGCCTGCTATACCTTTATTTGTCAAAAACAAACAATTTTGATATAATAGATGAGTTCTTTTCTAATTTTGAATCCCCTTTATACATATTTGATATATTAAAAAGATTGTTCAGAGCTAAACCTGATTATAGATTCTCTACTGATTTATTTGAAAATGGAATTAGACATTCTTGGAAAACCAATCAAAAAGAAACAGAAAAGCAAATATTAGACCTGTTTAAACAGCATCCTATGTTTGGAATGCTTGGCGTAAAAGTAATATTTAGTGCATATCTAGGTTTACATTCTGTAGATTTTCTTAAATTAGAAAAAGCTGAATATCAAATTAATGCTATTAACAGTATTTGTAAACATCCCTATTCATTTGATGAGTTGCTTACTTTAATCTTGCCATTAAGAAATTCAAAATTAAATGGAGTCAGAGAGCATTTGCAAGAACACTTGATAGATAAGGTATTTAATTCATATCACGAATTAATTTATAATCAAATAAAAAGTTGTATTGGAGAAACTAATGATGATAAACAGTTTCTTGAACCAATAAAAGAAGCATTAGAAAACTATAACAAATTGAAGGAATTAAAAGAATCTATTAATGATTTAAACCCTTATGAAAATGAGCGAGATTTAATGGATTTATATTATCGTCTAGAACACGAAAGAAATGCCCAATTAATGAGTGAAGTAAACAAGGGTAAAGGAACTTTTATGGAAATGGCTAAAAGTGTAATTATTGTTAGAGGAAATTCTTGGATGATGAACGAGGGAGAAATTTCTGCATTAGGAAAATATGAGAAAAATATGCTTATTGATAGAAAAAGTTATCTTAACCCAGATTTATATGAATACAATTTAAATACCATAGAATGAATATAAAACCAATCATAGTAAAATCATACTTAGAATCTTTAACAGAGGAAAGGGAACTTAATAGGATATTTCCTATATTATTAACTTCTATGGGATTTGAGATTTTATCAAAACCAACAGAAAATAAAGGGCTGAACGAATATGGCAAAGACATTGTAGCAGTTGGGGCAGATGAAGATGGCGTCAAAAAACGTTTTTATTTTGAACTTAAAGGTGGGGATGATAGAGATGTGAGTAAAAATACTTTCTATAAAGATTACGGAATACAGCAGTCTCTTTCTGAAGCTAAATATGTAGAATTTGCTACTTCGTATAAAGGTTTTGATGAGTTGCCTAAAAAAATTGTACTCGTACATAACGGAGTTATTAAAGGAACAATAAGAGAGGTTTATGAAGGGTTTATTAGAAACAAATTTCCAGAGAGTGGGAACATTGAATATGAAAGATGGGGTATAGAACGCTTGAGTATCTTATTTGCCAATAAACTGTTTGGAGAATATTTATTAGTTGACCAAAAAAATACAAAAACATTCAATAAAGTTCTTATAAATTTAAATGCTTCTAATCATATTTCAGAGGATTTTATAAGATTATTAGACGATTTATTTAGTAAAAATGAGTGGCAGGGGTACAAGCAAATTTTACAAAGAAAATGGATTTTGCTATTTGAAACTCTCAAACTTATTTCTTTAATTATATATACTGAATCAAAGGAATACAACAATCTTGATATTGCAAAGAGGTATTTAACGAATTTGATTATAAAATATTGGCATTGGATTTTAAAAAATAAGTTAGAAGAGGATACTAAAATTAAGGAGTATTTCAATGAAGTGTTAGGGTTTTATTTATCTGTACTTTTAGAGTTTTTTGGTAGAACACTGCCAATAGCTTGTATCGTAGATGGATTATCTTGCGAAACTTCAGGAAGATATGAACAGGTAGGGTATACAAAACGAACTTTTGAGTATTTAGAATACTTGACATTTCTTTTAAAAATTGATACTTTAAAACCTAAGGCGGATAAAAAGAAGATTAAAGGCATACTGTCTTCTGTCATCAAATCAAATAGTGTCTCACACCGTCCATTAATTGATGTAAATTCCATTCCAATTATTAATATTTTAAATCTTTATCTAGCCCTTGATGATAAAGAAAGTGCTATTAATTATTTACAGGGTGTGCTAAGTTATATTGTAAATGGAAAAGATAAGTATGATAGAATGCCTGATGCTAATAATAGTTATGAAAATGTAGTGCGTTTTACTGTTACAGGGAAAAAAACTGTTTACTATTCAGATAGTACAAGCCCCTTGTTAACAGTTTTATTAGAATATATTGCAATATTAGATTTGGAAGAAGATTACAATAAAATTAGGAAATTTGTAATCGACAATAAAATAGATTTAGGTATCTTCGTTCCTCATCACGGAATAAACTCAATATCAACTGATTTAATAGAAAACAAAGAAGATGATTTAGAGGAACAACTGTTTTCTAATCCAAGATTTAATGATGGGTATCAGAGAAATTTAAGGTTGTTTGTTCATTTCAATGATAATATGAATTTTGAAGATTTTAAAACTAGTTACAGTAAAAGAGTGGATGAATTTCAGTATGAATATAGAACTGACAAAGCGGGCTATCCATTTTTAAAAGACCTTGCTCACATATATTTTCAAATTCCATATTTTCCTGATAAATGGAGAAATATAAAACTTAATATAAACTAATAATGGCAAAATTTGATGAAGTATATTTTAAAGAAGAAAATAAATATGTTAGAGTGGATAGTTTTATAAAGAAGAAGCATTATGAAAAAACATACTGTCTAGAATGTCTTACAACACCTATGCATATCGTTCGTAAGCAAGGTATAATTCCATATTTTGCATCAAATAGAAGACAGGAGCATTTGGAAAGCTGTCAACATTATAATGAGGTTATAGAAGACAAAAAACTTGTAGAATTAGTTAAGAGTTCAAATTTTAAAGATAAAGAAAGATTGGAATTTTTAATAAACAGCAACCTTGAGGGAGCTTTAAATTTATTGATTAAGCATAAGAATCCTGATTTAAAATTAAAAAATGATTCTTTCTTAACTAATGGTGTTATTAAAAGAAATAATTCTTTCGGTAAATATGAAAGAGAGAGTATTTTAAGAGTAAGTATTAAAATTTATACAGGAAGAAAGATGTATTGTTAAATAATTACGCTGTTGTTTGGGGTACGGCAGAGATAGAAAGTAAAGATGGAAAAAATTATAAAACTCTAGTTTTTAGAGTTAATGGAAAATTTCGTTTTTCCGTGTTTTTGTCAAAAGGTTTAATTCAATACTATAAGGAACTTCCCCAGAATCCTTTTAAAGTTCCATTTGCTTTGTTTGGCTTTCTTCAGGAGAATAAAGGTTTCCTTAATTTTAAGGTTGTGCATACAAAACATATTAAGTATTTATTATAGATATTTGCCTATATTTAGCCAATTAGAATCCTTTGTTTTCTTATATTTTGTCCCATATTTGCTCCTTCTAGAGGTTAATTAATTTTTAACATATTGATATACAATTTTTTGTCTATATCTCTTTAATTTCAAAGTTGGAAAGTTTCAAATATGACAGCGATTGAATTATAAATTATAAGTGATGAATTATAAATAAAAAAACGGTCATGCTGAACTTAATTCAGCATCCCCAAATATAACAACACAAACAACCCACAACAGATAACCGACAACACAACAAACAGAAGCCCTAGTCCTAAGCGTAGATTGCATCTACGCTTAGGGTGGGTCACGCCTCATTCCAAACTTGATTTGGAATCCCCTGCTATAAACAGGAGACCCCGAATCAAGTTCGGGGTGACGATGTTTTTTAGGACGTGACATATGACACCTTTAACCTTTAACTTGGAACTTCTAACGCCACGAAGTGGTTTGCGTTAGGGATTGAAGCGGTTATCCTTTTTGTTTACAAAAAGATAGTAGCGGAAAGCCCGACCCGAAGGGGAACGCCCTAAAATTAATATTTATACTCAAAATTTAAGAATACCCAATTAACCGCATCAGCACCTTTTACCGCAGGCAATACGCGTCTGTAATTGGCGGATACCTTAACGCCTCTGATAAGGTTGTACTGAAGCCCCACAAGTGCCACTTGCTCATCGTTATTTACATTCCAAGGATGTGAAAGACTTCATGCACTAATTTCGCTCGACATAGAGTTGTCGTAACGGGCAAATAACTCGAACTTATCGTTGATAAAATAAGTTCCATAAACGGAGTAACCGTACATATCCTGCCCCTGAACAAAGGCGGTATTGAATTGGTAATTGTACTCCCCTCCTATTTTAAATACTTTTTTGAATTGATAGCCCAAAAATCCGACAATACTCTGTCTTTCAGCAGTAAGACCAGAAGCGTAATCGTAATAAACGCGAGCTTGTAAAGATTGGTAATTTAAAGTCGCTCCAACACCACCTCTGAACGTCCCGGTAGAGGTTACATTTTTATAACCTTCTCCGTTTTGAAAAACTCCGTCAACCGATAAAATATCCAATAACTGGTATTTAACCGAGAATCCTAAATCGGCACTGGAATTATAACGGTATTGGTCTTGAAACGATTTTCTTAAATAACGATAGCCCCAAAATTTTTCCTGAACCTTAAACTGATGCATAGAAATTAAACCTACGTTAAGTCCTAATTTCCCTTTTTGATAACTTAAAGCCGCTTTTTTAAGAAAGATGTCGTAACGTCCGGCACTATTTCCGGCATCAAAGCCTATCTCAACTCTATAATTTTCGTGGATATTCACTTTATAACCCAAATAAGCCCTTTTTATCTCCATGGCATCTTGAGCAAGAAGCTGATTTGTTCCTCCAAGATTACTATTAAAGTTGGCAAAAACCTTTATAATAGGTTTCCCTTCAGAAAAAACAGTTTTTTGTTGTTGAGCAAAAATCGTTTGTGAGCATAGCACTCCTAAGACAATCGTTAATAGATACGTAAATTTAAAATTCATAGTCATAAATATTTAATAAATCTCTAAAAATGAATGTTGTAACCCTAAAAGAGAACAACACAAAAATTATTGAAAGCTAAAAGTATATTTTTTAATATTTTAAAACAAATGCAAACAAAGTTAATTAAGGTGAAGCACCTTAACTAGCAAAAAGCTGTCCAATTTACTGAACAACTTCTTACTATAAGATTAAGGGAGATTACTTGGTTGACCAGCCCATTGCCCAATCCGGCAAGTCTGCTCCATTTCCTGCTCCCTGATTATTACCAACTGTAATAACTTCTTCTGAAAGACCCAATCTAAAATCTAAAGTGCTTGCTTCAAACCAAATCGGATTAACCATTAAATCTCCATTCTCTATTCTTGTTTTTGCGGCAAGGTCTGCATCTTTTACTTTTACACCTAAGTTAGCACCTTCCACATAAATATTTTTGTAAGTAATCTTACCGCCACCTTCTTTAAAGTAGATAGCTCCTTCGCTCATACCCAATCCTTTATCTAGGATAGTAACGTTTTCAATTGTAGCATTAGTAAGCGGTGTTGCGTTTCCATCTCTACCATTGTTAGAACCTTCGATACCGGCTTTTTTAACACCATTGATATATACATTTTTAATAGTACCTGTATATCCATCGGCAAAATCTAATCCGTCAT
>PDWI01010660.1_pt1 | contig 10424 bp, 8 predicted proteins | sample 1430891 | NCBI WGS metagenome assembly PDWI01 (sample SAMN01162508, study PRJNA174530) | Oral metagenome, whole genome shotgun sequencing project. | biome: Marine environment; feature: Marine mammal; material: Swab sample of the gingival sulcus; isolation source: swab sample of gingival sulcus... | reverse complement strand
GCCTTGATTTTTTCTTCGGTCCATTCGTCGGGATTTTCAAACTGTTCAGCCTTGGGGCCGAGATCGTGGGAGTTGGCTTTGAGGATCAGGTCGTAAGCGATATCGGCGGTGTTCTCGGCGTTAAAGACCTCTACCAGTAGGTGATAAACAAAGTCCTCAACGGATTGGGCCATGCGCCCACGGGTAGCCCTGTCCTGTCCTTGCCAGCGGCGTTCAAAGGGGAGGTTGAGCTTCTTGTAGTTGCCGCCCGTGAGACCGTTGGCATCGGCATAGGCGACCATTTCATCCCAAAGGGCGTCGTTGAGGCCTTCTCCGGGAACTTTGGCGAAACGGTTGTCATCGGTCATGATGGCGTTGCCGAAATCATTGACGCGGACACCCCAGCTTATCATCTGGAGTGCGGTTGCAACGTTTGCCTTGGTGGTGTTGGTCCGGGCAGCGATTTCGCGTAGCCGTTCGGAATCGTTACCGGAAGTCCCATGTTGGGCTCCGGAGGTGCCGTAGGGGACAAGAGCTTCGTGGATATCAGCGGTCAGTTGAACCTGAATACCTTCGCCGGACGCTTCAATCCCGTGGGTGGTTCCGTTGTTAAGCGCGATCCAGTCCGGGCAAAGGCCATGGGCGTTGAGTCCCTGGCAGAGAAATTTGGCTTCTACCGGCGTGGACAAACCAAATTCCCCTTTGATTTCACCTATTTCCGTTTCGTAGCCAGCCCAGGTCGGGATGGAAGCGGCGACCTCAATGTTGGCGAGCAGATTCAGGTCGTCCGTCATGTGAGAGGCGTCAATGGCGATAGAGGTGACACCGGTCTCGAACAGGGACGGAATTTCGGCCTTGGCTTCAGCTACGTCTTCCCATTTTTTCATGAAATAGTGGTCTGCATGGACGGCAACCGGGATCGTGATGCGGTGCTTGTTGCACAAATAATCCACACGGCGAGCAACGTTCCATAATGTCGTGGGGCAGTAGGTCGACTCACTGCGGGCGATTTCGATGATGATGGCTGCGTTGGCGCGCTGGGCCGCCTTGAGGGCTCCTTCAATAACGAAAATGTTGCGACCATTGGCAGCGATGGTCATGGCCTGTCCCTTTTCGATCATGGCGCGGTCAATGACCTTGCCACTGACGATCAATGCCTGGGAATCGGGGAAGTTGTGCACAACATTCGGCGGACGACCGACTGCGAGTGCCTTTTGAAATGTATTTTGGGACATGTCCATCCTCCTGAATAAGAATTTATATTCGCTAAAATCGTTATGGAAACTCCAATTAAAACCAATTGGTCAGAAAAGTCAAAACCGGGATGAATCGTTGCCGGGTCATAATTGTATGGAAACCACACGCCAAGACAATGGAAAGGGCGACAGGGGGGGCTGTTTCATCGAGGATACGGGTTAGGCATCGGGCAGGAAGGGGGTGAGTTCGGATACCGCTTCAAAGAGGAAGTGATCGACGAGATGACACATCATGTGCGCTGCGGCGATGTGTATTTCCTGAATTATCGGTGTGTCTGTGGACGGAACAGTGACGAGAAAATCGGATACGGCCCCCATTTCACCACCGCTTTGGCCGGACATGCCTACTGTGATGATGTCGTTTTGTTTGGCTTCACGCATGGCGCGGATGACGTTGGAGCTGGTGCCGGAAGTCGAGAGACCGACGAGGATGTCTCCGGGCCGGCCAAGGGCTTGGAGTTGTTTGGAAAAGACTTCGTCAAAACTGTAGTCATTACTGATGGCAGTGAGGGCAGAGGTGTCTGTGGTCAGCGCAAGGCCGGGCAGGGGGGGGCGTTCCAGCTTGAAACGATTGGTGAACTCGGCTGCCAGATGTTGCGAGTCAGCAGCACTTCCACCATTGCCGCAGAACATGATTTTCCCGCCGTGGACCAGGCAGACAGCCATGGTACGACCAATTTCGACCACCAGTTCGGCTTTGGTGTCAAAAAACGCCTTGCGTGCGGCAGTACCTGCCGTGGCGTGGGCCATGACTTTCTTGAGAGCTACTTCGGACATATAGCGTCAACCTCAAAATGTTTTGGTTTCAGGATTCCATGATAGCGGAAATCAGTAGGGCACGCAATTCCTACAGTGGCAGTCGTTTTTCGATCAAGGCATGCCTATTGATGGAGACAGGCTGACGAGGTTATAAAACGGTTAATACGGGCAGGAAGGGGATACCCTTTGTCGGAAGAGGCTTGGTAAGCACTACGGAGTCGCTATGGTCTTTTGGAACCTTTCCGGTGAGTTCGGCATGAGCAAGAATGGGACAGAAAATATATGGTATTGTCGCCGTTTGGGAGGGGAAAAACCCCTGCCTTTAGGTGGTAGCGTTAGCGATTTTCAATCCCGTTGCGTTGATGATTTCTTATCGCCATGGCTAACACACTGTCTTTTCAATCCATCGGCACTTGGCTTGGATTACCAAGTGTCGCAAGACGGTATTGAAGATAAAAATCATGGCTCCGATGATAACGTTACAATCAAAGACGTGGAATAGTCGCCTTTGCGACCCCGCCAGCGTTAGCTGTTCACTTGCGACAAAAAAGCCAAAAGTTTTGGAGGTCGCCTTCGGGAATCGTGTGGGCCTATGCTGTTGATCAACCAAATGCTCTTTTTACCGGCTCATTTTTGGGCTTTTCCGGTTGAAGCGTCCTTTTATCCATGAGAGTTGGCGAGGTTGCCAAAAACGGTTGTTCATGCGTTTGACCTGCCAAGAAGCGCGGGAGGGTCAAGCCGCGCTCGTTGTGCAGGCACCATCCGCTTCGCTCCCGACTGATGCGTGGCATAAGGATGCGCTTGTCGGCGCGGGATGTATGATGGAAAAGTACCCTCAAACCGGACCCAATTGGGGGGGGCAGTTTCAGGAAGGTCTGATAAGAAAAACCCCCGCTAAAAAAAGCGGGGGTTGGTAAACGGTTTGTGTCGGCATCGAGAGGTGCCGATTTCCTGTGGTTCCCGGTAAACGGCTTAACGTTTGGAGAACTGGAAGGAAGCACGGGCTCCGCGCTTGCCGTATTTCTTACGCTCTTTCTTGCGAGCGTCGCGGGTCAGAAGACCAGCCGGTTTCAGGACAGCGCGAAGTTCGGGATTGAGCTCGCAGAGGGCGCGGGCAATGCCGTGGCGGAGAGCCTCAGCCTGGCCGGAAACACCACCGCCGGAGCAGTTGGCTTTGATGTCATATCTGTCGACCATCCTGACCAGCTTCAGCGGTTGCTGTACGACCATCTGCAAGGTCTTGCGGGGGAAATAGTCCTCGAAAGGACGACCATTAACGGTGATCTGGCCTGTACCGGCATAAAGGCGGGTACGGGAGATCGCATTTTTACGTTTGCCAGTGGCGTAAGTGAAATCGCTCATGATAATCCCCGATTAAAATTCCAAGGTTGTGGGAGCCTGGGCTGCATGCGGGTGTTCGGACCCTGCGTAGACCTTCAGCTTCTTGATCTGTCGTGCTGCCAGCTTGTTCTTGGGCAGCATACCTTTGACAGCGGCCTTGATGACATTCTCAGGCTTTATTTCCAGCATCTCGCGCAAGGTCTTTTCTTTCAGACCGCCGGGATGGTTGGTGTGCTTGTAGTACATTTTTTTGTCAAGCTTTTGACCAGTGACCTTGATCTTGTCGGCGTTGATGACAATAACGAAATCGCCCATATCCATATGGGGGGCGAATTCCGGCTTGTGCTTGCCGCGCAGACGATTGGTGATCTCGGTGGCGAGCCGACCAAGAATCTTGTCCGTGGCATCGACGATGAACCATTCACGGTTCGCGTCTTTCGGCTTCGGGCTATACGTCTTCATATGAGTGCTCCTTAAAAAAGCAAAAAATAATCGTCAACAAAAGGCCATTCGGCCAGCTTGCCGACAGCGGATGTGATTGTTTATAACCTGCCGTAATCCATCAACAAACGCGTCTGGACTGTATTGTAACGGGGAAAGCCCACACAACGCCGGTGGTCACGACCGGGAGAGGTTTTTTACATGGGTTGGGTAGAAAAAGAAAGTGTTTTTTTACAGAAAATGTTGGTGGGTGTTCTTATTTAAGGAATCACGTTTGTGGCTACGTCATGAAGTCGTGAGCCCAACGGACGAGGTTGATGCCGACCAGTAGGGCGCCTTCCAGGCGGGACACGCGCCAGCCGGTTCTTAGGAGGAGAAGAACCAGTCCTACCATGCCCACAAGGACGACCAGGCCGGATGCGGTTTCGGACGAAACGGGCAACGGTTTGATCAGGCAGGTCAGGCCGAGCACGCCGGCAAAATTGAAGAAGTCGGAGCCGATGAGGTTGCCGAGTAGCATTGCATTCTTTCCTTTAAGTGAGGCCGCGATGCAGGTCACGAGTTCCGGCAGGCTGGTTCCGGCGGCAACAATGGTGACGCCGATCACCCATGAAGAGAGGCCAAGGGCAGAAGCTATGCTGGTCGCGGCTGATACCATTAGATGACCGCCTGCGGCTATGGAGACAAACCCGGCCACAAGAATCAGGCCGTGTTTCCAGTTCGCTTTCTGTCCTTCTTGTTTTTCCGATTCTTCGTCATCGACGTGTTCACGTTTTATGCCCAGATAAACAAGATATCCGACGAGCAGGAGAACGAGGCTACCGCCGAAAATACGTCCCAATTCTCCGGTCACGGAAACGGTGAGAATTGCTACTGTGGTCAGAAACAGGAGCAGGCCGTCGCGGTAGACGATGGTCCGATTGGAAATGAGCGGCTTGATCATGGCCATGAGACCGAGGATGAATCCCAGATTGAAAATGTTGGAGCCGACCACGTTGGACAGGGATATATCGTTGTGGCCGCGTAGGGCCGCATTGATCGTAACCAGAAATTCCGGTGCGGACGTGCCCAGAGCCACGATGGTCAGGCCGATAACGAGTTCGGAAACATTGAATGTGCGAGCAATGAGTGCGGCGGAAGTGACAATCCAATTGGCCCCGAACCAAAGGAGCAGTGCGGATGCTATAAAGGTGATGATGTCGACAGTCATGAGTAATTCTTAAGCTATCCGGCGATTGGGAGCAATGCGTGTTGCGGGTCTTTCAGTCGTTCTTTTTTCCAGTGTTTGACGATCTGTGGTTTGGGCTCCGTCCAGTGCCATGTATTTTCACGCGAGGGTGCTACGGCGATACTTTCGGCAGAGTCTCCCCGCTGCACACGTACCTGAATGGGGACGCCCGTTGTTTCAAAATGGGTTCGCGCCTTGCCGGAGTAAGAGGTGATCAGGGCTGCGGCATCCGCTATGACTTCGGATTTCCAGTTCCCCGTCACCGGGCGGCAGACAGCCAATGGGCCGGGGAAGCCCTGTATTTTCAAAACATAATCCGTGGGCTGAATACATTGGGTGATCTGCTTATTGTCGTTGGCCGTGCGGCCAAAGGTCAACCAATGCGTTCCGGCCCAGTACTGGCGGCCGAATCGTGCAAGGGTAAAATCGTTGACTGACGGGCATGCCATGTGTTGCATCATTTTGACAAACCGGGCTGCGCCGTTTGCTTCGGTCAGGCAACAGCCTCCGGCCGGTGTGGGAATTTTCGTAAAACCGTACTCTGCCGCTTTTTTCATCTGTTCCTTGCGCCCGCGTCCGTACCAGTCGTGGAGGCGTTCCCGGTCGACAAGGCCGGATTCTTCCATGGGTGTAATGGGTTGTTTTTTGGCGCAAAGCGGTCGCAGGAGAACGTTACGGACACCGGCCCGTTTGGTGATGAGGTTTAATGTGTCTTCCCGCTGGCTCATGGGGCGTTGGCCGACCACTTCGCCTGAAATGAGGAACGTGGCACCGAACTTCGGCATCATTTCCATGGCATGGGAAAGCATGGTGATTTTGCAGTCGATGCAAGGGTTCAGCCATTTGCCGTACCCCTGTGACGGGCCGTCGAGCATCATGTCGATATATTTTTGACGAATATCCACCTCAATCACGTCTATGTCGTACTGCCTTTTCCAAAAAGGAATGGCTTCGGGGGAACCGAAAAAGGGCGTGGAAAAATGCAGGCCGAGAACGGACAACCCCTGATCCATGATGGTTCGGGCGGCAAGGATTGAGTCCAACCCGCCGGAAAGGAGTGCCAGGGCATCATATTGCTTGTTCCTTATGTCTGTCATGTCCGTCATGAAAGCGTCCCTTATTGGAGTTTTGTTTTGAGAGCAAGCATTATCGCATGATTTGTGAACGGGAAACGTGAAAAGGCGGCAACGAACATGTTGTCATCCAGGGAGGGCAGAACGACGGAAAAGGATAGAAAGTATTGCCGTGATTCCTTCGAGACAAGCTGGTTGCTCACCGTGCGTCATTCTGATATTTGTCCCAATTACGTTAGTTATTGTGACCGTCAATTTTGTAGGAGATACCCATGGCACGAAAAGCCGTTGACCCCGAAGTCTTGCGAAAGGAAGCTCTTGGAACCGCCCTGACGACCATTGAGCGTAAGTTTGGAAAAGGGTCCATCATGCGGCTCGACGGTGAAGCGTCACATTCGATTCCGTTTATCCCCACCGGTTCCATCGGCCTTGATCTGGCCCTTGGCATCGGTGGTGTGCCGCGAGGTCGCGTCATTGAAATTTACGGGCCGGAATCTTCCGGTAAAACCACGTTGGCTCTGCATATCGTGGCAGAGGCGCAGAAGCAGGGTGGCAATGCGGCCTTTGTGGACGCCGAGCACGCCCTTGATCCCAGTTATGCCAAACGGCTTGGCGTCAAGACGGACGAGTTGTTGATTTCCCAGCCCGATTACGGTGAACAGGCGTTGGAAATAGCTGATTTGCTGGTCCGTTCCGGGGCCATGGATGTGGTGGTTATCGACTCGGTTGCCGCGCTCATTCCCCAAGCAGAGTTGGAAGGACAGATGGGAGAGACACAGGTGGGCGGTCAGGCCCGACTTATGTCACATGCCCTGCGCAAGCTGACCGGCTCCATCCATAAGTCCAACTGCGTGGTCATTTTCATCAACCAGATTCGCATGAAGATCGGCATGACCGGTTACGGCAATCCTGAAACCACCTCCGGTGGCAATGCCCTCAAGTTTTATGCCTCCTGCCGCTTGGACATTCGCCGTGTTCAAACCCTGAAAGATAAAGATGAATCCTACGGTATCCGTGCCCGCATCAAGGTCGTGAAGAACAAGGTTGCTCCTCCTTTCCGGCAGACCCATGTGGATGTGTTGTACGGTCAGGGTATCTCCCGAATGGGTGAGTTGATCGATATGGGCGTGGAGCACGGTATTGTTGACAAGTCCGGCTCATGGTTCGCCTTTGGCTCGGAAAAACTCGGTCAGGGCAAGGAGAATGTCCGTCAATTGTTGCAGGAAAACCCGGAGATTGCCGAGGCCATTGAAGAAAAATTGATGCAGCATTTGGGGTACCGCGATGTACCGGACGATGCTGAAACCGGAGATCCCGGGAAATAGTACTGAACAGGAACCCGACAGGGACGCTCCGGGCATGGTTGGTATGTCTGGGGCGTCTTCTTGTCTTAACAGATTGAGCGAGTTGTTTGATCGTGTGGACACGGCGTTTTGTCTGCCCGCAACAGCTTGACGGAGAATGGACAATGCATGCTGTTGAAATCCGTAAACGGTTTTTGGAATATTTTAAAAGGAACGGTCATACCATCGTCGATTCCGCCCCGCTGATTCCCAAGGACGATCCGACCCTGATGTTTACCAATGCCGGTATGGTCCAGTTCAAGAAGTTGTTCCTTGGGCAGGAAAAGCGTGCGAATAACCGCGCCACCACCTCTCAGAAGTGTCTGCGCGTCGGCGGCAAGCACAACGATCTCGAAAATGTCGGCAGGACTGCCCGTCACCATACTTTTTTTGAAATGCTCGGCAATTTCTCCTTTGGCGATTATTTCAAGGAAGATGCCATTAAATTTTGTTGGGAGTTTCTGACCGAGGAACTCAAGCTCGACAAGGAACGGCTTTATATTACTATTTATAAAGACGACGACGAGGCCGGGGAATTGTGGAAGAAGGTTGCAGGAGTCCCGGCCGAGCGTATCCACAAGCTTGGAGAAAAGGACAATTTTTGGTCCATGGGCGATACCGGCCCCTGCGGCCCCTGTTCCGAGGTCCATTTTGACCAGGGGGAAGCTGTTGGTTGCGGTCCTGGGTGCGGGATCGGCAAATGTGATTGTGATCGGTATCTTGAAATCTGGAACCTTGTGTTCATGCAATATGATCAGGCCGAGGACGGTACCCGAACCGATCTGCCGCGCCCGTCCATCGACACAGGCATGGGGCTTGAGCGTATCGCCGCCGTGTGTCAGGGCGTGGCTTCCAACTATGAGACAGACCTGTTTCAGTCTATTATTCAATATACTGCCGAACTCGCCGGGGTGAAGTACCGTGAAAACGATGAGATTGACACCGCATTGCAGGTCATTGCCGATCATTCCCGTGCCATTGCCTTTTTGATTCCCGATCAGGTCTTGCCCTCCAACGAGGGGCGCGGTTACATCCTGCGCCGTCTTATCCGTCGTGCCTATCGTTTCGGGAAGCTCATGGGGCTGGAAGGCTCGTTTCTCTGGAAAACTGCGTCCAGGGTCGTGGATGATATGGGCGATCATTACACCGAGTTGCAGGAAACCAAAGAGTTCATGATTGAGGTGGTCAAGGGCGAGGAAGAGGGCTTTGCCAAGACGCTCGACAAGGGCCTGGAGATGCTGGAAGAGGAGTTGGCCGGACTCAAAAAGGCCGGTGTTGCCATTGTTCCGGGCAAGACCGCGTTCAAACTGTACGACACCTATGGCTTCCCCATCGACATCGTGCGCGACATTGCTGAAAGGCAGGGCATGGATGTGGACGAGCCTGCCTTTGAAAAACGGATGCAGGAGCAAAAGAGTCGCTCCAAGGCCGCGTGGAAGGGGTCCGGCGAAAAAGACGTGGCCTCCACCTTTCAAATATTGCTGGAAGAGGGAATCACCTCTGATTTTTCCGGTTATGAAAAGCTGGAGGATCAGTCTGCCGTGACGCATTTGCTGGATATTGACGGCAATGTGGTTTTGTCCCTTGACCAAGGGGCTACGGGGTGGTTGATCACAGCGGTCACGCCGTTTTACGGTGAGTCCGGCGGGCAAGTCGGTGATGTCGGCGAAATTGCCGCATCCGACGGTCGGGCAACGGTGCTCGATACCGTCAAACCGTCTGGTCAGTTGACCGCGCACAAGGTCAAGGTGGTGGAAGGCACGGTAACGACCGGTGCGCCCTGCCGTCTGACCGTGGACCGCGCCATGCGGCTGGCGACCATGCGTAATCATACCGTGACCCATCTGTTGCATGCCGCTTTGCAAAAGGTGCTCGGCGACCATGCCAGGCAGGCTGGTTCTCTGGTCGGCCCAGATCGTCTTCGTTTTGACTTTACACACATCAAGGGCTTGACTGCCGAAGAGGTCGCGCAGGTCGAGGCGATTGTGAACCGTAATATTCTTGATGCGCTTCCCGTGGATCGTCAGATTATGTCCATTGAGGACGCCCAAAACAAGGGGGCAACCGCACTTTTCGGTGAAAAGTACGGAGACACGGTTTCCGTAATCGAAGTGCCCGGTGTGTCTATGGAACTGTGCGGAGGGACGCATTTGGATAACACCGGTATCGCTGGTTCCTTTATTATCACCAGCGAGGCCGGAGTGGCTGCGGGGATTCGTCGTATTGAGGCCGCTACCGGCGGCAATGCCACCCGTTATTACAATGAACGGCGCGTCGCCGTGGCTGAGGCTGGTGCCATGCTCAAGGCGCGACCGGAAGAACTGTCCAAAAAGGTCAAGGATCTGCAACAGCAGGTCAAGAATATGACCAAAGAAATGAAGGCACTCCAGGCAAAGCTGGCTTCCGGGGCGGGCCGTGACATGCTTTCTGAAATCGAAGAGATCAACGGGGTCAAGGTGCTTGCTGTCGAGCTGGAAGCTCCGAACATGGGTGTCATGCTTGAACAGATGGATGCGCTCCGTTCCAAAATTGATTCCGGCGTCATCTGCCTTGTGGCCGGACACGACGGCGGCAAGGTTTCCGTTGCCCTTGCCGTTACCAAAGACCTCCATGACCGCTTCAAGGCTGGCGATATGATCAAACCCGTTGCCGGAAAAGTCGGCGGTGGAGGCGGTGGCCGTCCCGATCTCGCCCGTGCTGGTGGTTCCAATGCCGCAGGCATCCCCAACGCGCTGGCCAACGCGCTGGCTAAGGTCAAGGAGCTCGTCGCCGGATAATTTGATACATTGGTTTCATAAACGCGCCGTGATGTTCATGGCGCGTTTTTTTGTGGTGAGATTCTCTTTTTGTTCAGGCATGCTGCGCCGACAGGCGCATCCTTTCGCGTCAGCCGGGAGCGAAGCGGACGGCTTTGCGGAGCGAGCGCGGCTTGGCCCTCTCGCGTTTCCCCGCAGATCAAACGCGTGAACAATTTTTATTTTGGCAACCTTGCCACACGCGCTCT
>PDWI01010419.1_pt1 | contig 10424 bp, 8 predicted proteins | sample 1430891 | NCBI WGS metagenome assembly PDWI01 (sample SAMN01162508, study PRJNA174530) | Oral metagenome, whole genome shotgun sequencing project. | biome: Marine environment; feature: Marine mammal; material: Swab sample of the gingival sulcus; isolation source: swab sample of gingival sulcus... | reverse complement strand
GCTGGAAGCAAGGAGACTGCCATGATTGGACTGAATTTTCCGGCCTGGCTGGCAGCAGGATTTTTCTGCTGTCTCGGCCTGCTTTTTCTCCTGCACCGGCTGGAGCAGGGCCGAAGGCGGCGGCTGGCAAAATTTGCCCGCCCCCATCTGCCGGCCAGTTTCACTGCCAATTTATCTGCCGGCAGGAGAACTGCAAAAAAATATCTCACGGCGGCGGCCATGTTATGCTGCTTTGCAGCTCTGGCCAGACCCTATTATAATTTTGAATGGCAGGACGTAAAACGAAAGGGCATTGATATTATGTTTGCCGTGGATACCTCTAAAAGTATGCTGGCAGAAGATATTAAACCAAACCGGCTGGAACGGGCCAAATTTGCCATCCTTGACTTTGTGCAGAAACTCGAAGGCGACCGGGTCGGCCTGCTGCCCTTTGCCGGCACCAGTTTTCTTCTCTGCCCCCTGACCACCGATTACGATGCGTTCAGTCAGTCCCTTGATGCCTTGAACACCGATGTCATTCCAACCGGCGGCACCAATCTTGCCGAAACCATCGACCATGCCGGGCAGATTCTGGCTGGTGACTCCAATCACAAGATATTGATTTTGCTTTCGGACGGGGAAAATCTGGAGGGAGATGCCCTAAAAGCCGCCGCCCGGGCCGCCGAAGAGGGCATGACCATCTTTACCATCGGAGTCGGCACCCCAAGCGGCAAACCGATTCCCCTAAATGAAGGCAGTAAGGGTAAATTTATCAGGGACGAGGGCGGAAATTTTGTTATCTCCAGACTGGATCAGGAAAAACTTGCCCAAATAGCTGAAAAAACCGGCGGAATTTATGCCCCCCTTGACCGCGGCAACGGTCTTGAAAAGATCTACCAGCAAAAACTGGCTCTGGTACCCAAAAAGGAGCTAACCGAAAGAAAACATAAGGTGCCTGTCCAGCGGTTTGAGTGGCCGCTGGCCGCTGCCCTTGTCCTGCTGGTTATTGAATATCTGCTTAACAGCGGAGCAAAACCGGCGGCCAGATATTTAAGCAAAATCAAGACGGCAGGCAGGCGGGGGCGAAGGGGCGGCCTTTCATCCCTTTTATTTCTGGCTGCGGTTACCTTTGTCAGCCCGTTTGATGCCCATGCCTCAAAGGGGGAAAAGGCCTATGAGGAGCAAGACTATACAGGTGCCGCCCAATATTACGATGAGGCCCTGACCAGAGATAAGGATAATGCCAAGCTCCATTATAATCATGGAACTGCCTTATATAAAAGCAGGAATTACGATCAGGCAATTGCATCCTTTAATAAGGCTCTTGCAACCGATGAGCCGGCCCTGCAGCAGCTTGCCTATTATAATCTTGGTAATTCCTTTTATCAGAAGGGGCAGCTAAGTCTTAAGGATGCCCCGGAAAAAACCATTGAACAATGGGAGAAAAGCCTTGAATTTTACCAGTCGGCACTGGCCCTTGCCCCTGATTTTGAAAATGCCGGGGATAATCTTGAGCTGGTAAGAAAAAAGCTGGAGATGCTGAAAAAACGGCAGCAGGAAAAGCAGAAACAGCAAAAGCAGCAGCAAGATCAGAAGAAGCAGGACAAGCAAAAGAAATCGGGGCAGGACAAACAGGAGCAGGATAAACAGGGGCAGAAAAATTCACCTCAACAAGATCAGCAGCAAAAGGGGCAAAAAGACCAGCAACAAGGAAAACCGGAAGAGCAGCAAAAAAAGGATGGCGGCGAGTCCAGTCAGACCGATCAGCAGAAAAGCGGGCAACCTGGTGAAAAAAAGGAAAGGGATAAACAGGACGGCCAAAATCAGCAGGGGAAGAAAAAACATGCCCCGCCGGAGCAGGCCGATAATCAGCAAAAGGGAAATGGTCAGCAACAGGCCGTAGAGCCGGTAAAACCGAAACCTGGAGAGATGTCGGAAGAGGATGCCCGCCAGCTGCTTGAAAGCCTGAAAAGCGAGGAAGGAAACCTTAATCTCATCCCCAGAAAAAATAAGGAAAAACCAAGGAAGGACTGGTAATGATAAACAAGATATTGAAACTATTGCTTCCCATTATGCTTCTGGCTGGCAGTCTGCATGCCGCCGAGCCTGAAATCTCCGCCAATTTGAGTTCCAGTCGGGTTGAGGCCGGACGTGCCGTGCAGCTGACCGTAACCGTAACCGGCACCAATCGGGCTGAAACCAAGGTGCCGGAGGTGGATGGTCTTCAGATTATGGGCCGGGGAACCGGATCTTCCCTGCAAAACATCAATGGCAAGATAACCGCTTCATTTTCTTCTATTTATGTTATTTACGGTCTTGAACCAGGCAAGTATGAAATTCCGCCAATTACGGCATCGGTCAAGGGCAGGAAGCTGGCGGCCAAACCGCTTACTCTGGAGATTTTGGCATCCGGCTCCCGGCCAAATCAGCAGTCCGGCCAGACCAAGGCTATCCCTGATGACAGCCCTGCCGCCAGCCGCCAAAGGGAAAAACTGGCCTTTATTAAATGTCTGCCCGAAAAGAAAAGGGCCTATGTCGGCGAGCTGGTGCCGGTGCAGATCAAATTATATTTTCGTGCCGAACCGGGCCAATTATCGCAGCCGGTGCTGGACGGCACCGGGATTATGATGGCTCCTTTCAGCCAAAAACCGGTGCAGCGGCGTGAAAATATGAACGGCACCATCTATACGACCTTTACCTGGCACAGTACTCTTTCCGGGGTCAAGGAGGGCAGTTTCAAACTTGGCATCAGTGCCGAGGCTATGGTTTTGCTGAGAAAGGCCCGTTCACGGGATCCATTTTTCGATAATTTCCCTTCCCATTCCCTGATGTTTGATGATTTGTTTATGGGCAGCTATCAAAGAAAATTTATGACCCTGAAAACCGAGCCTTTTATCCTTGATATTGTACCATTACCTGCGGCTAACCGTCCGGCGGATTTTTCCGGGGCAATCGGCAAGTTTTCCATCAAGGCAGAAGCTGCTCCTCAGACGGCGGAAACGGGCGAGCCAGTTACCTTGAAAGTAGAGGTCTCCGGCCAGGGAAATTTTGACCGGGTGCAGTGTCCGGCCTTTCCCGATCAGGATAATTTCAAGGTCTATCAGGCCGAGGCAGAGTTTGATGCCGCCCGTCAAACCAAGGTATTTGAACGGGCAATTATCCCAAAAAACAGCGGTTTTACCGAGGTGCCGCCGCATATCCTAACCTATTTTGACCCGGATCGGCAGGAGTATGTTACCGTCAAAAGCAACGCCATTCCACTCAAGGTTAACGGGGCAAATCAGCAGATGCAGCAAGTACAGCAACCGGTTAAGCCGGTTTCCCCGTCAGCAGGCGGCCAGGGCAGTAAAAGCGGCCAGCCCCAAGAAAATGAGGGATTGGCCCGGCATATGGCTCCGCAAAAATTGACGGCAGGGGCCTTTACGCCAGCCATCAAGCCGGTTTTCAGGCAGCTATGGTTTATGGCTGCCCTGATAATATGTCTGCTGATTATAATTGCGGCCAGCGGATTTCATTTGCGTAAGAAATTCGACAGCAATTCGGCTCAAAAAGCCAGGCAAGCACAGCGGCGGCGGCAACAGGCCCTGCAGGATATTTTGCAGGCCGAAAAACAGGGCAGCATGGCAACCATCGCCGCCTGCCGCAGGGCAATCCAGGCTCAGGCGGCTGGTATCATGGGTATCAAGGCCGAGGCGGTTACCCTTGCCGATCTGAAAGCCCATCCAGATATTTCAGAGAAAATGGCTTCTCTCTTTGAATTTACCGAGCAAAGTGCCTATGGTGCCGCCTTGCCTTCCGAGACGGAACTGCAGGAATTTGTCCGCCGAATCAAAAAGCAACTGGAGGGATAAAATGATAACCCGTTTGATTATACTTCTGCTCGGTCTTGCAGCTGGACTTGCCGCCGCCGGCGGAGCAATGGCCGATGATGTAAGTCTCCAGCAGGCAAACGCCGCCTATAACGGTAAAGACTACCAGAAGGCGGCCTCTCTTTACCAGCAGCTAATTGACAGCCGGGGATATTCCGCCGAACTGCTTTTTAATCTGGCCAACAGCTATGCCTGTCAGGGAATGACTGGCAAGGCCATGGTCAATTATTACCGGGCCGGACGGCTTGCCCCCAATGACCCGGATATAAAAAGAAACCTTGTGCTTTTGGCTAAGGAATCCGGGCTTTTTACGGAGGAAAAATCTTTGGCGAACAGTCTGGTTGACCGTTTTACCTTTAACCAGTGGTGTATTTTCGCCCTGGCCGGACTGACGGTGTTCTCCATGGTTTATGGCTCAACCTGTCTGGTCAGGATTAAAAAGGGTGTTTTAATTTTCAGCCTTGTCCCGGCCCTGATTGCCATGCTGCTGGCCGGAGCGGCAGCCTGGGTGAGCTTTGGCTCCTACCATGATGCGGTTATCATCGGTCAGGAAAATATTTTGCGGATTTCACCCTTTGCAACCGCCGGCAGTGCTGGCAGCCTACCGCCGGGCAAAAGAGTCAAGGTGCTGAAAAAACATCATGATTTCCGGCTGGTTCAGGATAAAACCGGACAAAGCGGCTGGCTAGAGGCAGCAAATCTTGAGCCAATAAATATTTAGCTGGCTCAAAGTTATAACGGTGAACTCAAGGTTGTGGAATTTTACAGCAATGAGATCCAAGTCGCCTGTTTGTTTGGTGCAGGTAAGAGCGTTGAAAATACCGCAAGCCTCCCCCAGTCCCTTAAAACAATTTGTTAGCCTTGCAGTAAAACATCGAGCATTTTATCTGTCCGGTTAAGAAAATCCTTGGTTACTTGATAATGCTCAGTCTCTTCATAATTTACTTTTTTTATTCCATTTTCATCAAGTTGATAAATCATGGCATGCGGGTACGCAAGAATAATTGGCGAATGTGTTGCTATGATAAATTGTGATTTCATTTTAACCAAATCATGCATCCTTGAAATCATTGCCATTTGCCGTGTCGGGGAAAGAGCCGCCTCTGGTTCATCAAGAATATATAAGCCGTTACCTCCAAATCTGTTAATAAGCAAAGCCATAAATGATTCTCCATGAGATTGTTCATGAAGAGAATGGCCTCCATACGAATCAATGATTGGTGGTCCAAAACCACCTTGTTCATCTAAGCGTTGAATTTCAGAGGCAACATTGAAAAAACTTTCGGCTCTAAGAAAAAAGCCATCTTTGGGACGCTTATAACCACGAGAAAGCCTGATATATTCATGCAAGGAAGAGTGTGATTCATACGTACCAAAATTGAAATTCTTTGAACCTCCTTCGGGATTGAAGCCCCACGAAACAGCAATAGCTTCCATCAAAGTTGATTTACCGGAGCCATTTTCACCAATGAAAAATGTTACATTCGGATGAAGCTTTATTGAGGATATATTTTTTACCGCATCAAGGGAAAATGGATATTGCTCAAATGAGGGTACTTTTTCTCTGTTGAGCTTTATTTCATATATGTATTGTAATTGTTCTGCCATTCATTTTGTCAAACTAACGGGAAATTTATTAGCCACGGTTTATTTTACCGGCAATCAAGGTGATAACCGCCGAAACGGTAAGTATAGTCAGCCAGAACAGCAACGTCTGCATCCGAAGATTGCCATATAAAAGACCAAGACCGCTGCCTATAAATGCTACCTGCATCATAACCGCATTGCCTCAGGTATTTAGACATTGCTGCAGGTAGATATAGTTAATAAATAACCCGGCCAGAAAACAATATTTCAAAACCTCAAAAAACATGACTTAGTTATTCTCCCAGATAAGCTCTAATAACTTCCCGATTTTTTCTGATCTCATCCGGGCTGCCCTGGGCTATCTTTTCGCCATAATCCATGACAAATATCCGCTCAGAAAGGGTCATCACCAGTTTCATATCATGCTCAATCAAAAGTATGGCCTGACCATCTGCGGATATTTCCTGAATAAGCTCCACCAGTTCAAGGGTTTCCTGCGGATTCATCCCCGCCGCCGGTTCATCAAGCAAAAGCAGCAGCGGCTCGGTAGCCAAGGCCCGGGCAATTTCCAGCCGCCGCTGGGCTCCATAGGACAGATTGGCCGCATAATCATTGGCCTGGTCTGCCAGCCCCACCTTTTCAAGCATAAAATAGCTGTCTTCCAGGATTTCACGCTCTTCCAGTCTGGTAGCCCGATTACGAAAGATAGCCCCGAAAATAAAGGCACTGGTGCGGCAATGCCTGCCAATCATCACATTTTCAAGCACCGTCATCTGCGAAAAAAGCCTGATATTCTGAAAGGTTCTGGCCAGACCGCATTGGGTAATCCGGTCTGGTTTCAGCCCTTTCAGACTTTTGCTCCGGCCAATCTTGGAATGCAGGACAATATCCCCTTGGGTGGGATAATAGATGCCGGTGATGCAGTTAAAAAAAGTGGTCTTCCCTGCCCCGTTAGGGCCGATCAGGGCGGCGATTTCCCCTGATTTTACATCCAGATCCAAGCCGTTCAAGGCCCTGACCCCGCCAAAATCCATGGTCAGCCCTTTAACTTCCAGTAATTTCTCGCTCATTTTTCAAACCGATATGTTCTGCGGATATTGGAGATCAGTCCCTGCGGCCTGAAAACCATCATACAGACCAGAATGGCCCCGAAGGCAAGCATTCTGAATTCTGATAGTCCCCTTAAATATTCCGGCAGCAGAATCAGAATCAAGGCTCCGATAATCACCCCGATAATCGAACCCATGCCGCCAAGTACCACAATGGCTAAAATGATGGCCGACTGGAGAAAGGTAAAACTCTTGGGGTTGATATAGGTCATATGTCCGGCCAGCACCACGCCCATAAATCCGGCCCATAAGGCACCCAGCGAAAAGGCGGCCAGCTTGGTCTTAATCTTGTTGATGCCCATGGCCTGACAGGCAATCTCATCCTCACGCAGGGCAATCCAGGCCCGGCCAAGGCGGGAATCCTGCAGCCTGTTGACCACAAAAATAGTGATTATCACCATGGCAAGAGTAATATAATAGGTGTAAATCACCGCTTGTTCCAAGGAAAAATCCATGCCGAAAAACCCCGGCCGGGGAATATCCGAGATACCGCTTGGCCCGCGGGTAAATTCTCCCCAATTCTCCAGAACCAGTCTGATTATTTCGCCAAAACCAAGGGTTACAATGGCAAGATAATCTCCCCTTAGTCTTAGCACCGGAAAGCCCAGCAAGATGCCGAAAATGGCCGCCAGAATGCCGCCGATGGGCAGGGTCAGCCAGAAACTCAAACCATAGTGCAAATGAAGCAGGGCATAGGTATAAGCCCCGACCGCATAAAAGGCCACAAAGCCCAGATCAAGCAGGCCGGCCATGCCCACCACAATATTAAGGCCAAGCCCAAGCACCACATACATCAGGGCGGTAGTCATAATCGTAACCTGATAGCTTGAGGTTAAATGCGAAAACATGCCGTCCACCGAGGCCAGATAAAGACCGGGGACTGCCGAATATAAGGCCGCATAAAGCGTATGCAGATGGGGAAAAATCAGGGCAGAAGCACAGATAATCAGGCAGATAGTGAGCTTTTTCCCAGGATCAGCAATCAGCCGGTGGATAAGCGACTGCCGTTCCTGATTGCCGCCGGCGGAAACGGCCTTGCCCATCTCCTTTCTTTTCATCATCCATCTAGCCAGAAACGAGAGAAAAAATACCCCAATCACAACATAAATCAGGTTATGCCAACGCCAAAGCACCGTTCTCTCAATGGGATCAACCTTGATCACCATCAGCGGAAAGGTTAAAAAACCGAACCACAAGGCGGCCAGCAAGGATTTTTTTAATTCAGTTATCCAGAACATTTGCTTATACCTTTTGGTTTTCGGCCTTGCCCAGTATCCCGGAAGGCTTGAAGATAAGAATTAAAACCAGCAGGGAAAAGGCGAAAACGTCTTCATAATCACTTGAAACATAGCCGGTGGCAAAACTTTCGGTCAGCCCCAGTACCATACTGCCCAATACCGCCCCCGGTATGGAGCCGATGCCGCCCAGCACCGCAGCGGTAAAGGCTTTTATGCCCGCCAGAAAACCGATGTAAAAGTTAATCTGCCCGATATGGGAAGCGATCAGCAGGCCGCCGATGGCCGCCAGTGCCGAGCCGATAACAAAGGTGGCGGAGATGATAAAATCAACATTGATGCCGACCAGCATCGCCATGGTCTTGTCCTGGGCGGTGGCACGCATGGCCTTACCCAATCTGGTATATTTGATGATGATGGTCAGCAAGACCATAACCACCGCGGTGGTAAGCAGGATGACAATATCGCTGGTGCCGACTATATGGGCTACCGGCTCCAGAAATGCCAGATCGGGAATTAGTTCGGGAAACGGCAAAAATTCCGAGGTTTGGGCCAGCATCACATAGTTTTGCAGAAAAATCGACATGCCGATAGCACTGATCAGCGGCGAAAGCCTCGGGGCATTTCTTAATGGCCGATAGGCTATTTTCTCGATACTGTAACCATAGGAACCAGCCCAGACCGCAGCAGCAAGTCCGGCCAGAATGATAATGGCCGGCAGCGGAAAGCCGTATATGGACAAGACCGTTGCGACAATAAAGGCGGTAAAGGCTCCGATCATATAAATCTCGCCGTGGGCAAAGTTGATCAGGCCGATAATGCCGTAAACCATGGTATAACCAAGGGCAATCAAGGCATAGATGGAGCCTCTGGTCAGACCGCTGAAAAAAAGCTCAATAAAATAATCCATCACGGAAACCTGAAAGGGTTCGGTACAAGGCCAAACCCTTGTCAATCAAAATCCTGAAATTAATCGGCCAAAACAAATTTGCCGTCTTTTACCACATACATGGAAAAGCCGACTCCCACGGCATCTCCCTTTTCGTCAAATTTGATCTTGCCCACGGAAGTATCCACCATTTCGCTTTGCAATACCTTTTTCAGGGCCGCAAGCTCAGTGGAATCTGCCTTGTCAATGGCGTTCAGGATGGCCAAAGTGGCGGCATAGGCTCCGTCAAAAAAGGCTCCCGGATCTGAACCAAATTTTTCCTTATGCTCCTTTCTGGCCTGAATGGCAATCGGGTTTTTGCTGTTATCCTGAGGCCCGGCGGCATAAACTCCTTCCGCATTCTTACCGGCCACCTTGATAAAGGTATCGTCTTTTACACCGTCATCTGATAAGAATATGGTTTTAAGACGTTTTTTTCTCATGCCGGAAACAATTTTCGATGCCTCGGGATGATAACCACCAAAGATAACCACATCGGCCTTGGAGCGTTTTATTTTCTGGACAATTGCTGAATAATCAACTGCTTCCGGGGTTACGCCCTCAAAAAGAACCACCTCGGCCTTGCCGGACTCTTCGATACGCTTCTTAGCCCCTTCGGCCAGCGGCTTGCCATAATCTCCCTTATCATGGATAATGGCAATCTTTTTGGCCCCAAGTTTATTTAAGGCAAAGTCGGCCATCGGCGGAGCCTGAACCGCATCAGGGGCGACTGTTCTGAAAAAATTGGGATATTTGCCGCTGTAGGTCAGGCTGTCGGTGGTTGCCGAAGGTGAAATGGCCAGCAGCCCGGCATCCTTAAAAATCGGCATGGCGGCAATGGTTGAGCCGGAGCAGATCCCGCCAAGAATGACCTCGGCACCATCGGAAACAAGTTTTTTTGCTGCATTGGCAGCGATTTCCGGGGCGCATTGGTCATCTTCAATAAGCAGCTCGATCTGCTTGCCGTTGATGCCGCCGGCCGCATTAACCTTGTCAATGATAATCTTGGCCGCATTAACAGTCGGCACCCCGTAGGAAGCCAGATTGCCGCTGTGCGGGCCGGTTATGCCGAATTTGATGGTATCCGCCGCCATAACCGTGGACACTGCCATGGCAAATCCAGTACCGATAGCTGCCATAAAAAATGCTTTTTTTTCCATTAGTTTTCCTCCTTTTTCAACTTCTTCTGAGTCTTGCCATACCCGGATACTTTCAAACAAAAAACGGGCATGAATAAAATTTACCTGCCTGTTATAAAAGAGCAGTAAGGGGAGAGTGTAACTCATTAGACAATTTTATACAAGTAGGGGCGGATTCCGTATCCGCCCTTCGGATTTCATATCCGCCCTTCGGATTTCATGTCCATTCGTGTTTTGTGAAAAATTGATGGTAGTACATTTCAAGTAGTGCTGTTTATAATTTTCGGAGCAATAACTGCATTATAGTGATGTATAAACATCCAAATAGCTCCAATGTGATTGTCTTTCTTTTTAGAAAAAGATAAGCTGGATTGTTATAATAAGTGCAACAGATATAAGTTTGCAAAAGAGTGAGCTACTGGTATGGTCAAGTTTTCCAATAAAAACGGAGGCTCACATGCAAAAAAACACAGGGAACATCTACAAGCAGCTCACTCTAGAGGAAAGGTACCAGATAAAGATTCTTTTGGAAATAAAAATGAATCAAACCGAAATAGCGGAGGTGTTGAATCGGTCAA
>PDWI01010418.1_pt1 | contig 10425 bp, 8 predicted proteins | sample 1430891 | NCBI WGS metagenome assembly PDWI01 (sample SAMN01162508, study PRJNA174530) | Oral metagenome, whole genome shotgun sequencing project. | biome: Marine environment; feature: Marine mammal; material: Swab sample of the gingival sulcus; isolation source: swab sample of gingival sulcus... | reverse complement strand
TTTGAGACCATTGAGGCCTGCAATGAGGCCCAGCCCCCAGTGGCCATGATGTACACCGGGCAGCGTTCTTTCAAACATTAAATCTTTCAGGCAACGACACGACGGAAAAAGATCACATAACCAAGTGTTGCCAGGGAGAAGAACAAAAGCAGGGCAAGTGCCAACGCCACCAGGAGACGGCCCTTGGAGAAAAGGGCTTTCTTGCGGGTCGTCTTTTTCTTTTTGGTGGGGCGTTTTTTGGCGACGGGTTTCTTTGTAACCGTTTTCTTTGCGGTTGTTTTTGCAGTGGTCTTTTTAGCTGTTGCCCGCGTGGTGGTTTTTTTCCGGGAAGTTGTTGCCGCCATGGTTATTTCTCTCGTACGAGTACGTATTGGGCAAGCCCTGTTAAGATATTGCGTGGTGTCTCGCTGTCTGGGCCAGAGAAGGTGCCCAGCTGCGTGATGGCCTGGCGGACATTGCTCGCCGCCTCGTTGCGGGTTGCGTTAAAACAATCGTAACGGGTGATAATTTTGATAACCTGATCAAGGGCTATGCTGCGCGCTTGTTCGTCGGCCATGATCGTTTCCAGACGGTCTCTGTCAGCCTTGTCAGCCTGTTCCCAGGCGAGAATAAGCGGCAGGGTGATCTTACCTTCGAGAAAATCATTTCCCAGCGCTTTGCCGGTTTTTGCCGCATCTCCGGTATAGTCAAGGAGGTCATCAATCATTTGGAAGGCCTGGCCAAGGCCAACGCCATACTCGTAGAGCCGTTGCTGCTCATCGTTATCTCCGCCGCCAAACAGGGCCCCAAGTTGGCAGGCAGCGGCAATGAGTAAGCCTGTTTTGCCCATGATTGCCCGGTAATACCCCGCCTGGGCATCTTTGAGCGAGGTGGTGTTTTTAAGTTGCATGAACTCCCCGTCAACCATTCCCATGGTGGCCTGGCAGAAGATGGCCAGCCCTTTGCGGCCGGTCATATCGCCGACAATCTGCATCGCTCGGGCATGGAGGTAGTCTCCGGCTAAAATAGCCGGGACGAGACCAAATTTTTTGTTTACCGAAGGGCGGCCGCGCCGCATGGTCGCATTGTCGATAATATCGTCATGGAAAAGGGTGGCGACATGGATATATTCGAAGGCTATGGCCAGATCGTAGATGTCTTTTCCCTGATAGCCGCATAACCGCGCTGCCATGACCACCAGCAGGGGACGAACCCGTTTCCCGCCGCCAAGTAATCCGTATTCGAGAACTTCTTTGAGCAGAGAGTCCATGTCCCTTTGACCAAGATCGCTCTGCATGTGCTGGTCTATGATTGCTGCTTCGACGGTGAGTGCCTGTTTCAGTGCTTTGATTTCATCCATGGCTATTGTCTTCGAGTTCTCTTTGCTTGTGGTAAAATGTGGCGACATCTGCGATGTTGCGCACCACCGGTGATGGTGGCAGACTCTGTAAAAAGGTGCGTCCATATCCCTTGCTGAATAATCGCGCATCCAAAATACCAAGAATACCCCAATCGTCAATAGAGCGCATTAAACGTCCTACCCCCTGACGGAGGGTGAGTATTGCCCGGGGAACCTGGAATTCAAAAAACGGCGTACCCCCTTTTTCGCTAATTGCTTGAGTCCGGGCCTGTATTACCGGGTCGCTGGGCACTTCAAAGGGCAGTTTATCAATGATAACACAGCGAAGCGCATCACCGGGAATATCAACGCCTTCCCAGAAACTTGCCACAGCGACGAGCACAGACTCTTTTGTACGGCGAAATTCTTCGAGCAGGGCATGTTTTGAGCCCTCTCCCTGGACGAGTAGCGGTACAGTAAGACGCATCTCTAAATAATCGGCCATGGCTTCCATGCCACGAAAACTGGTGCATAATACCAAACCATGCCCCTGGCTTTGTTCGAGGAGCTGGTAGGCCGTATAGCAGGCTGCCTCCTGGTACTCCTGTGCCGAGGGGATCGGAAAATTGTTCTTGGGTACATAGAGGATGGTCCGCTCAGCATAGTTAAAAGGAGAGCGGAGTCTCAGTGTTGCTGTTGTCTCGGCTATGCCGAGGCGTTGTTGCAGATAACGAAAATCACCACCGCTGGAGAGCGTCGCTGAAGTCATAACGCACCAGCTCACCCCTGTGTAGAGGGTCGTCTGGAGATGTTCTGCCACCTCAATGGGGGTCATTGCCAGGGCTACAGAGCGTTCCCGGCGTTCATACCAGTAGACGTCGGTGGTGTTGTGAGGATCGGGAAAAGCGATGGCAGAGAGCAGCTCAAGGAATTCTTTGCCGCGTCGCTCAAGGCTCTTCCAGCCTTCGCCGTGGTCGCAGAATGTATCAAGCATTTCCACGAGACGCTCAAGACCTGTGGCCAATAGATCGACCTCAGAATTCCAGGAGTTTTCCCCTAAGGAAGAGATAAACCTGTCGAGGGGAAAGCGTCCCCGTTTGCTGGGGAACAGGGCAAAAAATTCTTCACTTCTCTTTTTGATTCCCCGTACCGTGGCCAGCGTTTTTTTATAGTCGTCCGGACCCAGTTCCTGTTCGGCGAGGATTTCGATATCGGCGAAAAGATCAAGAAACTGATATTGGCCGAGGGTCTTACCAAAAAATGAGGTCGCAATGTTTTCTATGTGATGGGCTTCATCAAAAATGACACCCTCATAGCGGGGCAGAACCTCACCGTAGCCACCCTGGCGTAGCACCAGATCTGAGAAAAAGAGATGGTGGTTGACCACCAGAACGAGGGCTGATCCTGCCAATTTCCTTGCCTGATTGACATAACAATGGGCCCATTCCGGGCAGTCGCTGCCAAGACATTGGTCGGGTTTTGCTGAGATGCGATACCAGAGACGCGCCGTATCTGAAAGCCAGGTGAGCTCTGCCCGATCCCCGGTCTGGGTACTTTGGGTCCAGGCCTCGATGCGCTGTAAGTCATCATCCTTGACAAGGGACATCTGGGTGCTTGTGTAGTATTGGTACCAGCGGTATTTACAGAGATAATTCTGTCGGCCTTTGAGACAGACCACGGGGAGTTCTTGTCCCAATACCTCTTCAAGAAGTGGGACCTCCTTTTTCATAATCTGGTCCTGGAGATGTTTGGTCGCTGTGGATACCACGACACGTTGCCCGGAGAGCAAGGCTGGAACCAGATAGGCCAGAGTCTTTCCAATGCCTGTTTCTGCCTCAACGACGAGTAGTTGGGCCGTTTCCTGTTCAGAGGCCAGCCCTTTTGCGATGAGATCGGTGATGGCCGTGACCATCTTTTGCTGTCCGGCTCGGGGTTGAAACCCGGTCAGATGGCGGGCGAGCCGTCCCTTGTGGCCAAAAAAATCTTCGCTAATGGTGCACTGTTCGTTCATGGTCGCAAGGGGTAAAAAGGGTGGAAGAGCTGTGGCAAAAGAAAAAATTTGTAAAAAATGAGAAAAACGTTGCGGAAAGTTGTTCAGTACTGGCCATGGTTATACCATGACTAAGAAATAAAAAAAAGGCGGGCCCAAAAGGAACCCGCCTTATGCAACAACAAAACTTCTCGCAGATCTCTTAGAACTTCACATCAAGAGATAAGGCAAAAGCCAATGGATTAAGATCGATGTCTTCGGCATCAGCATAGCCAACCATGGCTGTCAGAGAAGCACCATCAAGGATCTTGTAAGAGGCTTTAGCTCCGATTTCAAAGGCATTTCCATCATACCACGGATCGTAATCAAGGTTAAGATAAGCAATTTGTGCTTCGAGGCTCAGATTCTCGTTGGCTTGGTAGGCACCACGGAGTACTCCCCAGAAGGTATCACCCCAGAAACCAAGTCTTTCCCCTCCAGCATTTGTGACAAGACCGCCACCACCTGCGCCTAGAGAAATCATCGTGTAGTCACCAAAGATGTAGAAGGCATCAAACTCACCCCAATCGGCGGTATAGCCATTGAAGGTAGCCCCGCCAATAACTGTCACTGTTGCAGCGCCTACGGGAGCATCAAGACGTGCCCAGAGGCCATAGGCATCGTCATCGCTGAATGGGTCTGCGAAAATGTCATCTTTATATCCCAAACCACCAGACAGGGTCATACCATTAACTTGCCCGGTGACATCAAGACCAGCGATAAATCCTTCGTCGCTTTTACCGTTGGGGTTATAGCTGTAACGAGCACCAGCAACGAGCTTCCAGTCTGAACTAAAGCCTTGCTCAAGGACCAGACCCCAGGCTGTGCGATTGTCATCGCTTCCACTTGGTAGTTCTTCAAGGAGGTCCATAAAGACGGTTAATTTGGCGTTTTCACATTGGTAGATGGCTTGGAGGGTGTCGACATCATCGGCATACATGGTGAAGGGAGTAATACCACGATCATCGTAGAGGCCAGCTTCAATAGTTATTGGTCCCATGGGAACCCCAAGATAGGCATAGTCAACGCTGATGTTGCGCGAGTGGGTTCCTTTGGTCTGGCTGGTGCCATCCCATTTGCCGTTTGCCAGCTTAAAGCGAGCCTTTACATAAGCACCGCCCTTGCTCTCACCAACAAAGGCGAGACGAGCCCGAGACTCAAAAAAGACATCGTATTCGCCATCAGTTTGGTATTCGTCGAGGTACTTAACCCGTGCCCGAGCATCACCACTAAAGCTCACTCCAGGATCGGCAAAGGCCGTGGAAGTCATAGCCCCTGCCAGCATCAAACTTGCCGTTGCAATAAGTACTTTTTTCATCATTTTCTCCTTGCGTGTGCTAAATTTTGCCAAATTAGATTGACCTTCCTTTTTTTGTGGGAGAAAATCTATTTCTCATACTTCTCCCAACAATATCGTGGAGCAAAAAAAATACTTCTATATATTCAGAAAATCAAGTCTTTTGTAAACAAAGTTTAAAAAATTATACTGATTTTTGTCTTGTCTTTTGTTGTGTGTTGTTTTTCCAATAAAAAAGGCGGGCTCTTTCAGGGGCCCGCCTTTTTTCAACGACAATGAAACATATCAAGTTGCTTAGAACTTGACATCAAGAGAAAGGGCCATACCTAAAGGAGATCTGTCAGCCTCATCATAGTCGGCATAACCAACCATGGCACTCAGAGAAGCACCGTCAAGAATCTTGTAAGAGGCTCTTGCGCCAATTTCAAAGATGTCTTCGTCTCGTCCATCATCTTCTTTTGCATAGGCAATCTGGGCAGCGAGCTCCAGTTTCTCACTGGCCTGGTAGGTACCACGGAGTACACCCCAGAAAGCGTCTCCAGCTTCACCAATCATATAACCATCGGCGATCATGGTGTAATCGGTGGTTACATAGAAAGCGTCGAACTCACCCCAGTCGGGAGTATACCCGTCAAAGGTACCACCGGCAATAACGGAAAGAGTAGCCGCACCAACAGGGGCATCAAGACGTGCCCAGAGGCCGAAACCGTCATCGGTCGTAGCTGTGAAATCTTCATCCTTGTATCCCAAGCCGCCAGATAGAGTCATACCGCCAACTTGTCCGGTGACATCAAGACCAGCGATCAGGCCTTCAGGGCCACCGCTGTTGGGATTGTACTGATAGCGAATACCAGCGGTCAGGTTGGCGCCGCAGCTGAATCCCTGATCAAGAACCAAACCCCAAGCGGTAACGTTTTCTCCAACGCCAGCGTTCAGAGTGTTCTCGTGGACCATATCCATAAAGGCGGTAAGTTTGGTGCTGTCAGCTTGATAAATGAACTGGAGGGTATCGACATCGTCAGCGAAGATGGTGAACGGGGTGATACCGCGATCATCATAGAGACCAGCCTCAACAGTTACTGCTCCCAGAGGAACACCAAGATAGGCATAGTCAACGCTGATGTTACGCGAGTGGGTTCCTTTGGTCTGGTTGGTGCCATCCCATTTGCCGTTTGCCAGCTTAAAGCGAGCCTTTACATAGGCGCCGCCTTTGCTCTCACCAACAAAGGCGAGACGAGCCCGAGACTCGAAAAAGAGGTCTTCAGAACTGGAAGAAGTGTATTCATTAAAATATTTGACCCGGGCCCGGGCATCACCACTGAAGCTGACGCCGGCATCGGCAAAGGCAGTGGAAGTCATGGCTCCTGCGAGCATCAGGCCAGCGGCTGCAACAATTACTTTTTTCATGGTTCTCTCCTTACTTAAAGAGGTTTAAAAAACTGGATAAACGAGGCAAACGCCTCTTTGAAAAAAAGCTACTTTCATATTCTCAACAAACTACTACGATTTGGAAGATACAGCTATCTGTGGAGAAGGTCAAGAAAATTTGACTGAAAGTAAAAAAAATTATACTTTGCGTTTTTTTTCAATGACTTTGTGGAATAGATAAAAAACAGGCGGGCTCCCGAAGGAACCCGCCTGTTTTTGTCGGTGAGGACGAAACTTACTGAAATATCTTAGAATTTAACATCAAGGGACAGGGCAACTCCCAACGGATCGTTGTTGAAGTTGTCATAGTCAGCGTAACCAATCATAGCTGTCAGAGAAGCACCATCAAGAATTTTGTAGGAGGCACTGGCAGCAATTTCAAAGATAGACTCATCCCAGAGGTCTTCCTTGGCATAACCAAGTTGTGCGGTAAGTTCAAGGTTCTCACTGGCTTGATAGGTGCCACGGAGTACACCCCAGAAAGCATCTTCACTAGCTTGACCAATATAATCACCATTGGAGATCATGGTGTAGTCGCCGATAACATAGAAGGCATCAAACTCTCCCCAATCTGGAGTATAACCGTCGAAGGTGGCACCGGCAATAACTGAAATGGTAGCCGCACCAACGGGAGCATCAAGACGTGCCCAGAGGCCATAGCCATCACCATGGTTGCCAGCGACGAAATCTTCGTCCATATATCCCAAACCACCGGACAGGGTCATGTTACCAACTTGACCAGTGACATCAAGGCCAGCGATCAAGCCTTCAGAGCCACCGCTATTGGGGTTATACAGGTATCTAACACCAGCGGTCAGGTTGGCGCCACAGCTGAAACCTTGATCAAGAACCAAACCCCAAGCGGACACGTTGTCGTCGAGTGCGCCATGTAAGGTGTCTTCGTGAACCAGATCCATAAAGGCAGTCAGCTTGGTGCTGTCAGCTTGATAAATAGCTTGGAGGGTATCGACATCGTCAGCGAAGATGGTAAACGGAGTGATACCGCGATCATCATAGAGACCAGCCTCAATAGTTATTGCTCCCAGAGGAACGCCAAGATAAGCATAGTCAACGCTGATGTTACGTGAGTGGGTTCCTTTGGTCTGGTTGGTTCCATCCCATTTACCGTTTGCCAGCTTAAAGCGTGCCTTTACATAAGCACCACCCTTGCTCTCACCAACAAAGGCGAGACGGGCACGAGACTCGAAAAAAAGGTCCTCGTTATTCATATTATAATTGTCAAAATATTTGACTCGGGCCCGGGCATCACCACTGAAGCTTACGCCGGCATCGGCAAAAGCAGTGGAAGTCATGGCTCCTGCGAGCATCAGGCCAGCGGCTGCAACAATTACTTTTTTCATCATATTCTCCGTATAATAACATAAGATCCCAAATCAAGGGAACGGTTCCATGCCTGCTTTTTGGCAAACAACCAAAAGAGACATTCTTGCAACAGTAAAAAATACAACGTTGGTTATGTTGGTATATCTGAAAAGCAATAAAGTCAAGAAATTTTCACTAAAAGTTAAAAAAATTATACTTTTCTTTTTTGTTCATCATTCTGGTTGCTTCATGGTGATATCATAGCGATATAGTGTTGTATTGCTGGTAAGGGCAACGCCGAGAAGGGCCTTGCCATGGATCTGGGCCACATAAAAGGTTGCCCTGGTTTGTTTTGGTTTTGTAGAGGAGGCTGGCTCAGTAAGTACACCATAGTCAGCGATGTAGCCTTGAAGTCTGCTTGTTTCCCAGAGTTCTCTGAAGCTGTCCTCCTGCCAGTCAAGGCAGGCTACCGTGCCGCCATTGTATTCCCTGATATTGGGAAAGAGCTTGCCGTAGAGTCGGGTGTTTTTTGCAAGAAGGAGTTCGTTATCGCCATCGTTGTCAAGATCTTTAGCGACAATGTGGGAGGGAATAAAAATTTTATTGATTTCAGCGCCGCTGTTGTCATTTTCTTTCATTCCCTGGCCAGGTAAGGATGTCCAGGGCTGGCCAAAGTAATTTTTCCCGCCACCAAAATCTTCGTCGCTGACCCACAAGATCTGTTGGGCCCCGTTATAAACGAGAAGGCGCTCTTGCTGGTCAATGGCGACAAGTTTTGGAGATCCTTCTCGGTCAAGCTGTACCCAGGCAAAGGCAAAGAGGTGGATGTTTTTCGGCAGGGGGAGATGTTGTGTTGCCTTGAGTTTTTCAAAATCGCCAATGATTTCAATTTGGGATACCCTGGGCCTCGCGAAGCCATCTCTGGGGTCCCGTGATCCCCGCTGTCCTGCTAAGATGAGCCCTTGTCCTGGCCATTCCACAGGACGGAGGTACCAGGGAATGTCGGCCGCACGCTGCACGAGTTTTCCTTTTGTGTAGGAAAATATTGTTGAAGAGACCCGTTGTCCGGAGTTGGCGCTGACATATATCTCTGGGAATCCATCTCCATTGAGATCGGCACTGTTTACCGCGTGGATTTTATAATTTGCGGCAAAATTATGTTCTGCAATGGTCTGTAAAGCTGTTGTGTTGAAATGTGCTATTACAAGTTGCGTTCGTGAGCAGGCAATAATTTCTTGAACGCCATCCTGATCAAGGTCGGTGACGATCATTGAAACAAGACCAAATGGTAAGATGCTGCTTTTGGTCACTTTGTGAGAGATGATGTGCAGGGCATCGCCGACAATAGCGCCTTTGCTCCACTTCTTTTTATAGATCTTCTCCGGGTGCTCGGTGGTAAAGCCGGCAAGCCCGCTTGTGGCTGCAATGTTGCCTGCTGGCATTGTCATATTGTCGTTGCCCATGGCTCTTGCGATAATATCTGCGACAAGTTCGTCCACGGTGCTGAGGATTTTTGATTGGTTTTCGGCCAGAGCACTAAGGTGAATGGCTCTGTCTTGATCTTTTGCACTTACAACCGCTTGAATTTTTAGCCTGTTCTGGATGGCATACAGGGCACCGGACACTATATAATCAGTTGCATACTGTGAGAATAATGTGGTGTTCGTTGCAGCGATTGCTGCGTCGTCCGAGGTGCCTGGGAGCTGTGGAGGTGTGGTGTAGTCAACGATTTCAATACCGTCTTTGGCTGCGAGCCTGCTGGCTATCATGGCCCGTATGGTTTCGGTAAGATAACCAAAATCTCCGGCCGAAGTCCCCGTAAAGGGAAGTATCAATATTCGAGTTTGCTTTTTTTGCGTTGTGGCAGAGGCCTCATGTTGCCATGTTGCGGTAAATATCATAACCCCTAACAGCAGGGTGGCGAGAATTTTACTTCGCATAAGTCTTTCTCCACTATGTGAACGGTTTTCGTGATAACTCTTTGTACTGGGAACATTTCATACCTTTGAGAATGCCAAAATACTAATAGCCGACTTTCTACCCCGCCGCAAGTTATCTGTGAGGCGATAACGTTTCTCTTGATGATTTTAAAAAGGGATTGATGGGTTTTTGCTACTTTTGAAAAAATATCGGAGTTAAAGTTCTCAGAAACCCTTGTTGTAAATAATTTTTGTATTGTGTACAGAATTTTAACTAAATAGTGCCATTGTCTTCATATTTAATGCTTGACTTTTTGACACACAGCAATGAATATGTGAGGCATAAGTGGTATTTTTACTCGCAGAATTTTTGAGTGGGAGAATTTTTTCCAGGCAAATGGTTTACCTGTTATGAAGAAAGTCCTTGCGTATATATTGCCAGCGATTGTTGCTGGAAGCCTCGCTACTGGCGCTTTTGCCGGTGAGATTGAGGGCTTGAGTGCGTATAAGGTGACCACTTACTCCCTTGGTTCAACCGTTGATTTCCAGGCGGATGTCTCGCTGCGTAATTTTGAACCATTGCTGATTACTTCGAGTAAAGCTGATATTCTAAACAGTCAGTTGCTTGGCGATGGCCTGTTGCAGACCTCTGCAGATATGGAGTCTTCCTCTGGTTTTGCGATCTCTGCTGAATATCATCCTGATTCTCGTCTTGCCCTTCAGGGGACTTTTGGCGTAGCGCAGAACGCGTGGAATTCTGAGCTTGGTTTGCGAGGTTCTGGTTGGGAAGCCAGTCTTGGCGTGGTTTACAAGCTTCTTGACAATCTTAATTACGAATTGCATTTTGGCTATATGGAGCCAGGAAGTCTGTTTAAAGAACGGAATAGTTATAATGATGTGGAAAGTATCATTATGGTGAGTAATAAGATCTCCATGAGTTTTTAGATTTATTTGTTGTTTTAAAAAGTATTAAGGCCCCGGCAACAATATGCTGTCGGGGCCTTTTTTATTGTCGGGATATAAAAAGGCTTTTTTTAAGAGGGTCTTTGCATAAATGGCGGAGGAGCAGAGATTCGAACTCTGGGTGGAATCGCTCCCACAACGGTTTTCG
>PDWI01010416.1_pt1 | contig 10425 bp, 9 predicted proteins | sample 1430891 | NCBI WGS metagenome assembly PDWI01 (sample SAMN01162508, study PRJNA174530) | Oral metagenome, whole genome shotgun sequencing project. | biome: Marine environment; feature: Marine mammal; material: Swab sample of the gingival sulcus; isolation source: swab sample of gingival sulcus... | reverse complement strand
TTACAGCTTTTTAAGACCTGTTTATTCTCTCGTAATTTGACCATATTTATCATTTGTCTCTTTGTTGCATTTTTTTATCAAATTATCAAAGAACTTTTATCATCACAAAGATAATTAATATCTTCCTGAAAATCACCAATAATGCTTATGTCCTTAAGGTTTATTTTGGAGATTTTAAGATGTTTCTATAAGTTTTTCAGGTATAATACGTTTAAAAACACCATTGCCATAGCCTGTATTTTGCCCTAATGAAAAACAAATCGGTAAACGGATATGGATTTTTATTTTTACGTGAAAGGCTTGTTTGTAAATGTTTTCCTTTTGGGTTCGTAAAGCAATGTGTGTTTGGGGTTCAGATGGGTATTGTACCAATTCAATATCACGATGAATTTCAATGTTATGAGAACGCAAAAAAGTACCTAAATTATTGAATAGTTGCTTGTTTAATGCAAAATGTGGTTGGTCTTTTTCGTTTTCTACATGGGAATAATCCGTGCCTGCTTCTACATAAAATCCTTTATATACCTGCATTTCTCTAAACGGAATCCAATTGTCAGACACATAGTACATTGGTTGTTCTAATCGCTCTATATTGATATGTTCTATATGTTCTATAATATGATGGCGATATTTGGGGTTTTCGTCTAAAAAAAGTTGCGACCAAATTTGCAAGGTTGCCACCGCTTTTTCACCATAAGCCCTTAAACTAAATATACCATTCCACACAATGCTATGTATATGAATAGGTATTCGCTCTTGGGGTTTGCGTTTGGGTATTTCTGCGTTTCTATGAAAATATTCTGCTGTAAGTCCTTTTTCCAAAAATAATACTTGATGTTTAAACGCAAATTCTATTACATTTCGTTGCACGAAATGTAAAAACTTAACCCTACTTTTGAGTGTGATTTCCGGAAATTGTAAGGTATAGATAAGCATATTTAATATTCTCTAAATTGTATAAATTCAAATTTTATTTCTCTTTTACCATCGCCTAAATCTATTACATTTCGTTCTGTAGTAGAGGCAATTACTTTGATATTTTCTTTTTTAAGAAGCGTAATCAAAGCATAGCAAAAGGTTTGCTCTCCCATGAGGTGGACGGCAAAGTTTTGTTTGTTTTCATCATTTAAATAAGTCTGTATTTCTTTTTTGTATGCCAATGCTAAAACACCTATTTGTTTTTTAGTCGCCTTAGCATCAATCATAGGAAATGGAATATCTACAACACTTTGATAACTGTTTATTGTTGTTTGGTGTTGTTTTTCACCCCATTTTTTGAATGGGTGATTGGTTAGGTTAATTAGCATTATAAATAATTTATATCTTCTTCTGTCAAAGTTGTATTGTTTTCTTTGTTATATTTTTTCAAAAAAGTTTGAACATCTTCAATAACATCAATATATTCACTAAAAGGTTTCTTAATTTCCTTTTTGCAAGAAACAGTTTTGTTAACAAAACTTGTCTTTATTTCATTATCATACCAAAACTTATATTTACCACCATCTAAATGTTCTCCGATGTCTTCTTTTAGAAAAAAAGTTACCTCATAGATTTTATATTCATTATCATCACTTATCTTATTTTTTTGTTCTATAAATGGGTAAAAACTTAAATCTGCAGATTTGTCACACATTTGTCTTCCTACGGATTGTCCCCAACTTCTAATATCAGATTCGCCTAATAAATAGGTTTTATAACAAGTTAAAACATACCTATCTTCATATTTAAAATGTACTGTTAATTTTTTTGGCAAACTCTCTTCCCATTTTTTTCTCCAAGCCCCAAAGCCAATAAATATTGCTAAAATAAATGTAATAGCCGTCATTACGCTATCTATATGATTTGAAATATTTTTAGCACCAATAATTAAAATTTCTTTAAACTGACACAAACCTTGCTGTACAACTCCAGAATATAAGAGTAGCACAAATAATGATATAAGAATTATGATTGTAAAATCACGCTTATTTTGCTTAAGTATTTTACAGTATTTTGATAACATTTGTTTCATTTTGTTATGTTTTTTAGTTAATTAAATATTTTTCTTACGGTTTCTTTTTTTTACTACTTTCTCTTCGAATATTATTTCTTTTTTCCTGTATGTTTGCTGTTTTTGTTATGTTTATTTCCCTGAGATTTAGGTTTTATACTTTTATCTACAGCAGTAAACTCTTTTAAAAACTTCTTATCCCTTTTTATATATCTAAATTCAGTAAGTTTTGGATATTCTAAATTATAAAAATCCTTGTCATTTGATGCCATTGCAAATAACTCTTTTAAACGACTTGACTCAATCCAATTTTCTTTTTCAGAGTTCATAAATTCTTCAAAACTCTTTAGATATTCTTTTAACTCACCTTTGTTTGTTATTGTTTTTTCTATGCCTTTATTGTCAACGGATTTTAACTTAGATACCTCAATCTTCACTTTTCCATAACCAAAAGGTTTTGCCATTCCTAAATTATGATAACAGTTTTCTTTTAAATGGAACGTCAAAGCAGAAAGTAATGCTCCTACCTCAACTTTTTTTAGGTTAAAAAATCGGATTTTAGATTTGAATTCTAATTTTTCATTTTTTTTACTCGTATAATGATTTAAAGGAATAAAACTTGTTTTAACAGAGTTTTTATTAGACTTCTCACTTGATTTTAAATTCTTTCGAACAGGATAACGCTTGAAACCTCTTACAACTGCATCATCATCGTAAGTAATATATTTCCACACTTTATTTTTATCATTTTTGTTAAGATTGATTTGTTGTAAATAATAAGGATAGAAAGAGGCTTTTGGACTTCCTAATATAAGTTTTTTAAGTTCTAATTCTTTTGGTTCAACTGTAGTAAATGAATGTCCAAAAAACACACGTCCTTTTAAGGCTTTATTTTGATTTTTTTTATCATCCGTATAACCAAACATTGTCGTTGCTAAATCTAAATCATTGTATTTTTTTGATTTTAAGTATTGTTTGATTGGGCTTATTTCGTGAATAGATTTTTTATAAGGCAATTTATACATGTAAGATAAGCCGAAATGACTAACATTTCCATTGTCATCTAATGAAAAGAATACAGGAACTTTTTTTCCTCTTTGAAGTTTTTTACGCCAATATTTCCAATCCTTAGATTCATCTGTTTGCCCCTCTTTATAAATGAATCTAAAATCTTTTTGATTTTTATTTTTATCATCATCCTTATCTATCTCATAAGTCTTTGGAGTTTTAACTTTTGGAAATAAAAACTCATTGTATTTTGTCGTATAATTTTTTTCGTTTACCCTATTATAATCAACAAGAGAAACTTGTCCTGTAAAAACTAAATATCCTTCTTTACCATCTACTTTTATAAATGGGTTATCTGATTTTTTACTTTTTAATAATTTATATTTATGAAATGCCTTTGTGTAAGAGTTCTTTTTTGAAACTATTTTTTTACGCTCATTGTAAGAATATTGTTTTGTAGATTTTTTATATTCTTTATTCTTGCTTTTGAAATAAATAAAATCATCTTTATACTCTACTTTAGGTACATTTAAATAAGTTTCTACCCTTAAAATGTTGCATAATTTCTCTTTTAATATTTTAAGAGTATCTATCTCTTCATGTGATATTCTAATGGGTTTACCACAACTTTCTATCTTCCATTTCCCTTGTTTATTCTGTGTTAACCAACCACATAAAACATCATTAGATTTCATAGAATTTGTGTAAATCGGATTATTTAAGTCCCGAAACGAATACCTGTCATCATTTACCAAATTAGGATTTAACCTTGAGAAACTAAAAATCTCCAATGTATTTCTTATCATTCCTTTTAAAGATGTAGCAGGAATAAAATAACGACCATCAACATTAGAAAAAGCGTTGTATCGTTTCCAAATTTCTTTTTCTTTTTTTGTTTTTGGGTGTCCACCTTTTTCCCTTATCTTATCAACAATCTTCTTATCCTGTTCCGTATGCCCATTACGGATATAAATAGGTGTTTGTGCTGTAATTTTTATTTCTATTTCTCCGGTTTCGCCATCGCTAAACGGCATATCGTGTTGTGCTTGTTCTGCCCAATTGGGTTTAAAAACCTCTTTTTCTTCTGGTGCAGGTACAAAATTATATACTGATTTTCCCATTTCTTTTACTTTTTAAAATTAAACCCTCTAAAAATATGTGCAATTAAGGTAAGCGTTGGCATTTCTTCCTCTTGCTTTTCAGCCCAAACTCTTGCCATTTTTATGCTTTTTACATTTTCTTCTTTGAGTCTGTTGTGAGGCATATATTCTTGTTCTTCAAACTCATCACCATTTTCAAGTTCATATACAGTAATCATATACCGATGCGTATAAATAATATGAATACTTCTTTTATGTTCCCTGTCATACAGCAATCCTTCAATAATAATAGGAACAAGTTTTTCATCAGAATTTTTATGGATTTCTTCTACTTTATCAATTACATTGATTTCTTCTGTTCCTTCAAATATTTCAGGTTTTTGTTGAGACGCATTCCAAAGATAACCTTCATAATTTCCTTTGGGAATTTTGCTTAATTGGGTGTGTTGTTCAGTTTTCATTATTTTTCGGTTTTAGGGTAATATATAATCTCGCCATTTCTCTCTAAAACACCTGAGAAAAATCCATTGCCTTTGGTGGTCATTCCTCCAAGAGGTAACAAGCCTTTACAGATGTCTTTTAGCGTATCTTCAAAAGAACTTAAAATATGTTCATTTTCTTCTTTGTCAAAAAAGTCTTTTTCTTGTAGCACACTAATTTTCAATTCAAGGTTGTACTCAAACTTTTCTGTTTTTTCACCAACTTTGTATTCTTTGACGTTATCGGTTTTGTCAAAATACGCCACTTTCTCATTAAACAAAGCACCGTTCATTGCTCCACCGGTAAATCGGTCAATGGCTACATGATTAAATATCTTGGTTTTTGCATCAATGAATATATCATCAAAAATGACAATGCCTCGTTTAGGTTCTTTACCTTCTTTATTCCCTGCTTCCACACCAAACAAAGTATCTACGGCTTTCCCAAAATCAAAGACGTCTTTCTTTTCATCAATGAAATTTTTGTTGTTTTTATTGTAGTAGAATTGTGTTCTATGAGCAATCGCCCCTTTTACCGAAGTGGCAGGAATAATTGTTTTTGACTTAAATTCAATTCCATTATCCGAATAAGCCATTTTTTCTTCTGTAGTCGGCATATTATCAACATCTTTATCTCCTGAACCTTTGCTAAACATAAAGAAATCATCGGGTTTTAAATAGAGTGTATAGTTGATAAACTCTTGATTTTTTGAAGGTTTATCCTCTTTTTCTTGCAGTTTTATGTCATTACTTGCATTTAAAGAACTATTATAATTTACATAACCTTCTAAATCATTGTCAAGATTAAAGGTTTTAGTTCCAATATATTTTACACTTAATTTTCCATAACCGTTTCTTGTTCCTTGTCCAATTCTAAAAAACGGACTTTCTAATTGGTTTAATAATACTTCCCATTGGTTTTTATCATTTTCTGTTCCTGAAAGTTCCATTTCAAACAAAAAACGACTACCCTTATACATGACTTCGTTATCAAACAAAGCATTTTTAGAGGTGTCAGCAACGCCTTTTTCTGTGATTTTTACGTGTTGGCGTATTGGTAAATTTTCTAATTTTTGTTTTAAACCTTCAGAGATGTCATCTGATATTTTTTCTGCAATACGATGATTTTCGTCCAACACCAAATATGCCGAACTTAATCGCAATCGCCCTCCCAAACTGTTATCTTTATCCTTATGATAACCAAAAATATTATTCCAAATCTCTTTTTCTGTTGAAAAATCCTCCAAACTATGACGTAAAACACCCATTAAAGAGGTTGCAGGAATCATTGGCAAGCCCAAATAATCTCTTTGCACCAAAGCATCAGTGGTTAAACTATTTTCGCCACTTCCCACAAACAAAGGGGTTTCTGCTTGTAAAACGATTCTTGCTATATATTTATATGTATTCATTTTCTTTTATTTTTTTAGTTTAGCCATCTCTGATGCAAATTTGATAATGAAAGGTAAGCCAAATTCCTTATTTCTCAGGAGAATGTTTTCTAATGTTTTAATGGCTTTATCATTGTTTTTGCTCCACTGTTTTTCGTAAGCAATGCCTGTGCATAACACACCATTTTCAGTATCAAATAATTTATCTTTCAAACTGTCTAAGTCTTTACTATCGGTTGCGTACGAACGAATATTTCCCCATTGGCTTTTTGAAATGTTAGAAAACGAGTTCTCGTGTTTCTCTATTTCTTTGTGAACAGCTCCTGCAACCTTAAATTCATGTTCTCTTTCGTTTTTTAAGCCTTTTAAAAATTTATTTAAAGGAGTTAATTCGTCATATTCTTGTTCTGTTTTTTTAGATTTAAATTCTTTAAATTCAATATTTAATTTATTTTCTTCCTTACTATCAGTTAAAAAATTAGGATTATAAATCACCCTACCTAAACCTTCGGCTTGATATTCACCAACTACATCTGTTTTTTTATCAGTAGTAGTTTCCTCCACATAAAAAACAGAACCTTTTTCGATACAGTTTCGCTGTATGCTTAAACAATTACGATGACCATTCCAAGGCGTGTATTGTCTAATTCGTATTTGTGATTTTTCCCAACAAATTATATCATTTTCCCCTAATCCTAATTGTTGAGCAGTTGGTTGGTACGTTGGTTGCCCATTTTCGGCATAAAAACACAAATCACTTTCGGCATACACGAGTGTTTTTCCATCTAATGAACCAAAAACATTTTCTTCAAAATCGTTTACTTCCTCAATTTTCACCCAACCATATTCTGCTGATTTTGATTTTCCTATTTTTCGTTCTCCAACTAAATTGGGTTTAACTTTTTTATCGTAAAAATCGTTGTCTTCTACAAGCAATGAAAACATAAACACTTGCCCTTTTTCCAAAGATTGAAAACCATACATTTGGGTGTCTTTTGATTTTCTGTTTTCAGAATCATAGGCTGATTTTAAGGCAAAATTGGTTTCTACTGTTTTCCAAAATTCTTCTTTGGTGTTCAAAAAACCACTTCGTTGTTGTTGAAGTTGAATCTCACTTCCTTTATTATCAGTAGGTTTATGTTTGTTTTTCCATAATAAGTGGTGAAGATAAATTGAAGCATTCTTTTCGGTAATATTATTATTCAATTTATCCATAAAATAAGAGAATGGCACAGTATAAGATGGTTCTTTCCCATTAGAGATCAAGGCATTTCCAAACTTTACTTTTTCACCTGAGAGTAAATCTGCAATGTCATTAATATCACCTAACCGACCTGCCACAATCCCTAAAAAATTATTTCCGGGGATATAATTGAGTGTGTACATATTATGTTCAGGCAAGGTGCTTTTGTTCAGCATTACATTGCTTAAAAGTGTGCATTTAAAATATTTCTTTTCCATAATTTATTCGTTTTTAGCGTTTTCTTCACATTCTTCACAAGTCACATTGCATCTTCCCAAACCTTTATTTCTTGAATCCCCCAAACATTTAATGAGTTTTAAGGCTTTTTCTAATCTATCTTTTTGAATCTTTTTTTCATCATATTCTATAATTCCTGTGAGTGTCAAAGGCATTACTACTTGTTTTACACGTAAAGATTTTTCCTCTGCTACACCATTTTCATCAATTCGTGTAGAGGCAATATTACGGTACAAAAAAGGCACTAAATAAGGAGGAATATTTTCTTGTAAATCGATATTTCCATTAATTTCAATACCCTTTGTTATTTCTTCTTCCGAAACAGATTTTTCATCCAAACTATTGAGTAATTCTAACTGCTCTCTAATAAGCCCTTTAAAAGTTTTTCCGGGTATATAGGGCAGGTTTGTTTTTTCGTATTTTATAGGTAATAAATCTACTTCTCTTCCCGAAGACAAACCCGAACCACAAATCCAATCGGATAAAAATTCTATTTTTATATTTAGTTTTCCCATAATTAATTGTCTTTATTTTTTTTGCTTTTAATAAATGATTGTAAGGTGATTACATCATTGAGGATGCTCTTTTTCTTTTCTTTTGTATGGTTTTCTAAATCCATATTTTTGACAAAATCAGGATTAATTTGTTCTAATCTGCCAATCTTAAATTGAGCAATATCTTTGTTTACATATAACTCGCTGATAATTTCCCGCAATGCCGAAGCGCTTGATTTTTCATCATTTTCGGCATTTTTTAGAACTTCTAATTTTTTATTTAGATATTGAATGTTCGGAGATTTATTTTCATTAACAAAATAAGGCCCATAAAATAAGTTAATATTTACTTTAGGAATACATAAAGTTCGCTTTTTTACGATATCCCAATTATCAATAAAACTATCTTGCACTTTATAAAACACCAAAGCAGACGGAATAAAATCAGGATTATCCTTTTTAACCATTTTCTTGGCATCTTTACACAAATCTTCTGCTAAATGCAATCCGTAATAAATTGGATATTTGGCTTTGATATAGGTAATGCCTGCACAGGCAGAAAGTCCATTTTTAAAAGCATTGATTTTTGGATAACTTTTATGTAATGTCTCCATTTCATATTTAGACGCTTTTTCAAACTCTTCCAAAAATGCAGTGGTAAAATCATACGCTAAATCAGCACGAATAACAATTGTTACATCATCACCACCAATTAAAATCGGTCGTAATGGGATTTTTTCAGTATCTGAAATTTTATCCTTTATTGACTTATAAGCTTTTTTTACTGCATCTTTTGTTGCTTGGTCTATGGCATCTGAAAATCTTCTATACGCTTTAATAACCGTTTCATTTTCGGCATTATCAAAATCATTAAACATATTTTGAATCAAATTTCCCAAGCCATTTCCATCAGCGTGGATAACTGCCATCCACTGATCATTGTCTTTTGAGCCAATTTCTTCAAAGTCTAAACACAATCTATCTTTGATGTCAACGTCTTTTCCTACCACCTCTTTTAAAAGTGATTCGTTGCTTTGAGCTCTTATTTTTTTCTGAGAAGATTCCGACTGTAAATTTTGATTATACTCCTCTTTGTTTTTAATTTTTGCTGTTTTTTTATCATAAAGAGCAGGTTCACCTGTTCGTCTTTCGGTTTCAACTCCCATAAAATTAAACGAATAAGACAAAGACTGCTTGTTGCGTTGTGCTTTTAGTTTTTCTTCTGCTTCATCAATAACCTCTTTAATCTTGTGCTTGTCTTTATCGTATTTTACCACAGTTTGCACAATGGTTACATTCGGTGCTAAATCCTCTATTTTTTTAGGAAGTTCTCGTGCTATTTTCTTGCAATCATCATTTGATGCCAAATATTTTATATTTCCTGCGGCAGATAAAATTAAATTTTCGTTTTGATATTTATCCTTTAAAATATTTCTCAATAAATCTGACGAGAGGCCTTTTACAATCTCACTTGCTCCCACAATTTCTTTGAGTTTAGAGGTTCTAAAAATGAAGTTTTGAATGCCCTTGATAGAGGCGGCATAGAGATATTTCTGTTCCATATTATATATAAATTTGTTGTTCTATAGCATATAAACCATATCAAAAACTTATCGAATTTTAAAATAAAGAAAATAAGGATTATATAAATTAGTTAAGTCTATTAAAATAAAAAAGATAGTGTCTAAAAATTAAACTACTATCCTACACTCAAAATGACCAAAATAGTTTCTCAACCTATCATTTCTCATCCTTATTTTTACTCCATTATGTATTTAAGAAAATATTATGCCTGAAATCACTTTAAGAAAAGTCACATTATTCACTTTTACTTTAATCTTTATAATAAAATCCTATACACAATAATGATTAAGTTCCTGTTTACAAAATAGTTGGTTTAGACATATAACAAAGATAATATTTTTTACAAAGCAAAAAAATATAATTGGAATATAGGATTATGATTCCTTATTTCAATCGTGCTTAGTTTATCGATTAGGTCAAATTGGGGAGAAGTCTACTACGGAGCAAGTTATTCTAGTTTCAATCGTGCTTAGTTTATCGACTAGGTCAAATATTATCAGGAAAATCTTAAAATTTTTACCACAAGTTTCAATCGTGCTTAGTTTATCGACTAGGTCAAATTGTAACAGAAAGATGGAAAGCTTTTCAAGCTCAGGTTTCAATCGTGCTTAGTTTATCGACTAGGTCAAATTCAAGATATCTTAGACAATTATATAAAAAGAGAGTTTCAATCGTGATTAGTTTATCGACTAGGTTAAATATATTATGGTTCTGGACTAAGATTCCAGTGGCAGTTTCAATCGTGCTTAGTTTATCGACTAGGTCAAATTATTTACCGCAAAAGGAAAAAATAAACGAGAGTTTCAATCGTGCTTAGTTTATCGACTAGGTCAAATAGCTATTTTTTGTTATTGTCTAATTTACAGCTTTTTAAGACCTGTTTATTCTCTCGTAATTTG
>PDWI01010415.1_pt1 | contig 10426 bp, 6 predicted proteins | sample 1430891 | NCBI WGS metagenome assembly PDWI01 (sample SAMN01162508, study PRJNA174530) | Oral metagenome, whole genome shotgun sequencing project. | biome: Marine environment; feature: Marine mammal; material: Swab sample of the gingival sulcus; isolation source: swab sample of gingival sulcus... | reverse complement strand
TTATCTGCGCAACCGGGTGCAGGGCTCGAAGACCAACCGCGAGGCGGTGTCGGACTTTCTGCGCAACAATGTGGTCTTCGGCGACAAGCTGGTGAATCTCATCAAGGGCACCTTCTTCGAGGACGCTTTCCTCGAGACCTCGACCTTCGGCGAGGAGGTGGACGACACCGGCGCGCTGGTGGCGGCGCTGGGTCAGGCCGATCTCGACCGCACCCCGGTGATGCACACCCAGATGGGCCTGCCGGTAGAAGGCGCCGCCGGCGGCATGCAGGCGGGGTCGTGGTACAAGGTCGGGGGCTCCGACGGGGTCTTCGCCTCGGTGGTGCAGCCGGGCATGGTGTCGGACGCGGTGATGCGGTCGGGCGGCCATGCCAACGGGCTCGACGGGGTCGAGCGTGGCGCCGACGTATATCTTGTGGCCTTTGACCTCTCGCGCTACGAAATCGGCTACGAGATCGGCACCGATCACCCGAATCTCGGCTGGTCGTCGCGGCCGCAACGCTCGGGCAACGACTACAACCTCCCCGGCCCGGACGGGTTCAACCGCCCGGCGCCGCTGGTGCGCAACGGCATGTTGCCGCCGCCCCTGCTGCCGCGCGCCGTCGCCGCCTGGGCCGGTGGCTTCAAACGCGATCACGGGGCCTTCCGCTTCGGCGACTATGCGGGCTTCAACCGCGGCCACCACTATGGCTTCCTCTCCAACGGCGTCACCTTCTCGCGGCTGCGCGAAAACCTCGCGACCTTCTATGTCACCACCGACGGCGACGTGGGCATGAAGACCTGGGAGGCCGGCGACGAGGCGATGGTGCCCGATCTCGCCTATGCCCGCCAGAACGGCGTGCCGATCGTGGTACGCGACGACGAGGGCGTGGTGCGGGTCGGTGACCGGGTGAATTCCTGGGGCGGCGGCAACTGGTCGGGTTCGGCGGACGCGCAGCTGCGCACCCTGCGCTCGGGCATGTGCCTGCGCGAAAGCGAGGGCAAGCGCTTCCTGATCTACGGCTATTTCTCCTCGGTTACCCCTTCGGCGATGGCGCGGGTGTTTCAGGCCTATGATTGCGACTATGCGATGCTGCTCGACATGAATTCGCCGGAACTGACCTACATGGCCTATTTCCAGCAGAACGCCCGCGGCGACGGGGTGATCGGCTCGCATCTCAGCCAGTTGATGCGCGACAGCGACCCCTATCTCGCCGGCGGTCAGGTGCCGCGGTTCGTGAATTTCTCGGACAACCGGGACTTTATCTATCTGTTGCGCAAGGAGTGATGCGGATGAATTTGAAACTGAAGCTTCTGGCCCTCGGGTTGGCCGTCGGCCTTGCGGCGCCGGCCGGGGCACAGACGCTGGCCGAGAACAACGAGGCGATGTTCGCACTGATGCAGAAGGCCCGCGGGGTGTCTTCGGGCGAGATCGCCAGGATCCGCAAGATCTTCGAGGCCTCGGGCCGGGCAGGGCAGGGCAACCCGGCGATCACCCGCCATCCGATGACCCCGGAACAGGCGCAGGCGAAACTGCCGCAGGACGCGCTGCAATATTACCGCAATGCCGAATTCGAGCGGATCTGCGGCGAGAAATACATGGCGCCGCTTTACGACCCGGCCACCCAGAAGCCTTCGGATGCGAAGGTCTGCGTCGACATGTTCGAATATCCGAACGTGCCGCTCGCCTATCCGGTGACCTGGATCACCGCCCGCGAGGCCGCGGAGGTCTGCTGGGCCGAGGGCAAGCGGATGGGCGATGCCCATGAATGGGAAGGCGCCGCCGCCGGGGCGTTGCTGGAGCCCGATTACCGCTTCGACATCGGCAACCCGCAAGGTATGCGCGCCGCGCATAACGCCAAATGGGGCCCGTCGAAGAGCTGGACCTACGGCCCGGCGTGGCGGACGGGGATCTGCGCCCAGAACTCTTCGAAATCGCCGGGCTGCAACGGCGGCTCCTGGACCGGCTGCGGCTCCAACACCTATCCGGTCGGCAGTTTCCCGAATTGCAAATCGGCGCTCGGAGTCTACGACCTCGAAGGCAATGCCGCCGAGCACATGAACCTGCCGCTGGCCCCGGAACAGATGGCCTCGCGCGGCTCGCGCAGCCTCGGCGTGACCGAGATGAAGGGCTCGTGGTTCATCTGGGACAAGGTGCGTGCGCATCAGGAATGGGCCCGTTGGCGGGCGCCGTTCTGGCACGGCACCCGGGTGCTCGCCCGCAATTCGCATTCGAACTACCACCTCGGCTTCCGCTGCTTCAAGGATGTGAAGTAACTCCCGGGGAGGCGTCCAGATGCGCTCACGGAAAGGCCCGCCGCTGGAGGCGGGCCTTTTCTTTGGTCTGACCAGAGGGCATCGGGCGACTGGATTTCTTCAGAAACCGGCCGCAAGCCGCGCTGAATCCCGGCTACAGGTCCGATTGGTTTGACCTTTGGCTCCCTTTGGTATAACCAAAGCCCGAGCAACAAGGTGTCAGGGATTTGCAACAGCAACGCGCTCCCGAACAGGTCGCCGCCGTGCTGATGGAGGAAATCCGCGCCGGGCGGGTGGCCGATGGCGCGCCGCTGGCGCCGGAGCGGGTGCTGTGCGCCCGTTTCGGGGTGTCGCGGCCGACGATCCGGGCAGCGCTGCATCTGCTCGACGCCCGCGGCTTCGCCGCGCTCGAACCCGCCCGCCGGCCCCGGGCACGCAAACCGAGCCTCTCCCGCGTGTTCGACAAGGCCGGCGAGGCGCTGGCCGGCGTGTTGGGCGGCGCCGAAACCACGGCGCATCTGGAGCAGATCCGGCAATTCGTCGAGGTCGGGGCGGTGCGGCAGGCGGCGCGGGAGGCGTCCAATCTGGATCTGACGCAGATCCACCGCGCGCTTGAGGCCTGCTACGCCGCGCTCGGCGACGATGCCGCCTTTGCCGGCGCCGATGCGCATTTCCACCGCGCCATCGTTGCCGTGACCCGGAATCCGCTGATCCTCGAATGGCACGACCGTTTCGTCGCCACCCTGCTGGCGACCCGTCCAGTGGCGCCCGAGGCGGAGCGCAACCGCGAAAGCTATGAAGAACACCGGCAGATTTTCGAGGCGATTGCCGCCGGTGATGGCGCCCGGGCGATGGCGGCGATGGAGCGCCATCTCGCCCGGGCCTACCGCAGCCGTCTGCCCGCACCGCCGCGGGCCGAACCAGTGGAAAGGACATGACATGGACATGCTCAACCGCCTGAAGGGGGGGCTCGTGGTCTCCTGCCAACCGGTCGATGACGGGCCGATGGACGACCCGCGCATCACCGCCGCCATGGCCTGTGCGGCCGAAGCGGGAGGGGCCGCGGGGCTGCGCATCGAAGGCGTCGACAACCTCGCCGCGGTGCGCCCGCTGACCCGGCTGCCGATCATCGGGCTGATCAAGCGCGACCTCGCCGACAGCGCCGTCCGCATCACCCCCTGGCTCGACGATGTGGCGGCGCTGGTGGAGGCCGGGGCCGACATCATCGCCTATGACGCCACCCAACGTCCGCGCCCGGTCGAGACCGCGGCGCTGGCGGCGGCGATCACCGGGGCCGGACGGATTGCCATGGCCGATTGCGCCCGGCTGGCCGATGGCGAACAGGCCCGCCGCGAAGGGGCGGCGATCATCGGCACCACCCTGTCGGGCTATGCCTATGAGATCGCCGCGCCCACCGCGGCCCCCGATCTCGAGCTGATCGGGCAGTTCGCCGCGCTTGGCGGTTTCGTGATGGCCGAAGGCCGGCTGAACCGTCCTGAGCTTGCCCGCGCGGCGATGGCGGCGGGGGCCGATTGCGCCACCGTCGGTTCGGCGATCACCCGGATCGAGCACAGCACCGGCTGGTTTGCCGAAGCCGTGAAGGCCGGGGCCGATGAACGGGGATAGTCGGAGCAAAGTCGGTCCGAGCGGGGTGGCGGTCGATTTCGGCGGCACCAAGATCGCCGCGACCCGGCTGTGTGAGGGCAGGGTCACCGAGGCCCGCGAAGTGGCCACCGATGGCAGCGCCAGCGCCGAGGCCCAGCTTGACGCCATCGCCGGTCTGCTCACCGGGCTCGGGCTCGCGCCGGGTGAACGGGTCGGCGTCGCGGTGGCCGGGCGGGTCGATGCCGAAGGCTGCTGGCACGCGCTGAACACCGAAACCCTGGCCCGCGTCACCCGGGTGCCGCTGCGCGCGGCGCTGAGCGCGCGGCTCGACCGTCCGGTGCGGGTCGCGAACGACGCCACCGCCGCCGCCATCGGCGAATATCATTTCGGCGCCGGGCGCGGCACCGGCAGTTTCGCCTTTCTTACGGTCTCGACCGGGGTCGGCGGCGGGCTGATCGTGAACGGTGCCCCGGTGGTTTCGGCCTCGGGGCTTGCGGGACACGTGGGCTTCACCACCTCGACACGCGCCGACCGGCGCTGCGGCTGCGGGCGGATGAACACCGTCGAAAGCCGCGCCAGCGGGCGGGCGATCGCGGCCTATGCGGCGGCGGCGGGGCATCCGGGGATGAGCGCGAAACAGGTCTATGAGGCCCATCTCGCGGGCGAGGACTGGGCGCGGGAGCTGATCGACATCAGCGCCGCCACCGTGGCCGAGCTCTGCGCCAATCTGAAATCGGTCTTCGACCCGGACCGGATCGCGCTTGGCGGCAGCATCGGGCTGGCGGAGGGCTATATCGACCGGGTGCGGGCGCATCTCGCCCGGGAGCCGGAGATCTTCCGGGTGCCGCTCCTGCCCACCGGTCTCGGCCGCGCGTCGGCGCTTTACGGGGTGCTTGCGGCCTGACTTGCAGCCTGATCCGGGCCGGGCGCGCCCCGCATCTGCCTCACACGAAAAACCGCCGCACCCGGGCCCGGGTGCGGCGGTCGTGTCTGTCGCAGCCTCAGTTCGAGGCGATGCGAATCACCGGGCCCGGCATCGGGCCTTCCTTGTTGAGCAGATGGGCATAGCGGCTGGAGGCGAGTAGCTCGGCCAGCGCCACCGCGCGGCCGTTGAGATAGGCCGTCTTGCTCACCAGCCGGATCCCGTGGCTGTAATCGGCGTAATTGGCGCCATGAACGGTGCTCACCGGCTGGATCGGCACACCGTTCGACTGGTGCCAGCCATAGATCGCCACCTGTCCCGGGGCCGAGGCCATCCGGCTGGCCATCACCACGTCTTTCTTGTGGCCCGCGGTCAGGCCGCGGCGGCCCTGAAGCTGACCCTCAATGGTGGCGTTATGGGTCAGGAAGTAATTGGTGGACGACATCTGCGCCCCCGGTGTCATCGGCGCGGGCGAAAGCTTCACACCCGCCTGCGCATAGATCGCGTCGACCATGCGCGGGGTCGGCAGGGTCATGTCGAAAGCCCCGGCGATCCGCGCGGCGGCGGGCAGGCCGAGGGGGACGCGGACGAAATCGGTGTCGGAGCCGAGGGCGAGGTAGTCGGGCGTCACGCAGATGGTGATCTCCGTCGGCTGGCCGTGCTTGTCCTGCCCCCTGAATGTGACCGGCTGGAGCTTGTGCATGAAGCCCGGCATGTTGCCGCGGGCGAGCTCGGCGATGGCCTTGGCGTCGCGGTCGGGACCGGAGACCTTGATGAGGTCGGCGAAGAAGGCCGAGCCGGTGGCGCCGCCGCGCCGCGACGGCATGGCACGGGTGAGCGACCGGCCGCAACCGCCCTTGCCGCCGCCGAAAAGGCCGGATTTGCTCCGCCGCGCCGACACTTCGACGATCCCGCTGGGCGCGGTCACCTCGGGCGCGGGGGCGGGGGGCACAGCTGTGGCCGGCGCGGCGCGGGAGGCCGAGGCGAGAACGATCCGGTCCATATGCGCCGGCCGCCGGTTGGGCCGCATCGAGCGCCTCGGCGCCTCGGCGGTCGCGGTTTCGAACCCGGTTGCGGTCTTTGTCGCGGGCGCCGTTGCAGGCCCCGGTGCGGGCACAGCTGCGGCGACGCGGTCGGCAAAGCCCTCGGGGCGGCGCAGGGGACGCATCGGGCGCGCCGCCAGAGCCTCTCCGGCGGCCTCGGCGGTGGCGGTTTCGACCGCTGCGGCCTCTGGTGCGGTTTGCGGCCGGTTTCGAGACCCGTCTTGCGGTGCCTCGGGCCGGGCAAACAGGCTGGCGCCTTCCGGGGGCCGGGCATCGCCGGCGCTGAGCGCGGCGAAAACCGGCGGCTCTGCCGGGGGGGGAGTGATCTCTTCGCGACCTTCGGGGCGATCTTCGGGCACCAGTGCCACCCGCGGGCCGAAGCGGGCGGGATCGAAGGCGGCGGCGGGCAGGTCTTCGGTCGTGGTCAGGCTGACGAAGCGCACACCGTAGGTCGAGTCTATATCGACAGGGTGGGCCTCTGGCGTGGTCTCTGGCGCGGCCAAAGCGGCCTCATCCGCGGCAGGACGGGTGCTGTCGCGCGGTGCCAAGGGGGGAGCCAGAGGGGCCGTCGCGGTCGCGGTGACCGAGGCGGGCCGCCGGGCCACCGAAGGCCGTGTCACCGAAGGCCGGGCGGTGGTGGCCGGGGAAGGCACTGGCACAGACACCGCTGCGGGCACCGCTGCGGGCGTCGGTGTGGGCGCCGGCGTCAGATGCGCGATCTGCACCGTGGGCACGGCGCTGGCGGGCGCATGCATATAGGCCGCCGCGCTGATCGCGGCGCCACCGGTTCCGGGCAGGCCGGAATTGGGGAACAAGAGCCCGACAAGGCCGAAGCCCGCGAGCGCGGAGGCGGCGAGACCGGTCGCGCTGCCGCCCGCAAACAGGGCAGCCCGCGCAAAACGCGATCTCGGGGCCGGCCGTGCGATGGGTTTCGGCACGGCAGGACCCCTGTGGATAATTCTCACTGTCATGAGCCGGGGCGTATCGCCTCAAATTTAAGAAGACAATAATTCGACATGTTTAAGTCCGGTTTCTGCGGGAAGCTGAGCAGGATTCCGCTGGAATCGCCCCGATTCGCCCCGTCCGAGCCGGGGTTTGTCCGTTGCCTGCGGCCTGCGGTCGCACGCCTTCCGGCCGTGGTGGGCCGGGACCGGGGAGAATCGGCCTTGGGCCCGGGAATCACCGTGGTCCGGTGCAGGCTGCTGCGCAGCGGAGATGACATGGGGGGCAGACATGGGGGGCTGACCTCTGGGCTGACACGGGTTCGATTCGTGGCTGTGGCCGCCCTGTGCGGTCTGGCAGAGTCTTGGGCAGGGCCTTGGACAGAGTCTCGGGCAGGGCCTCGGGCGGGCTCTGATGACGGCAAAGCGAAAGACCGCCCATTGCCGTCTTTTCATGGACATAGCCGGTTTGCCGGGCTACCCATGATGCAGCGCTTTCCAAAAAGGGGTCGACCCTCGTGAAAATCTACCAGTTCGTGATCGCGGCGGCCGCGATTGCATGGCCGATGAATGTGATGGCTCAAGGCGGGGCCGGCAGCGGGGCTGGCGGCGGGTCCGGCCTTGGCGGAGCCGGGTCCGAAAAGGCCCCCGACAAGGGAGCCGTGAGCCTCCCTGAGGTCGCGGTGCCCGCGATGCCGGCCATGGCCGGGACCGACCCCAAAACCGCCGAACCCGGTGTCGTCGCCCTGCCGGGACCCGAAATCGCCCCCGAAATCGCCCCCGAAATCGCCGAGGAGCCCGGGGCGGGCGGCGGCGTGCAGCCGGGTGCGGCCGGGCAGGATCTGGCCGAAGACGCGACCGGCGAAGCCGCCACCCCCGCCGAGAGCCCTGTGGACGACACCGCCGACAGCGCTGTCGAGACCCAGGCGATCGCCCCGGAACCGGAGGCCGAGGCGCCCGAGCCGCTGCCCGAGGTCGAGGTGGTCGGCGCCGATCCGGCCCAGCCGCCGGTCGAGACCGGCCCGGCCGTGGATGCGGTGGTGGCGAGCGCGGAAATCGACGCCGGGGAGACCTCGGACCAGAATGCACCGGGCGAGGAATTCGTCCGTCTCAGCCGCGAAGACACCGGCCGCGGTCTCGCCCAGCCCGACCAGCCGGAATTCGGCGAAGCGGCGGTGGTCGCGGCCCTCACCCCGCCGTCGTTCCCGGAACTGGCGGGCGGCGACGTGGCCGCTTTCGACCTCGTGGTGCCGCTGCCCCCCGGCAGCCATGAAGAACCGCGCGAGCACGATCTCTGGGCCTTCGCGCGGATCGTCGGGGTTTCGGACGCGCTGCTCGATCTGGTGGCGGGCACACCGCTGCTGACGCCGGACACGGTTTTCGCCGATATCGGCGAGGAACGGGTGTCGCGCGAGGAGGCGGCGGTGCTGGCCGCGCTTGCCGATGACCCGAAGGCGCATTTCGAAGAAAAGTCGATGACCGATCCCAACCAGATCGTCTGCCTCGACGCGCTCGGCACGCCCTTTGCCGGGGTGCCGGTGTCGAAAGTGGCGCAGGCCGCCCGGCTCGAACAGCTCGCCTCGGTGGCCGATGCCTGTCAGGCCGCCGCCGACGGCATGCGCCCGGCGCCGGAGGTGCTGTTCTTCGTCGGCGAGATCGCCATGGCGAAGCGCGATTATGCCAAGGCCTTCGACCTGTTCGAACAGGCGGCCGAAGCCGGGGTTGGCCCGGCCGACACCCGTCTGGCCGATTTCTACCTTTTCGGCGCCCCGCCGGTGACCCGCGACAACGCCCGCGCCGCGGAACTGTTCGAGAAGGGCACGGCGCTTGGCGATCCGGCGGCGATGACCTCGCTGGCGATGATGCACCGCGCCGGCACCGGCGTGCCGCAGAACCCGGCCCGGATGGTCGAGCTGCTCACCAAGGCGGGCGAGGCGGGCTATCACTTCGCGCAATACCGGCTGGGCCAGACCTATCTGAGCGGCGACGGTATCCCCGGCCGCAATGATCCCGCCCTTGGCATTCCCGATCCGGTCCGCGCCGCCGACTGGTTCACCCGCGCCGCCGATGCGGGCAATATCGAGGCGGCGCTGGAGCTTGCGGGCCTCTACGGCAACCCGGCCTCCGGCCTGCCCGACAACCCCGGCGAACAGGCCCGGCTCACCCGGATGGTGGCCGACACCGGCCATCCGGCGGCGATCGCGGCGATGGGCGTGCTCTACGAGACCGGCCGTGGCGTGACGCAATCGCCGCAACAGGCGGCGGAGGCCTATATCAAGGCGATGGAGACCGGCGAGGTGGCCTTCCAGGACCTGCGCCGCGGTGCGCCTTACGAATGGGATTTCGAGACCGCGCGCGCCTTCCAGCAAGCGCTGGCGGAGCGCGGGGTCTACAATAACGCGATCGACGGCGTCGTCGGCGGCGGCACCCGCCGCGCGGCCGAGCAGCTGGCGGGCGGCTGAGACCCGGGGCTGCGGGGCCGGACGCGCGGCTGGGCCGGGGGGCGGTGTAGCAGCCCCGCGGCAGGTCACGGCAGCCCGGAGGCCGGAAGGCCGGGTCTGAAGCCCGGGCCTGTGGTCCGGTGGCGCTGCGGGCCGCGACAGGCGCCCGAATCGATGCCCTGATTCCCCGTCGCGGCACCCCCGCGGCGGCATCTCCGGGGCGGTGACAATCCTGCGACCGGCGCGCGATTGTCCACGAAACCAAGCGAGAATCTGCCCGCCCCGCGCCGCGCGGGCCTTTCCACCGCACCTGCCGCTCTCTATATAGCCCCGAAAGCGAGGCCCTTCGAAAGGCCCGGCAGACCCGAGCAACCACACCGAAAGATCAACGCATGCCTTCACTGTTCAGCGGCCTGTTCACGTCCGACATGGCGATCGACCTCGGCACCGCCAACACGCTGGTCTATGTGAAGGGCAAGGGGATCATCCTCAACGAGCCCTCGGTGGTGGCCTATCATGTCAAGGACGGCGTGAAGAAGGTGCTTGCCGTGGGCGAAGACGCCAAGCTGATGCTCGGCCGCACCCCCGGCAGCATCGAGGCGATCCGGCCGATGCGCGAAGGCGTGATCGCCGATTTCGACAGCGCGGAAGAGATGATCAAGCATTTCATCCGCAAGGTCCACAAACGCACCACCTTCTCCAAGCCCAAGATCATCGTCTGCGTGCCCCATGGCGCCACCCCGGTGGAGAAACGCGCGATCCGTACGTCGGTGCTGACCGCGGGGGCGCGCAAGGCCGGGCTGATCGCGGAGCCGATCGCGGCGGCGATCGGGGCGGGCATGCCGATCACCGATCCCACCGGGTCGATGGTGGTCGATGTCGGCGGCGGCACCACCGAGGTGGCGGTGCTCAGCCTTGGCGATATCGTCTATGCGCGCTCGGTGCGGGTCGGCGGCGACCGGATGGACGAATCGATCGTCAATTACCTCCGCCGCCAGCACAATCTTCTGGTCGGCGAGACCACCGCCGAGCGGATCAAGACCGCCATCGGCACCGCGCGGATGCCCGATGACGGGCGCGGCGTGGCGATGACCATCCGTGGGCGTGACCTGCTCAACGGCGTGCCCAAGGAGCTGGAGGTCACCCAGGCGCAGATCGCCGAGGCGCTGGCCGAACCGGTGCAGCAGATCTGCGAAGCGGTGATGGTGGCGCTGGAAACCACCCCGCCCGACCTCGCCG
>PDWI01010413.1_pt1 | contig 10427 bp, 8 predicted proteins | sample 1430891 | NCBI WGS metagenome assembly PDWI01 (sample SAMN01162508, study PRJNA174530) | Oral metagenome, whole genome shotgun sequencing project. | biome: Marine environment; feature: Marine mammal; material: Swab sample of the gingival sulcus; isolation source: swab sample of gingival sulcus... | reverse complement strand
AAGAATGGCCATTGCAGAAGACTATCAGGGAGCCATTTTATATTTGTTATCAGATGCATCCTCTTATATGACCGGTGCTAATTTGATAGTTGACGGAGGTTGGACGGCTTGGTAGAAAAAATAAACATATATGATTCTAGGTACTTTAATAATTTTAATATTCATTTTTATAAATAGTATAATTGGTGTAAAATTATTAAGATTATTTAATATCAAAATATTTGACAATTACTTTTCGTTGTACATTGTGGGCTTTGTTTTTTTTCAAGTACTAAGTTTTGTTTCTTTTTTGATTGGAAGTGGAGTTTTTAAATGCCCCTTTTATATTTCTTTTTTACCCTTTTTATTTGTATTGTGGATTTTTTATGATTTTTTAACTAAAAAAATAAGATTATTAAGTTTTCGATTTTCCACTCAGACAGTTTATTCAATTTTAGGTATAATCGTAATAGTTTTATTGGACTATTGGTTAGAAGTATCCACTCAGATTAAAACCGTAATAAGTAATACGGGTGTATTATATCAAGATGTTGTTTACCATACAGGTATTAGTAATGCAATAATAGAATTTGGATACCCTATTAAAGATTTGCAATATTCGGGCGAATTTATAAATTACCACTTTTTCACGCATTTTATTGCAGGACAATTCTCATATATTTCCACTTTAAATACTAATCAGGTTTATGTTTTGATTGTCCCTGTATTAAGTGTACTAATAATTTCAATGCTGTTGTCTGATATTACGCAAATAAAACTTAAAAAAGAATTCAATATTGGCAAATTTTTAGCTATAGCGTTATTAACTTTTTTTGGTGCGTTTCTAATCGGTCATAATTTGAGTGTAGGTTTTTTAATGTCTTTATATTTTAGTTATTCTTATCAATGGCAGTTGATTTTTTTTCTATTAATTCTTTTTGTAATTATTAAAAAAGAAATTAATGACTATAAGATAAAAGATTATATTATTTTAACGATATTATTCAGTTTTTCTATTTTAACTAAAGGTTCTTCCCTCCCCCTTATTTTAGGTGGTTTTGGTTTAGTGATAATAAATAAGGTAATACAAAAAAAAAGAATTATTATTTCAGATGTTGTTTTCTTGGCAATCAATATCTTAATCGGAGTCGGTATTTATTTGTTTTTTTTCAGTACCAACAATGGAGTTGATTTTACTTCTTTATTCGGGTTTAATGCGAATTTAACGACAAGAACCCTGTTATCAATTATTTTGAATAAGTTGGGGATACAAAAAAATGATCTCATATTAATTATAGGATTATTTGTTTCAATAATATCTTATCGTTATTATTTATTTAAACACATGAGTAAGCCTGAGATTTCTTTTACTCTAGGCACTTTATTTATAGGACTGTTATTTTTTCTTTTTTATACAAATAACCCAATATATTTTCTTTTACCAGTATTATTTATCTCAAATCTTTTAGTGGGAATTTTTATTGTTCATGATTTAAGAAAAATATCTAAGTTTCATTTAATTTTATTATTGACTTTAGTTGGACTAACTATATATCCAGTTTCCAGTATTGGGTTAGGTGTAAAAAAGAAATTATTAACAAAATCAGAAAAATATTTTCCTTTGTCTCAAGAAAGAATCAATTTGTATCAATGGATAAAAGAAAATACAAAAAAAAATGATGTCATATTCACTCCCAGTATTTATAGTACTTTAGATTTAATTCCTGATAATTATTATCCGGCAGCAATGGGTCAACGTAATTTTCTTTTAGGAGGTTATCGCTTTGGAAATGTAAAATATTATGATGATTTTAGTAATCGTTTATATCTTGTAAATAACTTTAATATAAAAGATCAAAAAATAATTGAGAGTTTTAAGAGGAATAATATAAAATATGTGCTGATAGAGTCTGATGGTAATTTCATTAACTTTGAACAGGAATTAAAAGATTTAGTTAGAAAAAATGAAAATAGTAATCTTAAAGTGGTCTATAATAATAGTGCTGGTATAATTCTCATTATCAAGTAAATAAAAAAGCATGAAGTTCTCGGTGGTTATTCCTCTATATAGTTGTAACAGGTCATTAATCGAACTTAATGAAAGATTACAAATCAGTTTAAATAATTTTACTAATGATTTTGAAATAATCTATGTCAATGATGCCAGTCCGGAAAATGATTGGGAAATCATTGTAGAGCTTACAGGTAAGTATAAATTTGTAAAGGGTATAAATCTTTCTCGGAATTTTGGCCAACACTATGCAATAACTGCAGGCTTGACCTATGCAACGGGTGATTGGGTAGTGGTTATGGATGGGGATTTACAAGACCAACCAGAGGAAATAATAAATTTGTTTAATAAAGCACAAGAGGGCTATGACATTGTTTTTGCCCAGCGTAAAATAAGAAAGGACGGTTTTTTTAAAAAGATGAGTTCACGAATATTTTATTCCATTTTTAGCTATTTAACAGATACTAAGCAAGATAGAACTATTGCTAATTTTGGAATATATAAAAAAGACGTGATACAATCTATTTTGTCCATGAAAGATAGCATAAGATATTTTCCTACGATGAGCCAATGGGTTGGGTTTAACAAAACAGCCATTGAAGTAAGACATGGACAAAGAAGTGAAGGGAAGTCCTCGTACAATTTTAAACGATTATTATCATTGGCTTTTAACAATATGATAGCTTTTTCCAATAAACCCTTAAAATTGATGGTTAAATTTGGGTTTTTAATCGTTTTTATTTCATTATTAATAGCACTTTACTATTTTATTAGCTATTTACAAGGGAATATTCAAGTTAGTGGGTTTGCTAGTTTAATTATTTCCATTTGGTTCTTGTCAGGAATGAATATCCTAATATTGGGAATAGTTGGAATCTATGTGGGTAAAACTTTCGATAAAGTTAAAGGTCGGCCATTTTATATTATCGAAGATAAACTGAATTTGTAAAATAAATGAAAAATAGGGTTTCAATTTTTTTAATGGGTGAGAAAGGTTTAAAAACTTTAAAGGCCATTGTTCAGGAGAATTATAGTTTTATATTAGACAAAATAATTATTGGAAAAGATTTTAATGTTCAAAAGGACTATAGTAGTGAAATTGAGTCAGTGTGTAAGTCATTCAATTTAAATTATTTTTTTAGAGGAGAGGACTTCGAAATTAACTCAGAATATATTATTGCAATTTCTTGGAGATGGATGATTTCAACCAATCAGTCAAAATTAATTGTTTTGCATGATTCACTTTTACCTTCATATCGTGGATTTGCTCCTGTTGTAAATCAATTAATTAATAAGGAAAAATATCTTGGAGTTTCCGCAATATTTGCTTCAGAAAAGTATGATGAAGGTGATATTATCTCTTCAAAGCAGATTAAGATAGATTACCCTATAAAAATAAGTAATGCTATTGGTTTAGTAGGTTCACTATATGCAAAAATTGTAATCGAAATTTTAAGTTCAATAAATAACAATCTTACATTAATAAGTGTTAAACAAAATAATGATTATGCTACTTATAGTCTTTGGAGAGATGAACAAGATTATTTTATAAATTGGAATAGGTCGGCAACTCATATAAAACGATTTGTAGATGCTGTTGGGTTTCCTTATAAAGGAGCAAAATCATATTTAAATAATAAAGAAGTTGTTATTATTGATGAAGTTGAGGTGGTAAACGATCTTTTAATAATAGATAGGGATAGTCATATTGGTAAAGTAGTTTTTATGCAAAATGATTTACCCGTTATTGTATGTGGTGAGGGATTACTGAAAATAATTAAATTGAAATTTGAAAATAATGATAATGATGTTCTCCCTTTAAATAAGTTTAGAAGCAGATTTAAATAATGAAAATTCCATTTAATAAACCCTATTTAACGGGTAAAGAAACTGAATATATAAGAGAAGCCGTGGCTTCAGGTAAAATATCCGGCAATGGGATATTTACAAAAAAATGCCATGATTTTTTTAAAAAAAAATACGGCTTCAAAAAGACCTTGCTAACTACTTCCTGTACGGATGCTTTGGAAATGGCGGCTATCTTGCTTGATATTAAATCGGGAGATGAAGTTATTATGCCTTCCTATACTTTTGTTTCTACTGCCAATGCATTTGTTTTAAGAGGAGCAAATATTGTTTTTGCAGATAGTAGAAGTAATCATCCTAATATTGACGAGTCCCAGATTGAGAATTTAATAACTGAAAAGACAAAGGCGATTGTGGTGGTACATTATGCCGGACATGCTTGTGAGATGGACACTATCATAGCTATAGCCAAGAAGTATAATTTATTTGTAGTAGAAGACGCTGCTCAGGCGATTGATTCTTATTATAAAGGTAAACCGCTTGGAGGCATTGGCCATTTAGCAGCTTTTTCTTTTCATGAAACGAAAAATATTATTTCTGGAGAAGGCGGGATGTTAGTAATCAATGATAAGCAATTTGCAGATAGGGCAGAAATCATATGGGAGAAGGGTACAAATCGGGCTGCATTTTTTAGAGGGGAAGTAGATAAATATGGATGGGTTGATGTTGGATCTTCATTTTTGCCTTCAGAAGTTATTGCCGCTTTTTTATATGCACAGTTAGAGAATTTAGAGGGAATCCAAGAAAAACGAATTTCAATCTGGAATACCTATTATAAAGAATTAAAACCATTGGAGAGTAAAGGGTATATTTTTTTGCCAAAAATACCTGATTATACCACAAACAATGCACATATGCTTTATCTTATTTGTAAAAACAAAAAAGACAGGAAAGGATTAATTAAATATTTAAAAAAATGTGGTGTGCATTCAGTATTTCATTATTTATCTTTACATAAAAGTCCATTTTATAAAGATAAATATATGGGTGAAGAATTGATTAATTCTGATTTCTATTCAGACATGTTAATTCGGTTGCCGTTGTATTGTGAATTGAAAAAGGAAGAACAAGAAATAATTATTACTAATATAATAGATTTTTTTAAGTGAGATTGAATTTTAAAGATAAGATTAAATTATATATTTTTCCTATTGTTGCTAAATTGCTTCACAAATTAGGTTTTAGTTGGGAGAAGTTGGGTTATTCCGTTTTAAACAAAAGTGTGCCGTTGGCTCAAGCTAAAAAAATGGCACAATTTAATATAGAAAGCAATGGGGATAAAAAGCATTTTTACGCATTAACTATACTTTCCGGAGGCAAATATATGTTGTTTTTAGAATCTCTTTTTGCTTTAGGTTTAAAAAAGAAAGGACATCAAATTACCTTTATTATTGATGATAATACATTGCCTATACATGAACTTAAAAAAATTGGGAATGAAGGTGATTGGGATTATCAAACTGAAAAGGATTACATCTACGCATCACGATTCTTAAAGGATTTGCAACTGGATTTTATCCCCATTTCAGAATTTATTAAAGATAATAATGGGTTAACCTATAACGAGAAGTATAATGCTATTTTAGAGGCAAGTTTATTAAAACAATATAAGGTAGGTCTGATTACGGATGATTTACCCGACATTAAAGAAAAAACGGATCTTCTCAAGCAATCTATTGCCATTACCGATTGCATCGGTAAAAAGTTAGTTTCATTAAAACCGGATGTTGTAATTATGAGCCATGGTATTTACAGTACCTGGGGGCCGCCTTTTGAAATATTAAATGAAAATAATGTCCCTGTTTTGATGTATGGCCGCGGCAAGAAAAGACACACCTTGAAATTTGACTGGAACAAAACAGGTGATTCATGGGATGTCTCTGATGAATGGGAAAAAGTAAAAAATAACGAACTTACAGATAACCAATTATCCGAAATAAATCAATATTTAGATTCAAGAATATCTCATAAAGATGATGTTTTTGTGTATAATTTTGGAGGTGAAACTTCTGATAACGAAACCATAAAATATCTGGGTTTAGATGCAAATAAACCCATTTACACCCTGTTTACTAATGTATTGTGGGATGCCGCCAGTGCACAACGTGAAATTGCCTTTAACAATCCGGTGGAGTGGGTTATTGAAACCATAGCTTGGTTTAATAAACACCCTGAAAAACAACTTATTGTAAAAATACATCCGGCAGAAGTGGTTATAGGTACCAATATGCCATTTTATGATATCATTGTTGATAAAATTACGCCCAATAAAAATATTAGGATTATTAAGCCTACTGAAAAAGTAAACAGTTGGAGCATTTATGACATTACGGATTTAGGCATGGTACATACTACCACGGCAGGTATGGAAATGCCTTTGGTAAACAAACCCTGTATAGTTGTTTCAAAAACACATTATCGAGGTAAAGGTTTTACGTTAGACGTAAATTCTAAAGAACAATACTTTAAAATGTTGGATGAATTTGATATTTCAACGGTAAATGTTAAAAACAATAAGAAAGAGGCCCTAAAATATGCATATCTGTTATTTATTAGGTATCAAGTGCCTTTTAATATGTTCTTTGAAGAAATTTCCACAGATTTAAGAGGTTTTAGGTATAATTCAATTAATCAATACTTTGAAGATGAAAATTATAACAAAGTGATAAAATGCATTGAAAATAAAGAGGCAATTTTTAATAATCAGGTGTTATAACTCTAGTTTAAGCAAAATTAGAATTTTAAATTCAAAAAATGAAAAAAATAATTATTAGTTGTGCTCCTGCCGGAACTGGAAATGGAAGTAACTTAGGGATGAATACAGTTGATTTTGCAATAGAAAATATTATTAAGGAGTATAATTTGGAAGAAGAAGTAGAAGTTAATAGGCCTTGGGAATCGTATTTTGTTGACAAAAATGGAAATTACTCCAACCGTAAAGATAGAGATTTTCCCTTAGCAAAAATTCATTATAATGATTTTAAACTTATAAATGAAAAATCTTTTCCCAAAGCTATTTTTTACTGGGGAGACTTTCAACATGGTTTAGATTATCAGATCCAAACAGCAGGCAGGCTAAAAGGGGTAGCTAATAAAAAAGGTTGGCGTATAAATTTAAATGAAGACGAGCTTTTGCAAAATGTAAAAGATTATTTTCTATTGAATAAAAACTTTAAAAATGAAGAATTACCATTTAAAGTAGCTATGTATGGGGTTACGCTGTTTCAAAATGGATTAAATGATTACTTAAATAAAGATTATTTTGAAAACTTAAAATGGCTTTATAAAAATGCTGTTTTTTGTAAATCCAGAGAATCGTATTCTGCAAATACCATTTCACTTTTAAGAGATAATTATAAGGATTCCTTCCTAGGAGTTGATTGTGCTTTGTTGAATACTAAGGATGAATTGGTAAGCCTTCCGCAATTGAAACCAGATGAATTTAAAAACTTTAAAGGTAATATAGGCGTATTTTTTGGCAGAAGCACCAAAAGACTTTCCAAATTAAAACTGTTGAAGTTTGTCAATAAAATTTCATATAGGCTTAACAAAGATGTAATTAATGTGCCTTGGAATTATTTTTCAGGAGGTTTATTGGGTGATAATTTGGGATTTTATTCTAAAGGTATAAAGAATTATCATAATTTAAAAGGTGTAGAATTTATGGCAGGAGACATTTTAAAAGGTATGTCAGAACTGTCATTAATAATTACAGATACATATCATGTTACTATCAATGCAATAACACTGAATATACCTGTGGTATGTATTTATGAGCCTAGTCCGCTGCGAAAAAGAGATGCAAATATGGGGTATCGGTATGCTTGGAGGGATAAAAGAGCATTACTTTTTCAGACAAATAATTTATCAGATTTTCTTGTGAGTTCTGAGGATTTAAAGAGTAATGAAATACTAAATGAGAAAGTTGATAATATTACGAATTTATTAAAAAATAAATCACTCTGCTCCATGGCTTATACCAGTTTACATAAAATAGCAAGGGGCGATAGAAAATTAATTGGAGAATTATTGATAAACCTATCAAAAGAGTAGTATTGAAATCACTCTTTAAATGAAAATCTTATTAAAACTTTTCTCTTTAAAACTACTGGCCTCTTTATTGGGGTTGTTTTATTCAATTTTACAGGTACATTATTTTGGAGCTTCACGTACCATTGAGATATACTTTGCTGCTCAAAGTCTGGTGTATTTGGTTACTTCTTTAACCCAAAGTGGCCAGTTGGCAGAAGTTTTTTTGCCGGAGTATCATAAACTAAATAATATAAAAGAAGGTTTGGGCTATCAGGGCTTAAATGTGGTTATCAATAGAATGGTTCTTTTTGGTACCATACTGATTGTTTTGGTCTTTATTTTTGCACCTTATCTGGTAGAATTAATGATACCCGGTTTTTCTAAAGAAGATAAAAGCTTTGCAACTCTTATTTTTAGAATTTTATTACCTGTATTATATCTGGCATTTATGAATTCTTTTTATATAACTGTGTTAAATGCTGAACAACGTTTTGGTAGGGCAGAATTATTGGGTTTAACCAATACCATTGTTAATATTCTGGCGTTGGTAATATTATATCCGTTTATCCAATTGTGGGCTTTAGTTGTTTCTTTTATTTTAGGTAAAGTTATTGAGTTTGTGTTTTATGTGTGGCAATTGTATAAAAACGGATATCGTTTTCAATCTTTATTGGCAATACCGGAATTTGACCATTTTTCTTTTTTTAAAACCATGCAAAGCACTTTTTTGTACGTTGGGGCAACTCAAATTTACAATATTGTATTAACTGCTAGTATTTCTTTTTTACCCGAAGGGGTGTATGCTATCTTTAAATATGTTCAGAATTTGGCAAACAAAATAAAAGGGTTGTTTATCCAACCTTTTATGACTATTTTCTTTACAAAATATTCCATTTTGTTACAAAAGGCACAATCTGTAGTTAAAGAATTTCAAAAGAACATAGTAAGCATAATCAACGTAAATACCATTGTAATTATTGGTAGTATTTTGATGGGTGATTTTATTATTGACTTGATTTGGGGTGGTAAAAAATTTGGTGTTGATGATGTTCGTTTAGCCTATGTTTTTTTATTGTTTAATACTGTAGCTATTTTATTAAGTAGCCTTGGAAGCATCTATCGTAAAATGGCGGTAGCCCACGGCAAAGCAAAAAAAATGTATTTATTTTGGGTAATTGCACAGTTATTATCCGCAGGACTGTCTTATTTGTTAATAAGATACTTTGGCGTTAATGGTTTGTTTTTTATCATTCCCGTCAATGTGTTTTTAATGGGTACTACCAGTTATATAATTTACAGAACAACTAACAAAGCTCTTAATTTTAAAGTGCTGTCAAGGAACAATCTGATTGCTTTTGGGTTGATTGTTATAGCCGTTGTCGCAAAATATTTTTTTAAAGATTTAGTTACTGATAATAATAAAACACTTATGGTATTATTTTTTTCACTCTCAGTAATACTATTATCTTTGTATCCGGTAATGAGTACTTATAAAATATTAAGTGAAAAAAACAGCAATTAAAATATTCAATGCCTTTTTAGGTTTTAAAGACTACATTGTTAGAGCCTGGCTTATGTTTATTCCCTTACATTGGCTAAGAAAAATAATAATCAAAGCTTCTTTCGCTAAAGTGGGTAAACACACCAATTTTTTGATGGGAATAGAATTTAGGACCCCAAAAAACATAAGTATTGGTAATAATTCTGTGGTTAATAAACGCGTATTGTTAGATGGCAGGGGGGGGCAACTGATTATAGGGAATAATGTAGATATCGCCCAAGAAACCAATATTTGGACTCTGGAACATGATGTGCATAGTGATACTCATAAAGATATTGGAGGTAATGTTATTATTGAGGATTACGTATGGATAGCTTCCCGGGTAACCATTTTGCCTGGTGTTACTATTGGCAAAGGAGCCGTAGTAGCATCTAATGCATTAGTAGCAAAGAATGTTCCGCCTATGGCTATTGTTGGAGGTGTACCGGCAAAAGTTATTGGAGAGCGTAAGAATAAACTTCAATATAAGTTAAATTATCAACCTTGGTTTAAATAAAAAGATGCAATCTAAAACTTTTGGAATATATCCTTGGCCTGACTCTTTGGTAAATGAAGGGGATAAACATCAATTATTGTTTAAAGAAGCTTTGGAGTATCAAGGCTATACTGTAAAAACAATAGAGCTTAATCTCATTTTTCCGCTATCCCATGCATTAAAAAAAGATGTGGATGTACTGGTGTTAGATTGGGTGCATTCATTTTATGTATCCCCAAGTTTGGTTAAAACATTTGTAAAATCTACCTTAGGCCTTTTAGAGTTGATTTTTTTAAAAAAGCAAAATACGATAATTATCTGGAATTTGCATAATTTACATCGCCACGATAAAAAATTTAAAAGAATTGAAAAAATTTGTTTTAGACAGCTAGCAAAAAGAGTTAATTACCTGCGTGTTTTTGATGAGAGTCATAAATCAAAAGTTGCCGACTATTTAAAAGTACCCTTAAAAAAAATTATTACTATTCCACAAGGGCCATATA
>PDWI01010412.1_pt1 | contig 10427 bp, 8 predicted proteins | sample 1430891 | NCBI WGS metagenome assembly PDWI01 (sample SAMN01162508, study PRJNA174530) | Oral metagenome, whole genome shotgun sequencing project. | biome: Marine environment; feature: Marine mammal; material: Swab sample of the gingival sulcus; isolation source: swab sample of gingival sulcus... | reverse complement strand
TATCTCATCATTAGAACCGTAAAGTAGAATATTCATTTGCTCTTTGCTAATATCTTTAAAAGGAGTAAAAATATCAAATCCTATGTGCCTTGCCACTCCTCCTACATATTGCCCTCGCCAACCATCAATGGCATTTCTGTATATTGCCAAAGCTCCGTCAGCTATGGATAAATTCATATCAGGGATAATCAAAGCGGGATCAAACTCCATATTTATTCCCAATCCGTGGCATTTTTCACAAGCACCAAAAGGACTGTTAAAGGAAAACATTCTCGGCTGTAATTCTTCAAAAGTTAAACCGCAAACAGGACAGGAAAGCAAAGAAGAATAAATTTTTTCTTTGTCTTCTTTTTGAACATAAGCCGTAACAAGACCTTTGGAAAGTTTAAGTGCATTCTCCACGGCTTGATTAATACGGGAAAAATTGTCAGATTTTACTCTGTCAATAACGGCTTCTATATTGTGCATTTTATATCTTTCCAGCTTAATGTCTTCATCACACCTCACAATTTTACCGTTTACTCTTGCTCTTAAATAACCGTCTTTGTATAAAGAAGTCAATACTTTTTCATGCCTGCCTTTTTGTGCTCTGATTACCGGTGCCAAAATAATAATCTCTTTATCTTTAAAATCACTCACAATATATTTTGATATTTTCTCGGCTGATGCAGCTTCTATTCTTGTTTTATCATTAGGGCAATAAAGAATTCCCACTCTTGCATAAAGTAATCTCAAATAATCATGCACTTCAGTAATTGTTCCTACAGTACTTCTCGGATTTTTCCCTGCACTTTTTTGCTCTATGGATATAGCCGGAGACAGTCCTTCTATTAAATCAACATCAGGTTTATCCAACATGCCCAAAAAATGACGGGCATAAGAAGATAAAGATTCCATATAACGCCTCTGCCCTTCCGCATAAATAGTATCAAAAGCCAAAGTGGATTTCCCGCTGCCGGACAAGCCGGTTATAACTATAAACTTATCTCTCGGTAATTCTATATCGATATTCTTTAAATTATGCTCTCTTGCACCCTTTATTTTTATTATTTTCATAAACGTATTATAACCTTTGTGTCAATATTTATAAAATCTAAAAATATTAAATAATTTCTGGAATTTTCCTTGTCTCCTCTCTTTTTATTTTCTATTTCATTACTTTTCTTATATGAATATTAAGCACATACAATAGTATAGATAAATTTGAGCAATATTAACGCTATTACTCTATTTTTTATTTTCTATAATAAGAAATATAAGAAAAAAAATAATTACATTTTTTATTATTTATGAGTTATAGTATAATTTATTTTAAGAAGTATCAAGTTATAAATTTAGATTTATAAATTAAGTATAAAAAAGAGGGAGGGATAAATGTTTTTACGTGACTTAAACCAAGAGGAAAAAAAAGCTTTTCTGTCTCTTGCTTTTAAAATTATTAAATGCGACGGGTGTCTTGCTCAAGAAGAAAAAGAAAGGATAGAGGAAATTAGAGTAGAAACCGGTTTATTTACTGAAACGGAATTAATGGATAAATCGATTGAAGAGCTTGTCAATATTTTTTCTTCGAAAGAAAGCAAAAAATCCGCTTTAATAGAAGCCGTAAGACTGGCTTATATAGACGGAGAATACGATAATCAAGAACAAAAAATTCTGAGAGCCATGGCTCTAGGTTTTGGATTTAATGAAAAGGAAGCAATGGAAATAGAGAATTGGGTATTGGATTTGAATAAACTTATAGAAAAAGGCAAAGAAATAATAAGGAGTAATTAATATGGGCATTTTTGATAAATTAAAACACGAATTTATTGATATAATAGAATGGTTAGACGACAGTCAAGATACTATTCTTTATCGTTTCGAGCGTTATCAAAACGAGATTAAATATGGTGCTAAACTTGTAGTCAGAGAATCGCAAGTTGCAGTTTTTGTCAATGAGGGACAAATTGCCGATGTCTTTAATCCCGGGACTTATACACTGGAAACAAAGAACATGCCTATTTTAACTACTTTAAAAGGTTGGAAATATGGATTCAATTCTCCTTTTAAAGCAGAGGTTTACTTTGTATCCACTAAACAGTTTACAGACAGAAAGTGGGGTACTAAAAATCCTATAATGATGAGAGACCCTGAATTTGGTCCTATTAGATTAAGAGCATTTGGTAACTACTCAATAAGAATAAAAGATGCTGGACTTTTTATAAAAGAAGTTGCAGGTACAAATTCCGTATTTACTACCGACGGGATAACGGATCAACTCAAAAATATTATTATAACAAGATTTACCGATATATTGGGTTCATCAAAAATTCCTGCATTAGATCTTGCCTCAAATTATGATGAAATATCAATTATGATAAATAAAAAAATAGCCGAAGAATTTACTCCTTATGGTTTAGAATTGGTAAAATTCTTAGTAGAAAACATATCACTACCGCCTGAAGTTGAAGAAGCCATAGATAAAAGAACAAGCATGGGAGTTATTGGCAATCTTAATCAATATGCTCAATTCCAAGCAGCCAATGCAATGGAAGCCGCTGCTAAAAATCCCTCTGGTGGTGCGGGAGAAGGCATAGGGATGGGCATGGGTTTTGGTATGGCAAGTCAAATGGCACAAGGATTCTTTAATCAAAATCAACAAGGATATTCTCAACAACCTCCTGCAGGTAGTCCTCCGCCCCCTCCTCCAATGCCGACTCCGATACAAGTATATATTGCCGTCAACGGTCAACAACAAGGTCCTTTTGATGTCAACTCTTTAAAAAATATGGTTACTTCGGGACAAGTTAATAATAATTCTTTAATGTGGATGAAAGGTATGTCGGGTTGGAAAAAAGCAGTTGAAATCAATGAATTAAAAGATATTTTCACTCCCGGTCCGCCTCCAATACCAAGCGAATAAATAAAGGGAAACCAAGACCATGTCTGACGAGAAAGAAAATATAGCAGGTAGCCAAACAGCGTGTAAATCTTGCGGTGCCATACTTGAATTTAAACCGGGGACAACATCTTTGGTTTGTCAATATTGTGGTGCCTCAAATGAAATAGAAATAGCCGAAGATATTGAAATTAAAGAGGAAAATTATCTGGACTTTATAAAAAATGTAGAAAAAAAAGAAGATACAATTGAAATAAAGGATGTAAAGTGCTCTTCATGTGGTGCGCAAATAAGCTTTGAACCAAATATAAAATCCGAAGAATGCCCCTACTGCTCTCATACCATTGTTATTGAAGGAGGAGATTCAACGACAATAATAAAGCCAAAATATTTGATTCCCTTTGCCATAGACTCAAAAGAAGCTGGAAAAGCATTTAAAGATTGGATTAATAAATTATGGTTTGCTCCCAATAAATTAAAAGAGAGAGCAAGAAAGGATAAAATAAAGGGGATTTATCTCCCTTATTGGACTTATGATGCTTCTACTTATTCGGAATACACCGGAGAAAGAGGGGAGTACTATTACACTACGGAAACTTATACAGAAGAAGATGCGGACGGTAATGAAGTTACTAAAACCAGAGAGGTAAGACATACAAGCTGGACTCCAGTATCCGGTAGAGTCATTAATAATTTTGATGATGTTTTAATCCATGCGGGTAAAGGCTTATCGGAGAAGCTGATAAAAGGCTTAAATCCATGGAAACTTAAAGAGTTACTGCCTTACGACAATAAATTTCTTACTGGATTTAAAACTGAATCATACCAAAAAGACGTTAAAACAGGGTTTGAAGAAGCAAAAGAAGTAATGGCAATTAAAATTAGAAGCAGTGCTAAAAGAGATATCGGGGGAGACGAACAAAGAATTTCTACAATTAACACTCAATATAGCGACATAACTTTTAAGCATATTCTTTTACCCTTATGGATAAGTTCCTACAGATACAATGATAAGGTTTATCTTTTCCTTGTTAACGGACAAACAGCCAAAGTATATGGTGAAAGACCTTATTCTGCTACAAAAATAGCCTTATTGGTATTAACTATTATTGCAATTATAGTTGCGATAATTTATTTCAAATAATTAATTTTGATTTTTTCTAACTTCTGATATTAGCCCTTATTTTTTTTATAAGGGCTAAATTATCTATTTTTCTTAATTACCTTACCTAAAGTTTAATTTTAGAGCTTATTGATTTTATAAACAAACTAACTAAAATCCCCTTTAATTGCCTTAAGGCTTGGTAACTCATCCCCTCTTATATATTCAAGTAATGCTCCTCCTGCCGTAGAAATATAAGAGATTTTATAAGCCAAAGCATAGAGATTCAATGCGGCAATGGAGTCTCCTCCGCCTACCAATGAAAATGCTCCTTTATCGGTTGCTCTTGCTACCGACATTGCAACTCTCAAAGTACCGTTTGAGAAATGGCTCATCTCAAATACTCCCATAGGACCGTTCCAAAGTATTGTTTTAGACATCTCTATAATCTTACCCATATTTTCCAAAGCATGAATACCTATATCCATTCCTTGCCAACCTTGAGGAATTTTATCGATTTCACTATGTTTAATATCGGCATTATTATCAAACGAATTCGCAATTAAACAATCATCGGGCAAATAAAGATTAACACCTTTCTTATTAGCTTTTTCTATAATCCTTTTGGCAGAATCCAAATAATCTTCTTCATAGAGAGATGAGCCTATATCACCGCCCATAGCTTTAATGAAATTAAAAACAATAGCTCCGCCCACGATAAGATTATCTGCCTTATCAATTAAAGAATCTATAATATCAATCTTTGTGGATATTTTAGAGCCACCGATAATAGCAGTAAACGGGCTTTTTTTAGCATTTAATGCTCTATTAATATTAAAAATTTCATTCTCAACTAAATAACCCGGCATTCTGTCTTGGGCTTGAAAAAATTTAGCAATACCGTAAGTTGAAGCATGCTTTCTGTGAGCAGTACCAAAAGCATTATTAATATAAACATCGCCAAGAGCAGAGAGTGCCTGTGAGAAATCTTCATCATTATTGGTTTCTTCCTCATAAAACCTAATGTTTTCCAACATAAACACTTCACCCGGATTTATCTTTTCTGTTTCTTCTTTGATTAATGAAAGATTTTGTGAATATGGCAGAAGTTTAACTTCTAATCCAAGAAGAGAATTTAATCTTGAACAAATATGCTTTAAAGACATTTTCTCATTAAATTTTCCTTTAGGTCTTCCTAAATGAGTTATAATGATAACGCTTCCACCGTCTTCCAAAACTTTCCTTATCGTTGACAATGCGGTAATTATTCTTGTATCATCGGTAATTTCTAAATTTTCATTGAGAGGAACATTAAAATCAACTCTTATTAAAGCTCTTTTACCTTTAAAATTATATTGATCCAGAGAAAAATTATCTTCTATTGCTCTGATTCCGGGGAGTTTTTTTCCTTCAATATATTCTAATAAAGCTCCTCCTGCCGTTGATATATAAGAAATTTTATGTGCCAAACCAAATTTATTGACCGCAGAAATGGAATCTCCTCCTCCTATCAAAGAATAGGCTCCCTTATCGGTTGCTCTTGCCACAGACATTGCAATCTTTAATGTACCATTACTAAAATGTACCATTTCAAAAGCACCCATAGGACCGTTCCATAAAATAGAAGATGAATCCATGATAGCTTGAGAAAATTTCTCTCCTGTTTTTACCCCTATATCAAGCCCCATCCAATTATCGGGAATTTTATCTATAGGGCAGTGATCTATCTTTGCACCATTATCAAAGGAGTCTCCAATAATACAATCAATGGGCAACAACAACTCAACACCCTCTTTTTTCGCTTTATCAATTATATTTAAGGCAATATCCAAATAATCATCTTCAACTATTGAATTTCCTATAGAACCACCCAAAGCCTTGATAAAAGTAAAGGCTATACCTCCTCCAATTATTAGCCTGTCAACTTTTTCTATTAAAGCCTCTATTATATGTAGCTTAGTGGAAATTTTAGAACCGCCTATAATAGCCGTGAAAGGAGGCTTACTTTTTTTAAGCAATTTATCTATATTTTTTCTCTCATTTTCTATTAAATAGCCAAAAATCCTGTCATAGGGGAAAAATTTAGCTATGGTATAAGTGGAGGCATGGGCTCTATGAGCAGTACCAAAAGCATTATTTACATAGACATCGCCAAGTGATGCCAAAAAAGAAGCAAAGTTTTCACCGCCCTCTAATTCTTCTTCGTTAAATCGGAGATTTTCCAAAAGAAGTATCTCTCCGGACTTTAAATTCAGAGCTTCTCTTTTCAATTCCTCTTCATTATATTTAGGGAAAAATTTTATTTCTTGTCTTAATAATTCTTGCAAAGGATTAACCAAGCGTGAGCATGATAAGTCATCTTTATATTTCCCCTTGGGTCTTCCCAAATGAGTCATAATAATAACACTGCCGCCTTCCGATAAAATTTTCCTTATTGTAGGAAGAGCAGTGATAATTCTGGTATTATCACTTATATTGCCTTCAGAATCAAAAGGAACATTAAAATCAACTCTTACTAAAGCCCTTTTGCCTTGAAATTTATAATTATCCATATTATACATTCTTAATTCTCCTCAAAAATTTTCAACCATCTGTCTATTTCCATATTATTTAAACTCAAATTTACTTGACTGCCATAATCTTCTTTTTTTTTATTATTTAATACAGTTTTTTTTAAAAGCTTGTAAAATGCTCGAGAAGTTTTGGTTTTAACCCCTCTTGATATTGCAAATTCCGCCAATTCTTTATCTGAAGTAATAAGCTTTGCCCCACGCAAAGAAAGACTTGACTTTAGAATCTCTTGAATTTTATCATCTGCACTTTCTCCATACTCGGGAAATAAAACTCTAATCTTACCACTTCTATAAATATCACTTTCTCTTGGCTGACCATCAAACACTAAAGTTATTTCTACTTTATTAAAATCTTGATAAACTAATAATAAATCTATCAATTGTTGCCTTGCACTATTATCATTTAAGGAAATATGAGAAAAACCTATAAGGTTATTGCCATCAATGATTAATTGCATTCTTTTTTATCCCGGTGGCCAAGTGAAAGAACGCCCCCAAAGCAAATGGATATGTAAATGAAAAACTGTTTGACAAGCCTGCTCACCTTTATTAACAACTAATCTGTAATCATCTATTCCCAAATCTTTCACAACTTTTTGAACAGCCTCCAAAATTCTTCCCCAAATTAATGGTTTGTTTACCTCATTTACATCTTTGAAATGCTCCTTTGGTATAAACAAAATATGCCCCGGTGCAACCGGAGCTATATCATAAAAAGCCAAAACATCATCGTCTTCATAAACTACTTTTGAAGGAATTTCCTTTTTTATGATTTTACAAAAAATACAATTTTCTTCCATGTTCACTCCTCTTTCAATAAAATATCAGCCCCCAAAGCTCTTAATTTTCCGGGCATATTTTCATAACCTCTTAATAATTGATAAGCATTATAAATTCTAGTTTCTCCCTTTGCCTTTAAAGCCGTCATAACTAAAGCTGCGGAGGCTCTTAAATCACTGGCTTTTAAACAATTTCCCTTAAGCTCTTTAACAACACCTTTTACTAATGCAAAATTCTCTTTTAATTCTAAGTCTGCTCCCAGCTTTTTCATTTCCTTAATATGCTGAAATCTGTTATTAAAAATTTTTTCCTCTACTCTTGAAACACCTTTCAAAAAAAGCATAAAAGCAGTAATTTGAGCTTGTAAATCTGTAGGAAAACTGGGGAAAGGAGCAGTAGTGACATTAATAGAATTTAAACCAACTTTACCGCATACTTTAATACTGTCCTTATCTATATCCAAAGAAACTCCGCATTCTTTTAAAACAGATATTAAAGAAGATAGATGATTAATATTTACCCCTTTTATTTCCAACTCATTATCCGGCATAGCCCCCAGTAAAAGATAAGTTCCCGCTTCAATCCTGTCGGAAATTATTCGATAATTACAACCTTGCAGTTCTTTGACACCTTCTATCTCAAGATTTCGACTGTCTTTCCCTCTAATATTTGCTCCCATAGCCTTAAGCATTTCTATCAAATCTGCAATTTCCGGCTCTAAAGCACAATTTCTTAAAATAGTTTTACCTTCGGCTAAAACCGCAGCCATAATTAAATTTTCTGTACCAGTTACGCTAACATCAGGGAAAGTATAATCTATACCTTTTAATCTTTGACATTGAGCTTCTATGGAGTTCATATTAATATTTATATCCGCTCCCATTAATCGTAAACCTTCCAGATGAAAGTTAATTTTTCTATCTCCAATGGGACAACCTCCCGGCATACTAACCTTAGCATAGCCGTTACGAGCTAACAATGGGCCTAAAGTTAAAATGCTAGCTCTCCACTTTGAAGATAACTCAGTAGGTATAACAGGCTTAATAATTTCCTTTAAACTTAAAGATAAGGTTCCTTTATCCAAACTTATTAAAGCACCAAAATCTTCTAAAGCTTTTTTCATTATTTTAATATCTTCAACTTCAGGAATATTTTTAAGACAAACATTACTTTTAGTCAAAATAGCTGTCGCCATGCAAGGGAGAGCAGCATTTTTTGCACCTGAAACCTCTACCGTTCCTTTTAAATTACAAGGACCTTTGATATAAATATATGGATTATTCATTATTGCACTATTATATAAATAAAGGAACTTATTTTCAACATCTTTATAAAAGTTGAGCCCCCCTCTATACCTTGTATCTCACTTTAAATTAAGAAAAAATTGTGCAAAGGATAAATAAAAATAAGAAGTTTGATTATAAGAAAATTTACAATCTACCCTTAAAAAATAATTTAAGATCATTGATAAAAAAATGGTTTTATGCCAAGAGCGTTTTCAGTTTCTTTACTTAACAATTCATGATAAAATTTTTTATATTTATAAAAATTATATTGAAAAAGAATGAAAAATTTTTTATTGAAATCAGAATTTAAAAGGAATGTATTTACTTTAATCAAAGGGAGTACATTAGCTCAAACTATACCTATAATAATAACTCCAATAATTGCTCGTTTATATACCACTGATGAGTTTGGAGTCCTAGAATTATACACATCTTTATTCGTAATCTTGTCAATAATTGCTACAGGAAGATATGAACTCGCGATTATGACACCAAAAAAAGATGAAGACGGAGAAAATATCTGCTATCTCTCTATCTTTATTACATTAATTTTTAGTACTTTATGTTTATTAATTGTCATAATATTTAATAAAAATATAACAAACATATTAAAAGAACCAAGCATATCCTTTTGGCTATATCTTTTACCTCTATCAATTTTTTTTACGGGTGTTTATCAAAATCTTAATTACCTAAGCAACAGAAAGAAAAAATATAATGTTATGGCATTGGCTAAAGTTATTCAAAGTGGCACTACCTCAGGGATGAAGTTACTCTTTGGTATTTTAAAATATAGTTCAGGGGGGTTGATTTTAGGATTGATAACAGGGCAATTTGCAGGAATGTTCATATTTATAAAAAAAATATTTTTTAATAGAAAAAAAGAGTTTAGTGAAATTAAAAATTTAAAAGTAAAGAATATAAAAAAAGTGGCAAAAGACTACATAGAACATCCTAAATATTTAATAATTTCGCATAGTCTAGCCAGTTTCTATATGCAAATACCTATTTTTTTTATAAATAATATTTCTTCTGTTTCAACTGTAGGGCTTTATTCAATGGCTTATAAACTTACATATCTGCCTGTAATTCTAATTGCAAATTCCATTAGCGATGTTTTTAGGCAAGAAGCGACAGAATATTACCATAGAGTGGGAGTGTTTGATAAAATATTGCTAAAAACTTTTTGGAGAACCTTCACTTTATCCATAATTCCTTTTATTCTAGCTTATTTTTATATAGATGATATGTTTCGTCTTTTTTTAGGAGAAAAATGGCTGATAGCAGGGCAATACGCAAAGATAATGATAATATATTCTTTTTTTTCATTCATAGTAATTCCCGTTGATAAAGCGGCATTAATCATAAATAAAACGACCTATTTATTGGCATGGCATATATTTAGATTTATTTCTACAATTATCGTTGTGTGTATAAGTTATTTCTTTCATCTAACGATAGACTCTTTTTTGTATGGACTGGTTATCGTTAATGGCTTATCATATATAATTAATCTTTTTTTTCAATATAAATTCAGTAAAACGAGAAAGTGATTTCTCCTCTATCGCTCTGCTAATTATCAGATCCCACTTGAAAATTCAGAATTTTTATCCTAAGAATACAATATCTACATAATAATCTTGAAATACGAAATCTTGGTAGTGTCAAGAATATTTCGCACATTTAAAAAAATGGACCGTTGCCAGCAATCTGGTATCACCCCATTTTTTATTTTCAGATATGTGTAAATTGTTGATATAAAGTATTTTTATTGTATTTTTTTATGGTAAGAGAGCTCCTTAAGTGTT
>PDWI01012706.1_pt1 | contig 10428 bp, 5 predicted proteins | sample 1430891 | NCBI WGS metagenome assembly PDWI01 (sample SAMN01162508, study PRJNA174530) | Oral metagenome, whole genome shotgun sequencing project. | biome: Marine environment; feature: Marine mammal; material: Swab sample of the gingival sulcus; isolation source: swab sample of gingival sulcus... | reverse complement strand
GGACAGTTCTGAATCCTGCTGCCAGGTCGACATCTGATCATTAACCGTTTTTAACACCGTATCCAGCTCTGCTTTCAAGGTAGCCTGATCCGGCAATGCTGTCTCATTATCAGCCAGCGGCATAATCAATGCACTCCAGGTTGTCCCCATGGTCATACCCTGTATGCGTATGGCCTCCGGCTGTGATTCGCTACAAGCACTGAGTAGCAGCATAAAAAATGCCGACACAATTGTCGGCATTTTAGCAAAACAAAATCTATTCATGTCTTTGCTATGACTTTATCCCGCTCCCGATCTCAATGCCGGACGGATTCGAGAAACGATTATTCAGGTGCTGCACAAGATGATCCGTTACATCACGAATCGCATCCAGACGCTTGCGTGTGCCACGTCCCCAGCCCGCCGGTGTTTTCTGGAAAATACTCCGCCAACTGCGGGTACTTTTATGGAAAGCTGTTACCAGACTACCGTAGGATTCGTTCTGGCTTAATGACGCTGAAATATATTTCGCCACTTTGGCACGGATAAAGTAATGTAACAGACCCACCAGCACTACTGCCACAGCGGCAGCGATAATCGTGTACAGCGAATTTCCGGCGATCACCTGTAACCACGAAGCGCTGAAGGTTAAACCATCCCACCATCCCATCCAGACACTGAAAATTCCGGCGGCAACCACAATCGCACTGAGGGCAATACCATCCCAGATTAGCACATCCTTACGCCAGCGCCTCAGAGCACTTTGTAACATCGGAATGGCCTGTTGCTCAATGTCATTGGAAATGGATTCCATCGCCCCGACCACGCGATACACCCGGTCAGTGTTGACACTGTCAATACGTGCTATGACTTGCTCATAATCCGCCGCCCGCTTGGCTTTATAACGTGTCCAGACGGCTTCATCTGCCACCGGCACCGCCAGCTTTTCATTAAACAGGAATTTACTGCTGTCATTACGACGCTGTGCCCCGCGGACCAGATGTTCCAGTGTATCCTGCATGGCACCCGGCTCAGGGTGACGCGCATCAAAAAACACCAGCACCAGATCGGATAACTCAATAATGTGATCGGCAATTCTCAGTGTCGATTTACGCTGTTCATCCGCATCAAATCCGGGAGAGTCAATCAGAATCTTGCCCCGCACTTTCTCACTGGGCACCACTTTCATCTGCAAATAGTTATCAATCTTTGAACCTTCACCAGCACTGACATGCTCAATTTCTTCGCTGATCTGATAAAACGGGAAACGCGGATCACCATCCAGCGCCAGACCAGGCAGCGTATGTACCTCCGTATCCGGGCTAAAGGTAATCGCTGTGAATTTGTCGTCGACGGCCTGATTACCGGTACGCTGCATAAAACTGGACTTACCGGCGGAGAAGGTTCCCATCACCGAAATCATTGGCCACCAGGAAATTTGCGTCGCATACGAGTTACCCGGTGCCAGTAAACCTATCTTCTGTGCAATTCTATCCAGTTCGCGATATTTACCTACGGCATCAACCAGCACCGGGTTCTCGCGTTTCAGATGTTCCTGTAACCCTTTCAGGCGTTGATCAATTCGTTTGGATGGTGTCATGTATACCTCTTTTTTTGCTGATTACTGGCCAAAGTATTAAGCTGCAGCTGATTGATGAAGAAATCATATCCATCAATCATGATACCGCTATTTTTTTATTGTATTACCTGATGCTCATCATTGACAGGCAAAATAAAAGACAGACAGGAAAAACAGCAAAGCCACTTTTCCTGTCTTCGATTAAACACCAATCTGGCAAATTACTGCAACAATTCGCCAATTTTCTGACCCGCTGCGGGATCAACCCGATCAACATAAACCTTGATGTCCTGTAACTCGCTCATGCGTCCCTGATCTTTCAGCCAGACCGCAATTTCCATGTACAACTTCACAGCTTCCTGACTATTACCCTGCTTCCAGTAAACATTAGCCAGTTCGCCTTTATAGCTTGGCTGATTATCACGCACCAATAATTCCTGATAAAACCCGGCAGCACGAGCAAAGTCATTACTCCAATAGGCTTCACGGGCAGCAACTAACAAGTCAGTCGTGTTCGCTACCTCAGCCATCTGAGCTTCAGTAGTATCAGTTTCCTGAATCGCTGTATCCACATCCTCATCTTCAGCGACCGCTTGTTCCGTGCCTGCCTGCTCTGTTGCTGTTTCAGCTGCCTGCTCAACAGCGGCGGCCTGAGTGGTATCAGTCGCCGACTTAGGCACCGCTTCCGCTTCACCAGTGCCAATAACTGCAGTAGCTGCTGTTGCTACTGCCGCCACCGCTGCAGTTTTTACAGTGCCAGCTGCGTCACTGGCTTTATCAACAGCCTGTTCTGCCGCATTACCCGCTTCAGCAACAACCTGCTCAGCCGTATCACCCGCTTTCTCTTTGATCTGTTCAACGGCCTCAGTGATTGCTGACTTATCAACACCAGTTGCAGCTGCCTCCACAACCTGAGCTGCTTCTGCCTGAAGCGTTTTTTCAGTCACTGCAGCCTCAGCATGCTGTTCGGCAGTACCTGCCGTTACATGAGCCTCATTACCTTTTTTATGCGCTGCATCAGCGTCAGCATGCTGCTTTGTGGCTTCAATCGTACCATCGACATGGTGCGCATCGTCCTTATTGCTGCCAATACCGTAAGTCAGCAGAATTGCCAGAATTGCCAATACCCAGGCAAAAATAATGGGGTGTAAAAATAGCCAACGTATAATATGCATAATTTACTATCCTTTAAACTTAGAGGTTGCCTTAATATCTGTTCAATTTGGCGAAGCAGGTATCATGAGTGCAGATACCTGCCTTAGCTGCGGTAAACAACCGATTATTCAGCAGCTTCTGCCTGAGACGCTTGTTTCTTGCCCTGCCTGTCAAGCTTCTGATGCATAACCTTACCGTCATGATTTCTACTTTCGCTCTGACTATGCCGCTGTCCGTGCTGCTGGTGCTGGCGTATCATCTGTTGACGTTGCTGCTTCTTGCGCTGGACATCACGCATTATGCGCGGATCCATATTGCGGGGCATGACCGGTATAACATACATGTACTGTACGCCGGGCACAGGCATGTACTGTGGGTGGTGATACGTCATCGGCATCATCTGCTGGTTATAATCCGGCTTGGCCTGTTGCGGCACAGGTTGAATTTGCTGCATCTGCGGTTGAGGTGCATAAATCATCTGTGATGGCATGGGTACTGCAACCATTGCCGGTGGTGATGTCTGAGGCTGAGCAGGTGCAATTGTCACCTGCTTTGCAGGAACTTCAGGCTGCACTGAAACCTCATTTACCTGCTCAACAGTGGCTTCAGCTCCCTGTGCCGTAGCGGATACTTCAGGAGTTGTTACCTGTTGAATGGGTTCTGCTAGTGCTGTTGCATTTTGTACAGGTTCCGCCGGAGCCTCTGCTGATTGCTCAGGGGCTGTCGGAGATTCAGTTTGCGACTCCGGAGCCTCTGTCTGCTGCTCAGGTGTTGCGGGAACTTCGGCTTGTGGTTCTGGAGATTCAGCCTGCTGTTCAGATGCTTCAGGCGCCTTCGGTGCAACAGGGGCTTCTTCAGCTTGCGGCTCAGGCGTCTCTGCTGGTTGCTCAGGAACTGCCGAGGCTTCGGCTTGTGGTTTTGGAGCTTCGGTCTGCTGTTCAGGAGCTGCCGGGGCTTCGACTTGTGGTTCTGGAGCTTCGGCCTGTTGAGCGGGTTCTGCTGGCACTACTGCATTTTGTGCAGGCTCCGCCGGAACCTCTGCTGACTGCTCAGGGGCTGTCGGAGCTTCAGTTTGTGACTCCGGAGCCTTTGTCTGCTGCTCAGGTGTTGCGGGAACTTCGGCTTGCGGTTCTGGAGATTCAGCTTGCTGTTCGGATGATTCAGGCGCCTTTGGTGCAACAAGGGCTTCAGCTTGCAGCTCAGGCGCTTCCGGTACAGCAAGAGACTCTGCCTGTTGGGCAGATTCTGTTGGCGCCGCTGCATTTTGTGCCGGTGCTACTGGAGCTTCGACCTGCTTTTCAGGTGCTTCCGGTGCAACAGGAGCTTCTGCCTGTTGTTCAGGGGCTTCCGGTGCAGCAGGAGGCTCCGCCTGTTGTTCAGGTGCTTCCGGTGCAGCAGGAGGCTCCGCCTGTTGTTCAGGTGCTTCCGGTACAGCAGACTTTGCCTGTTGTTCAGGGGCTGTCGGAGCTTCAGCTGGTTGTTCAGGAGCTTCTGTCTGCTCCGGAGTCTTTGCCTGTTGTTCAGGCGCTTCAGGGGGCTCCGCCTGTTGCTTAGGTGTTGCCGGAGCTTCGGCTGGTTGTTCAGGAGCTTCTGTCTGCTCCGGAGCCTTTGCCTGTTGTTCAAGCGCTTCAGGGGGCTCCGCCTGTTGCTCAGGTGTTGCCGGAGCTTCGGCTGATTGTTCAGGCGTTTCGGGAGTCTTCGGTGCAGCAGATGCTTCAGCCTGTTGTTCAGGAGTCTTTGATGCAGCAGGTGCTTTCACCTGAACTGGTGTATCGGGAGTTTTCATTTCTACAGAAGTAGCCACCGTGCTTTGTTCAGCTCCTGGAGCCGCATAAGGTCCCGGAGGCGCTGGTGGCAAATCGCCTGTCTGTTCATTGGCCTGCAGTGAAGCAGCCATTGTTATAACACCAGAAGTCATAGCGGCTATCACCGCCAGATTTAAAAGTTTTTTATTAAAAGATTTCATAGTGGACTCCTTGCAATTAAATGTCCTTTTTGAGTTTGATTCCCCGACGTTTTACAGATTTATTCTTGATAACTTTATTGTCCTGCTTTTCAGTGGCGTTCGTTTCCACTTCTGCAGGTATTTCTGCCGATTCTGCTTCCGCTTTAGAGACAACTACATCTACATCAACAGCGATTGTATAGTCTGTTTCAGACTGCGTCCGCCGAGTTTCAACAGGCGATCTAACGATCTTATCAGCCGCCGGTTGCTTTGCTGTCACCGGTAGTAGATTGCAATGCGACCTCTGCCAAACCGGCAACAGTCTGCGCTTTCCGCTGCGCACGGTGCTTTCGTTCAAGGTTTGCACGCTTTCTCCGCCATTTCATCACCGCACGCACCAGGTCTACCATACCGTCCTTAATGCTGACCAGCAATGCAATCAGATACATACCTGAGAAGACTGCCGTATTTTTAGCTATTTTTCCAATGTTATCGCTTTTTTTCACTGATGCGGATGCTTGAATGGTATCACCATCCTGACCACAGCCGCCTTCCGGGCCATCAGAATCAGAGAAATCATTGCCACGCAATGACGAACCGGCACTGATACAACCCAGCGGAATTACCAGCAGGGTAAGCAGCGTGGAAACTGCACCACCGAAAATCAGCGACACCGCCATACCCTGGAAAATAGGGTCGGACAAAATCACCATTGAGCCGCCCAGCAACGCCAGTGCTGTAATCAGAATGGGCCGGGTACGGGCTTCACAGGAGCGAATCACAGCCTCGGTCACTGCCATATCTTCATGACGCACCGCTTCACGGGCAAAATCCACCAGCAAAATGGAATTGCGGACAATAATCCCCGCCAGCGCAATAAATCCAATCATGGAAGTTGCGGTAAACTCGGCCCCCATCAACCAGTGTCCGGGAATAATGCCAATCAGTGTCAATGGGATCGGAGCCATAATAATAGCCGGCAGGGTGAAATTACCAAACTGCGCCACAATCAGCATATAAATCAGTACCAGTGCTGCGGCAAAAGCAATCCCCATATCGCGGAAGGTTTCAAAGGTCACCGTCCATTCACCGCCCCATTCGAAGGCCGTCGTCAACCCAACATTATCCGGCGGACCAAACCAATGGCCACTCGTCAACAGGGTACCATCCGGTGCCTTGTAACCCTCACCGTCATTGGCTGCCTGCAACAGGCTTTCGACCTGCTTCTGACCATATACCGGAGCTGCCAGTCGCCCGACACCTTCTGCGGTTACAAAATCAACCGGATTCATATCCTTATGATAAATCGGCTGATCCTGTACTTTACGCTCAAAGGTACCCAGCTCTGACAATGAAACAGAATGCCCCTGCCGATTGGTGACGGGCAACTGCACCAGACGCATAATTTGTGAGCGGACGTTGAGCGGAATCTGCAAAATAATTGGTGTTGGATCAATCAATGCATTGCGCTTAATGTCTCCCAGCACAAAATTGCCCATCGCCATCTCCAGCGAACGGTTAATGTCTTCCACTGAAATTCCGTTACGTTGCGCCTTGTCGGTATCAACTACGAATTGCAGCATCTCATGTTCTTCTTCCATGAGGTTATCCACATCACTCAGGTTGTCCGCCTGCGCAAAAATCTGTGTCAAATCTTTAGCGACCTGTCGCCTGACTGCATCATCCGGATGATAGATTTCTGCCACTACAGTTTGCAATACCGGCGGCCCCGGCGGCATTTCAACCACCTGAATCTTTGCCCCCGCTGCCGTTGCAATCGGTGTCAGCACCTCACGGGCTGCTACTGCAATTTCATGGCTGCTGCGACTACGCTCGGCCTTGTCGGTCAGTTGCACCTGAATATCACCCTGCCACGGCTGCTGGCGCAGGTAGTAATGACGTACCAGCCCGTTGAAATTAAACGGCGAAGCTGTCCCGGAGTAAGTCTGCAGGTCAATGACTTCAGGCAAGGTTTGTAGCTCGGTTGACAAATCGTGTATCAGATTCGCCATCACCGGTAATGCAGTGCCTTCCGGCATATTTACCACCACATTAAACTCGGATTTATTATCCAGTGGCAACATTTTCACCGGCACCGCTTTCAGTGGGTAGAACAGTGTCAGCAACAGGAAAAAGCTGGCAATGATCGCCAACAGGAAAGCATAGCCTTTCGCTCGTTGTGTGGACAGCGGCACAATAATCGCACGGAAAAAACGCTCCATGCGTTCAGCCTGCTTGTGCTCCTTTTCCGCATCGGCGTGTAATTTTTCTAGGCTCGGCTTCCAGGCATTCGTCAGCCACGGCGTGAAAGCAAAGGCGGCAAACAATGAAATTAGCATTGCCACTGAACCCAATACCGGAATTGGCATCATGTACGGCCCCATCATACCACTGACAAAGCCCATCGGTAACAAAGCAGCAATTACCGTAAATGTCGCCAGAATCGTCGGGTTACCTACTTCACGCACCGCATCCACAGCAATTTCCAGTGCCTGACTGCCCGCCAGCAACCAGCGCCGGTAAATATTTTCTACCACTACAATCGCATCATCAACCAGAATACCGATGGAAAAAATTAACGCGAACAGACTCACCCGGTCGATGGTCATACCGAATGCCCAGGCAGCAAATACGGTGGTGGTGATAACCGACGGAATGACCAGCAATACCACTGCTGCGGCTCGCCAGCCCAGTGCCAGCCAGACCAAAACCGCCACAATCATGGTCGCAATAAACAGCTTCATCATCAGCGCATTGACTTTTGCCTTGGCTGACTTGCCGTAATCACGACTGATAGCAATATTGACATTATCCGGAATCAGCTGTCCCCGCAGCTGATCCAGACGACTGATAATCGCCTCCGCCACTTCAACACCATTGGTACCGTGCTTCTTTGCAATCGCCAGCGTTACTGCCGCTGCATTACTTGCCTGCTCCGGCATATCCGCAGCACTGCCGGTATAATACCCCACCATGCGAGTTGCCTCACTGGGGCCTTCCACCACATTCGCCACATCCCGCACATAAACTGGCCGACCATCAATCACCGCCACCATCAGCCGCTTTACATCAGCTGCCGACTCCAGAAATGAACCACTGTAAACCTTGTAGACCAGACTATTTGGCTCAACATTGCCCGTGTTACGTTCACTGTTCGCCAGTCTGACCGCTGCCGCCACCTGATCCAGCGAGACACCAAAGGTCGCCAGTCGCTCCGGCATGATTTCGACCCGCACCTCATCACGCCGCCCGTCAATAATAAAACTCTGGCTGGTATTGGGCACCTCGCGCAGTTCCTGCAACACTTCAAGCCCGACTAGGCGCAAAGAGGCATCATCGACATCATTCGACCACAAGGTAACCGTCACCACCGGCACATCATCCACGCCCTTGGGTTTTACCAGCGGCGGAGAAACACCCGGTGGCATCTTGTCCTGATTGGAGGCCAGTTTATCGTAGACTTTAAACAGTGAAGATTCGAGTTCCTGTCCGACCTCAAACTGAACTGTAATCATCGCCTCGCCACGCATGGAAGCCGAATAGACGTGCTTGACACCGGTCATTTCCGACATTAAACCTTCCAGTGGCCGGGCAACAATCGCCTCGACTTCTTCAGCAGAAGCACCCGCATAACGAACCAGAATATCCGCCATTGGCACAGAAATCTGGGGATCTTCCTGACGTGGCGTAATCATCAGCCCCAAGGCACCAATCACCAGAAAGGACAACAGCAACAACAAGGAGAGCGGTGAGACAATAAACACTTTTGCCATCTGCCCCGCCAGCCCCAGATTATGTGATGGACTGGAACTATTTGGATTCGACTTATTCATAACAGGCTCATCATGCATTAAACGGCTGTCTTACTGTGTTTCCGGCATCCAGCCTGAAGTCGCATTGGACGGCGGATTGTCAATGATCCTTGCTTCGGCCTTTAAACCGGTAATCACCTCCACCATACCGCCACTGTGTTCAGCACCCAGCCTGACCAGACGCAATGAAGAGGTGTTATCGGCAACCACCAGTACACTGGGCAGACTGCGCCCGCTCAGCAACGCGGTTTTGGGGATAAGTACCGTATCCGCTGCCTGCTGACTATCCGGTAGATACACTTCGGCATACATGCCCGGTGCTGCCGATATATCTACCGGCAAATCCAGTTTAACCGTTACGGTGTGACGCTCTGGATCTGCCACCGGATAAATTTTTGACACTTTGGCCATGCTGTCGGCATGCCCGTTAATTTTTACCGGCACAACCATCCCCTCGCTCAGATTACTCACCAGCCCGGACGGCACATCGGCCTGTAGCCGCTTGTATTTGACAAAACCGTAACGTACCAATGGCTGACCCGGCTGTACGGTATCGCCGACCTCAACCATTTTCTCCATAATAATGCCTTCAAACGGTGCAATACTTCTGGAATTATGCAGGGCTGCGTCCACACCCTGCAACTCGGACTGCGCCTGCTGTAAGGCACTTCTGGCCTGGGATACGCCGGTTGCACTGGTCACCAGATCGGTGTAACGACCAACATCGGAATCATAATTATTCATCAGCGCATCGGCCATCGGGCGGGTGATGAAGTTATCCATCATGGACGGCATGCCGAAACCGGGCATGGCACCGATATCCCGACTGCGTGGCGAAATGATTTCGCGGCGATATTGTGCTTCGGAACGTTGCAGCGCAGCTTGTGCGGTCTGAATCTGTGCCAGAATTGCGTTGCGTTTTGCTACCAGTTGCGATTCATCGACCTGAACCAGTTGTGCTCCTCTCCGGAAGTGATCACCCACCTCGCCGGCAATGAACATTACCACCCCTGGAATCTGGGCAGACAAGGTCACTTCTTTATAAGGAATTACCGAGCTACCCAATACAGTTTGCGAAACTGACCTGGACGCTTCGACCTGAATAATTTCAGCAGCATTCACCCTTGGTAAAGGTAAAATCAACAAAAAACAGATTGCCATCAGTGAACCCGTGGCAAAATTTTTATAGATCATGGTACGGAATTTCCTCGAAGACAATAGACTTCATCCTAGCAGACGGCACTATATCTGCTAAATACTGCAAATTCTAGAGGTTGTTGTCACGAGTTAACCCAATTAATCTATAAGTTTTACTAATGGACATAGTGAAGTAGAAGCTGATAGAAGGTCTTTCGCTGAATCCAAGGCTCTCTATACGGGTTTTTGGGCTGTAAAAAAGAGGGCTTTTCAGTAGCAAGGATATTTATGTTTATGCGAGAGGGAATAAACTATTAAGCAGTCAGAAATTTCATCAGCAAGGCCAGCGCAGATGATGTTCATCAATCACAAAATGATGCTTATGCCGGATTTTATCATGTGCATGCTGATGTACATGAGGTTCTGTACCATCCCAGTTTGTGTGCTCATGTTGATGATGTTCATCATGATAATGCAGGTGTTCATGCTTCAGGGCCGCATGTTCATGCCAGAGTTCTTCGGCATCCTGCTCATCCCATACCAACTGTGCCAGCAGAATGCCAGACAGGGTCAGCGCCCACAAGACAAAAGCTGTTTGCGCAAAGGTCTGGTGAGTGCCAAACCAGCCTGCCAGTGGATAACAAACCAACCATGCAGCATGTGACAAGGCAAAGTTAGCCGCAAAATAGGCACTCCGGTCTGCGGCCTGACAAGAACGAGTAAGGATGCGCCCAGCGGCGGTCAGAATAAAAGAAGAACCCAACCCGATCCCGAACCAGGCCATCGCCATTAAGGGCAGACCGGTTGTAAAAAAAACCAGA
>PDWI01010411.1_pt1 | contig 10428 bp, 7 predicted proteins | sample 1430891 | NCBI WGS metagenome assembly PDWI01 (sample SAMN01162508, study PRJNA174530) | Oral metagenome, whole genome shotgun sequencing project. | biome: Marine environment; feature: Marine mammal; material: Swab sample of the gingival sulcus; isolation source: swab sample of gingival sulcus... | reverse complement strand
GCCTGTGGCTGTATGCGCAGCACGGATATTGGGCAGTACCACTCCTGCCCCCACGGTTGCGTCTACTGCTATGCCAATTCAACCCAAGCGGAGGCGCAGAGGGTCTACTCCCAGCATCTCACTGCCTCTTTGGGCGAATCCATCGAGGGGTAAGAGGGGGAGTCCTAAGCGAGCAGATACCTTGGGGCGTATACTGATTCTAGTGTCTCCTCCCACTTTACATGTTTTTCTTACCTTTGCCTTTCACTGTGTACCGTTTGAATATAGTAAGTACTACATGGAGAAAGACCTACGCGTCCTATCCCTCTTCTCGGGTTGTGGCGGCATGGATTTAGGATTTGAGGGAGGATTTTCTGTCCTACGGGATAGTATTGCCCCCTGCCCTGAGCTGGTAGCCAAAAATCTGGATGATGGCTTTGTGCTGTTGCAGCCCACTCGATTCCGCACGGTTTTTGCCAATGATATTCTCTCAGAGGCGCAGCGTTCCTGGCAAAGGAACTTCAGTAAGCGTGGCGTGGATGCTGCGACGTTCCATCTAGGGAGCATTGTGGATTTAGTCAATGCGGCGAAGCGGGGGGAGTTCTCTTTCCCCGAGCGCATAGACGTGGTGACGGGGGGCTTCCCATGCCAAGACTTTAGCACCGCGGGCAAACGCCGAGGTTTTGCCTCGCATCGTAACCATAGGGGTGAGGTTGTGGAAGAAGGGGACATCCCCACTGTAGAGACAAGGGGGATGCTATACTACTGGCTGAAAGAGGTTATCGAGATTGTCCAGCCTAAGGTTTTCTTCGCGGAGAATGTGAAAGGGTTGACGAATCTAGAGGACGCAAAGGAAATCATTCAGCGGGATTTCTCCCAGGCGGCCAATGGGGGCTATCTCGTGCTACCCGCGAGAGTTCTACAGGCAGCGGATTATGGAGTGCCGCAGTCTAGGGAGCGAGTGATTTTTATCGGTCTTCGCCGCAATGCGTTGACCGATGAGGCGTGTAGCGCGCTGGAGAGTACAGCGATACCTGAAGCCTATGACCCGTATCCCGTGCAAACGCATGCCAAAGAATCTACGGAGCACCTAGCCCCCTGGGTAACGGTGGGGAAATTATTCGCACATTTACATGAGCCGGAAGATACAGAGGATGTCTCACAGCACTATTATTCCGGTGCGCGTTTCCTGCCCGGGGGTAGCCAGGGGCAGAAGGAGGTTGACCTGGATGGCATTGCCCCAGCGATTCGCGCCGAACATCATGGGAACATTGAGTTCAGACGGCTTTCTGCGGAGAATGGGGGTACACACGAAGACGAATTGCGTAAAGGACTACCGCAGCGTCGGTTAACCCCACGGGAATGCGCGCTGATACAGACTTTCCCTCTGGACTGGGAAGCGGTGGTACCGCTTGAAAATTCTACTCGTTTTTCCATTAGCCCCTCAGCTGCCTACAAAGTGATAGGCAATGCGGTACCTCCGCTCTTGGGGTATAGGCTTGCAAAACGTATCGAGGAGCTGTGGAACAGGATGTTCAAGTAGCAGCGCTAGAGCGTATTCTTGGGAAGGCTACGTCCGAGCTGGAGCGTAGGCTCGAAAGCTTTAGCAAGGCGAAACCTAGAGAGGTAGAGCAGCTCGTGTATGAAGCAATACGTCTTGCTGCGAAGAGTTATGGGGTTGTGAATTCAGTAGAATGGGTTGGGGGGCAACGATTTCCCGATATTACCATTGGGAAGAAGTTTGGGGTTGAGGTGAAAAGCTCTCATCGCCACGATTGGAAGACCGTGGGGAGTAGTATTGCTGAGGGAACTCGAGTTGAAGGGGTTGAGGTCGTGTATCTTTTTTACGTCAAGCTTGACCCTCCTATTGAATTCCGCTACCGTCTCTATCAGGAGTGTCTATCTGAAGCAGTAGTAACCCACAGTCCTCGCTACCAAATAGATATGTCCCTTCCCTTGGGCAAGAGTCTTTTTGATAAGCTAGGCATCTCTTACGAGGCGTTGCGCACGCAAGAGAACCCAATCCAAACTGTAGTTGATTTTTATAGACGAAATATGAGGCCTGGGGAATCTACTTGGTGGGCGAATGGGAATTTCGAGCGGGCTTCTCGCATTGTCGTCCGACTGTGGAACACGCTGCGCAATGGGGAAAAAGCGGAAATACGGCTTAAATCGCTTTGCCTATTTCCTGAGATTCTCGGGAATCACATTTCAAAGTATCATAGGGTCAATCTGTGGCTGGCGACTCACGAGGGTATTGTTGTCCCAAATATCCGCGACCTCTTTTCTGCTGGCGGTCGGGGGCAAATCAGCTATAGAGATAAGGTGTATGAAGTTCCTCATATCATTGAGCTAGTCGCATTACAGGCAGAGGGGATACGCGCTACGCTACAATCCCTCCTCCTTGATGAACTCGAGGAGTTCTCGAATGATTATACTACATCTTGTAATCGTTGGTTTGTGTGGGTGCATCTGGCGTCTAGGCATTATGCAGAGCATAAAAGAGAAGCATTCCCTTTGCGGGAGTTTTTACTAGATGATGCGAAGTAAGAGATTGAAATTTTGGTAGGAACGTTTAGAGCTATTGACATTCATAGCAGGGTGCTAGTCTGAAGAACTATCCCTCTTGAATGTTTTAGTGCGCTTGTGTCGATTTCATACATGAGTGACATTTGGTTTTTTTCAAACCCAAGGCTATCAATTTGGAGCTTAGACATTTTTCTGAGGTGGGTTTACATGTGCTTGTAATTGGGCTAAAACACGGGATATCCGCAGCTATGTCCTAAACGCAGGGCAAATTTACTCATGGGTTACATCATTGTCTTGCGTAATTGTATTAGCAAGGACTTAAACCTCCAACCGGAAGTCTAGCGTATAGTCGTTCGCCAATCAAAACCATGCAGTAATATCAGGAAAGAGTACTAGTCCAAAGTACTATGCTCTTTACACCCTTAAGGGCTAAAAACTATATATCAACCCGTTCATCAGATGGATTCCCCTTTCCAGCGCTTCGGGTTGGTCCCCGTATGCCGTCGAAACGCCTCTGCGAAGTGGCTCAGGTTGCTATACCCGACCAGGTAGCCCACCTCTGAAACAGTGTAGCAATTGGAGGTTAATAGGCGTTTAGCCCACTCCATGCGTTCATGCTGGGCAAACGCCCCAACGCTCATTCCAAAGACCTGGCGGAAGCTCTTCTGAAGCTTGCTACTACTCATGCCGGCCTTCTGAGCGAGTGTCGAAACCGTAGGACAATCGGCGAGTTGATTGAGAATGAGGCTACGCGCATGGAATACAGCCTCTACATCCCGTCCATTTAGTTTTGGGAGTCTCTCTGAGCTATGGCGACGTTCCAAGCGGACAAAAAAGAGGTAGAGCAGATGGAGGGAGAGGGACTGTAGCTCAAGCCTAGCGAGAGCGTTGGGCGATTCATGGAGGTCTTTTATTTTTTCAAGGGATTGACGAATGGCGGGAGTGAGTGATTCGAATAGGTAGAAAGGATGCCCCGAGTTAATCTGCTTCTCCAACCAGCTCTCGCGATGATTAAGGTGCTGGGAAAACCAGTCCATGTGGAAGGCAAGGGTGATATTGAAGTTCTCGACCCCAGGAGGGAGATTCCATTCACTGCCGATTTTTCCAGACGTGAGGAAAATGCCCGTGGGCATATTGCTCCCCACCAGCCGTCTCTCTGTGGCAATCTGTTGCTCGCAAGCGATGTCGTTGGTATAGAAGGTGACGGGAAACCATTGTGAATCTTTGTTTTCCCTACGCCGCCAGATAATGGCTTCATCGAATAGGACTCTATGAATCGTGAGGACTAGTCCTTCATCGAGGTGGTACTGCTTGAAATACCCTTTGCCAATCTCGTCCGGGAGTGTTAGCCCCCCTTCTTCTAGTCGCGTTCCGAGGCGTTGTGCGAGGTTCTCCAACCACTCATATTGCTCTATTGCTGCGGGGATTTCTATATCCATTGCTTTCTCTATTTGCGCGAAGATATAGGAAATATCCATACCGCATCGGGGTATTCATATGTACAATACGGTTATTTTACCCCTATTGACTCTTCTATCTTCGCGGTATGAAAAATATAGAAGTGATGAGAAGAGTACTATTGGGCTATATGGCTTTCTTGTTTTTCACCATGCCTTTGCAGGGAAAAGCGCAGGAAGGGAGTTCTGAGGCAGGGGAAGCTGGTACGAATCGAATGGCTCTACACGGCTATGCTCGTACTGGGATGTTTGGGGCAAAGGAGACCCTTCGGCATTACTACACAGAGGGAGAAATGCAACTAGACTTCTCCCTGGCTAGGCGGGCAAGGGCTTTCACAGAGCTACGTTACCGTCTTGAGAAGTCAGGTAGCCATTGGGAGGCGCGTGAGGTCTACGTGGATTTCTCATACAACGAGTGGGATGTGCGCATAGGGCAACAGATTTTCCAATGGGGACGCGCAGACGGGTACAACCCTACCAATTGCCTATCGCCCCAGGATTTAAGCGTCTACTCCCCGGATTATGATGATAAGCGTATGGGACGCCTTGCCGCCCGGATTACGTATAACTTCTACCCTCTGCGTAGAGTTGGATTGGCTACCTGTTTATCTGCCATCTCTCCTGCCCATAGATCGCGAACTACGGGGGGGGCTCTTGCGATATATCCCCTGCCCTGCCCGCTATGCCTGGGAAGACCATGGTGTGGGGATTAAATTAGATGGAGAGTCCCCTCAAATGGATTTTTCTTTATCCTACTACAACGGGCTACATAGTATTCCCGGGCTAATGCTTGAGCTTGCGCCTAGAGGGCAAATGCGACTTCATCAAACGCCCTATAGGGTTCATGTTGTGGGAGGGGACTTTTCCTCTGTACTTGGTTACTATGGTCTGCGAGGTGAGGGGGCGTGGCTGATTCCCATTGATACGGGAGATGCAACTGCAACAATTCCCAGTCCGCAGCTAGAGTGTATCCTCGGAGTCGACCGTGGTTGGGAACACTTCTCGTTGATTGTGCAATATATGGGGAAGTTCGTCTATCATCTAGTCGACGCTCCGCAAACTGTCCTTGAGGGTAGATTGCGAGCGAAGAATCGCATGCTTCATGACCAGTACTCGCAGTGGAGCCATACTATTTCCCTACGGCCTGCCCTCTCCCTTCTGCACGAGACGCTGGGTATAGAGGTGCTTGGGCTCTGGCACATATCGCAGTGTGCCTATTTCTGCCAGCCCAAGCTGCACTACGATATATACGATGGCCTCCGTCTCACTCTCGGAGCGCAGCTGTTTTACGGTCCGAGCACCCATCTCTTCGGAATGCTTGAGTCGCAGAGAAATTCTGGCTTCGTAGAGCTAAAGATGTCCTTCTAGCTCTTGCCATTTAGTATTATAATCATTCTAATAGCATATGAGAAAACTAGCTGCCTTTGCCATACGATTCCGCTGGACTCTTATCCTTGTATTTCTAGCGCTAGCCTTTTTAATGGGTAGCGAGATACAGAAGGGGCGTTTCAATTCTGATTTACTGAGCTATCTCCCCAGTACGCTCCCCTCCCGTGTCAGTCAGCAGCGCATAGAGGAGCAATTTGGAGGGACTGAACTTATCATGCTCATAGTGGAGAATGATGATGTTGTCAATGCGCATACCCTCGAACGAGTACGACATTTCACCGAGGGTATGCAGAATATCCCGGGTATAGAACGAGTGTATTCATTGTTTACGCTCAAGAATATTCGGAGTGAAGAGGACGCCATGCTAGTTGACCCCGCCGTAAGTAGCATACCCCGTTCTCCAGGAGATATAGCTGGCCTAAAGCACGCCTTGGAGGAGAATGAGCAGGTGTATGGGAGTATTGTGGCAAAGGACTGGTCAGCCACCTCAATCGTGGGAGTGCTAGGGCCTGGGGTGAGCGACAAAAATATCGTTGATGCGGTGGAGAAAATCGTAGAAAAGTACTCGGGAGACGATAGAGTGCTACTAGGGGGTTCCCCTTATATGCGTGTGCAGAATGCGGGAATGATGCAGAGGGATATGGTCCGTCTCATCCCTTTGGGGTTACTGCTCATGGTGTTCTTTCTCTTCCTCGATTTCCGGCAATGGAGAGGCGTATGGCTCTCGTTCATCATAGTGCTAATGTCCCTAGTCTTCGCGCTGGGCGCAACCCCTCTCTTAGGATGGCAGTACGCCATTACTACGGTAATCCTTGTGGTGTTGCTCATTGCTACTGCCAACTCTTACGGTATCCATATGTTCGCATGCTACCAGCGTTACAACACTGAGGGGAGTAGCATTACTCGAAGAGAGCTAGCAACCCGTATGTTAACAGAGTTGGGAACTCCCATATTTCTCTCTGCGCTGACTACCATTGCAGGGCTTCTCTGCATGCAGGGACACATCATTATCCCCGGTCAGCAGATGGGGGTGCTAGGAGCAATCGGTATAGGGGTGGCACTCATCGGGAGCATCCTATTCGTCCCGGCAGTTAGCGCGGTACTACCCAAAACAAAGCCCATATACAACGTGGCGAGTGGGCTGTCGAGCCAAAGCTCATGGGTAGATGGATTTCTCCGATTGGTAGGACGTATGGTAACGCATCATCCGAAGGCAATCTTACTGAGCTTTATTGCTCTTTTTATAATGGGGGTACTAGGAATTCTACAGTTAAGTCCCAATTCTAACCCCCTAGGAATGTACCCAGAGGAGCATCCTGCCAGAATTGGCACTGAGCTTATCAATGCTGAACTCGGGGGCTTTTTCCCTCTCTATATCATCTTTGAAGGGGATATACGAGATCCGGAGCAACTAATGACGTTGGACAGTTTGGAGCGGAGGATTAGGTTGCTGCCAGAGGTGGGCGCTACCCAATCCATAGCGCGTGTTACAAGACAGATTAGCCGTGCGGTTTATAGTAAGGGCGAAGAGGGGTACAATCGGATTCCCAAAACTCGAGAGGGTGTTGCGCAGCTCTTTGAACTATACCTCATGGGGGGCGAGCAGGAGGATTGGGAGAAGATGGTGGATTTCGATTTCTCCAAGGCTCTGCTAAGCATTCGGTTCAAAGAGTTAAAAACGCCGGTACTCCGTGAACGCATCGCGCAAATACGAGATATGGTGAAGGGCAACCCGCGCATCACGGCAATAGGAGGGAATTCCGATGTCTTCTCCGACATGGATCGCCACGTACTTAATGGGCAGTACCTCTCGCTCGTCTTTGCCCTGATTGTCGTCTTCATCATTCTATCTCTCGGATTCCGCTCTATCCGAGCTGGGCTACTACAGATTGTCCCCCTCGTCTTCGCTATGGTCATGCTCTTCGGGCTGATGGGCTACTTTGGCATTGAGCTGAACTTCATGACGGCCTTCCAAGCTTCCGTGCTCATAGGCGTAGGTGTGGACTACACCATACATGTGGTATGGAGGCTACGAGAGCAGCGGCGGCTACGCAGCAATGAAGAGCAGGCGGTACAAGGTATGCTACAAGCAGCTGGGCGGGGACTTGTATTCAATGCGCTGGACGTGATAGTGGGCTTCTCCGTCCTGCTCTTCTCCGGCTTCCTGCCCGTACGCTTCTTCGGCATTATGATGGTTACCATCATCTTCGTTTGTCTCATCGCTTCTCTCCTGCTCGTACCCTCCCTCTGCATGGTCTTTAGACCGAAGTTCCTGCGCTAATTGTAATTACAGGTAATCTTATAACCAAGGAAAGGACAGAACAATGAATCGACTTACCATTAGTATATGTCTATTAGCCGGAGTCGTCTTCTTCGGTAATAGGTCTAACGCTCAGATCTATAAGCCTATAGAGGTACAGCAGAAGGCCATAGAGGCGTTCCGAATCACCGGATTAGAGACCCAAGCGACCCTAACAATCTATAGCGCATCGGGTAAGAATAGAGTTCGTAGTATGCGTACTTACTCCAAGCTTTACGCAGGGGGTGAACTGGAGAAAACGCTCATACGTTTCACCGCCCCAGCTGATGTACGTGGGACGGGTTTTCTATCCTTCGACTACCTCTCCAAGGATGACAGCAAGTGGATATATATGCCAGCTCTCCGCAAAGTGAGGCGGATAGTTAGCTCGGAGAATGCTAAGAGCTTTATGGGTTCTGAGTTCTCCTATGCCGACCTATCCATTCCCATACTCGAGGATTTCACCTATCGCCTTCTCCCCGACACTTCCGTGGACGGTCAACTCTGCTACGTGCTGGAGTCTACGCCAAAGAGTAAGAAGATTGCAAGAGGCAATGGATTCTCTAGGAAGGTTGCCTATATTGACCGTAAGACCTATGCGCAACGGAAGGTCGAGTACTATAATGGGGCGGGAGAAAAGGAACGCGAGGTCGTGGGTAAAGACCTTGTAGAGCTAGACCCCAAAATGCATAAGTTCCGCTTTCGGGAGATAACCGCCCGCAACCTGAAGAATGGTCGACGGTCGGTAATGCGCAATGTGTCGATGCGCTTCAATTCGGGCATTCGCGATGACCTATTTAGCACTAGGGCGTTAAGGGCGGGGGAGTAGGGGGCGTGCTTGCCCCGGGGAGTAGTACGACCTAATGTTTTTCCCCTTTGAAAACCTAGGAAGAGATAAACCGAATCGCCGCGCAGGGGCTTAGCATTCAATAAGGTGTTATACCCCGATGGGGGCATTAGCCGATTTCGTCGGGCAGTTAAACCTGTGGTCATCTCCATTGCGGCGTGCAATGTCACGCAAGGCTTGGGTTTAATATGCTATCTCCAAATTCGGGGGCTCTCGATTATGTGCTAAGAGACAAGAACTATAGAAGCCGTTTAGTTCTGATTATAAGAGGTTTTCCATTTGAAATGCGAGTAAATTAGCTAATAGATTTGGATATATATATATATATATATATAACTTTGCGGCGTGGTTTTAGTGCCAATAAAAAATCAGAAGCTATGGTAGAGTACGACGAGGATATGGAAGATTATGCAAGCGAGGAGGAGGCTTGGACAGAAATGAGTAGAGAGCGTGGGCATAACGAGAGCGATGAGGACTATCTGGAGCGAATGCAGGATCTGGATGACTACGCAGAGGGGATAGATTAACAGTAAATAAGGAGAAAAAATGGAGATCACGTATGAAGTTGCGCAAAGCACTGCGCAAATTGAAAGTGTTGATATTGCACCAGCGTGCTACGCAAGTTGCTGCCAACACGTTGGTTATGGGCAAGTATCATATTAACTTCTAAACCAAGCGAGCGGTGGTTCTTGTACTGCCGCTCGCTTTTATAAGAAATGCGATGAGGAGGTCCGTAGACCCAAGTAAGAAGTACCAAATCCCTGAGTGGGTGTCGTACGTGCGTTTGGAAGATAGGATTCTGACTATCGCCGTGGAGACTGCTCGATGGATAGTATTGGAAAATGAGAACCAGAAAGCATTTTTTGAGCTGCTTCGTGCGCACTGCCTCTCGGAGGCCCTCGAGCGGTTTGAGGGCGATAGGCGGGATGCGGTGGCTGTCGTAACGCAACTCGAGGCGAGGCAATTCGACCTGCAGAATCCGGAGAGCTGCATACGGGAAGATATCCACACGCTACACCTTTACGTCACCAATGCATGCAATATGCGCTGTCCGCATTGCTACATGCACTCGGGGCACGCAGAGAAGGAGGAGTTATCGCTTGGAGAAATACAGCAATTGCTCAGTGAATTCAAAGAATATGGCGGTACAGGAGTTACGCTTAGCGGGGGCGAGGCAACGCTACGCCCCGACTTCCCAGAGATTGTTCAGCATGCTTTTCGAGTTGGGCTACCTGTGCGGGTATTGACCAACGGGACGCTCCTTACAGAGCAACTCTTAGATAAAGTCGGGGGGATGCTCGACTCTGTCCAGGTGAGCCTTGATGGCTTCTCGGAGGAGAGCAATGCCAAGGTCAGGGGGGTAGGGAACTTTGCCAAGGCGTTGGATTGCGTGCACAGGCTCATTGCGAGGGGGATTAGAACCTCGATTGGCGTTACCCCCTTCCCGGATGGCGATTTAGCTGCGAATGTGGAGCGTTACGCAGCGTTTGCGCGGGGACTCTCCGCGCAGTATACCCCGGACCAGTTGAAGATTAAATTCGCGGAGGAGGTGATAGAGGGGCGGGCTGTAAACCCCACAGATACGAGTCCAGAGAGTACATATGCCAAGCATATACATGATATTTACACCGCGTACCATGGGCGGGATACGAGCCACTTGGCTTTCGTGCAGGCCTTTGAGCAGCCTATAATCATGGATAATTGCATGTACGGAGCCTTGACCGTCTCGGCAACGGGAGATGTGTATTTCTGCGCGCAGATTGGCTCTGCGGTCTCTCCCATGAGTATTCGTACGCATAGATTTGGGGAGGTTATTCGCCTCGCGAGCCTTGCGCAGGAAAAGGCCAATATCCGCGGATTGAGACCCTGTAACCAGTGTGACCTCATGTACATCTGCGGGGGCGGATGCCGCATTACCCATTTCCCCG
>PDWI01010410.1_pt1 | contig 10430 bp, 5 predicted proteins | sample 1430891 | NCBI WGS metagenome assembly PDWI01 (sample SAMN01162508, study PRJNA174530) | Oral metagenome, whole genome shotgun sequencing project. | biome: Marine environment; feature: Marine mammal; material: Swab sample of the gingival sulcus; isolation source: swab sample of gingival sulcus... | reverse complement strand
AGCTTATTTATGTCAAAATCTATTGGATTTCTTCTTGAGTGTATACAGAAGGAAGACTTTGCCACATTCTCTGCCTTCTGTTCTAAGATTCAGAAGTTCCAAGAAAAAGAAGTTGGGATTGCCAATCTGCCTTCAAAAGAGAAGATATTTGCCGAAAAACTCTTTAACCAAATAGACTATACAGGTCTTCTGTTTAAGGTATTACTCTTCTTTGGCTTTCTCTCTTATTGTTACTTTATTCATCATTTTATTCGGCGAAAAAGGACTCGAAAAGCTTTTGTCATCATTCTGAATATCTTCTTGATTATTGTATTTCTCTACCTTCTCCTATTCATCAGCCTTAGAGGCTATATCAGTGGACATTTCCCCAGCACTAACGGAACGGAGATAATGCAGTTTCTTGCTCTAACCTCTTTACTTTTCACACTCCTTTTAGAAAAGAGAATACCCTACGTTCTCCCCTTTGGATTTATCTTCTCAGGCTTAACACTTCTCGTCTCTTTTTTAGGACAAAACACCGCTAAGATTACGTTGCTAACCCCTGTTCTCTCATCGCCCCTTTTGAGCATTCACGTAGCAAGTATCATGGTATCCTATTTACTCTTTGCCTTCCTTCTTCTAAATGGAATTACAGCTCTTATCATTTATGCATTCACGAGAGATATCAATGGAGACATTATCCATTTCCAAAGAATCAGTCAATTACTACTCTACCCTGCACTTTTTTTCCTTGTTGCAGGAACATTCATCGGAGCTGTTTGGGCAAACACCTCGTGGGGGCGTTATTGGGCTTGGGATCCTAAGGAAGTTTGGGCATTGATTACCATCTTGATTTATTCTTTCCCTTTACATTCGCAGTCATTACGAAAGTTTCAAAAACCAATTTTCTTTCACTCATTTATGATTCTTGCATTTTTCTCTGTGCTCTTTACTTATTTTGGAGTGAATTATATATTAGGGGGAATGCATAGTTATGCAGGATAAAGAACTCATAAAACGATGGATAAAATAAATCAATTTCTAATGGATTTTTGGGAATTTACCTTTGGCTACTTCCTTAATCCTGACAAGCGAATTTTTCTTCCTTATTTATTACTTACCCTTGTTTTGGCTCTTTTTGTCTTTTTGCAAGCAAAACAAGAAGGCTCTTTTTGGAAATATATCTTCAATCGTAAAGTCTGGCTTGGAGCTTCTGCTCGGGTAGATTATCTCTTTTTTCTCTTCAATGCTTTAATCAAGATACTATTAATTATCCCCTATCTATCTTATGGTTTTTCTCTTGCCTTCGAAGTGCATGAAATACTGATTGATAATTTCGCTTATGTTGCCTCGCCACTTCCTTTTGTTCCGTCCGTAATCCTATATACTATTTCACTTACTATTACGACAGACTTCGCCGTTTATCTTTTGCACTACGCAATGCACAAAGTTCCCTTTCTCTGGGAATTTCACAAAGTGCACCACTCAGCTCGAAGGATGAACCCATTTACTCAGTATCGCTTACACCCAATAGAATTACTGCTCAACAACCTTCTTAGCCTTTTTGTATTTGGGCTTATCACAGGCTTATTCACCTATTGGACAGAATCAGCTATGGAGATGTGGGTCTTCTTAGGAGTTAATATCTTCAGTTTTATTTTCTATGTTGCGGGGGCGAACTTGCGACATTCTCATGTTGCTTTACGCTATCCTCATATTCTTGAGTATATCTTTTTAAGTCCTGTACAACACCAGATACATCATAGCCAAGCACGAGAACATTGGAATAAAAACATGGGGTCTCGCTTAGCCATTTGGGATTGGCTCTTTGGAACTTTATATTTCTCAAGAGATGTACATCGACTTTCTTTTGGACTAGGTGGTTCTTTGGATCGTCAGTACACCTCATTTCAAGAGAATCTCCTCCGCCCCTTTGTGAACATCTTCCGCCGAATAATGAGAAAGCTCTAAATTTAAAGCTATAGTACACAACACAGAAGGCTTATCTAATTCTATTTAAAACTTCTACAAAGCCTATTTCAATAAGCTTAAGGAGAACCTTTTTCTTTCATTTTGAGAGAATGATTTTCACAATACCTAAGCCTAACAAAAGCCTAATAAGCACAAAAGCAAACACTAGTTAGTATTTTGTGATCCACTAGTTAGAGATTTTTTTCGTCTAAACCTTAATATATTTTGGAATAAAAAAAGAACCTCCCTACATCGTAAAGAGATTCCTTCCAATCATAAATCAGTTATACTACTTCTTCTAAAGAGCAATATAATTCCCTTAAACTAAAAAAATCAAGTCTCTAAGCTCTATTCTTAAACTCTGATAAGATACTACATACCTCTTCCTTTAGATAATCCACCTTTACTTTATAATATCTCTGATAGTTTGGATGAAGTACAAGCAAAAACATATCCTTGATCTTGATTCCATAATTTTTCTCCAAGATATAACGATAGAGACTCTGCTGTAAACTATAATGTATGTAAGTATTATCTGCTAAGTGCTCTATGGGATACAAGCCCATACTATGGCAAGACTGGTCAATTTCTCCTTGATCATTCACAATCTTTTTACTTCTCTTCCAATCATAAAGACTGAAGGCATCACCATCCCGACAAATTAAATCTATTGTTCCTGCAATTTTATATTCTGGATCAAATATCCGCCACTCTGTTCTGAAGGGAGTTATATTATTCTCCTCCATAAATCTCTTAAAATATCCCCATTCAGTTTCTATATTCAGCGTTTTTTGCTGCTTAATTATATTTCCTGCAAACACAAAATTATAGTCAAATTTAGGTTTCTTACCTAGAAGAAACATTTCAATTTGTTCGTGGAGGAATGTACCACATTCACTTGCTTCTGCACCTTTTGCCCTCCATTCTTCTAGGAGTCTATGTTGAGCAAGTCCACCAACAGATTTTTTCTCAGACCAATACATCGCGTCAAATTTCTTAAAGAAAGAACTATAGACAGAACTAATCGGGGTAAACTCTTCTAGATCTTTATAGATATATTTATGTTCCCAAGGATAGAACTTAATATCTTTATCTTGAGGAAATCGTAATTCTTCGCCATTAAGATTCTGCTCCTTTTGAGGCTTACAACTCTTAGGCCTAACAATTTCTTTTCGAATCGCATTCTCATAAGCTATTACAGCCAATCCACTATCCTCTTCTGATATTATTTCTTGAGCTGCTTTCTTTTCTTCTTCATTCTGCTCCTTCGCTTCATTCGCCAACAGTTCTTTATAACCAAAACTCTCAATGCCAAGATACATTTCCCTCTCCTTATCCTTCGCCATTAATTTTGCCTCATAATCCTGCCATTGAGGATAGATCTTAGGACAAGGTATATTTTGGAGTTCTTTTGGTATAGGAATACTATTATCCAAACTATTGATCAAGCTAAAGATCTCTGCAATACAGACTTCGGACTCTCCTTTATTTGCCTTTCATAGAAACGAAGAACAATCCAACCAGCTCCTGTCATAGATTCATCTCGAAAACGATCTCCACAACCGATATAATGTATTGGTTCTCTTGTATATCCACTATAAGGCTCATCTATTTCTACATCAATATAAATCTTCTTTAGCCCCGTGCAAACTATGGCTATATCAGGTTCATAGGCTCTTGAATTATCAAAAAGATGTACACTTATCTTTCCTAAGACTTTCACGGGTAAAGAGTTCGAGTAAAAAGTCAAATCCTTCTGAAAAGATTCCTCCATATAACCTCTGATATTTCTTTTCCCTCCTCGTCTATAAGGAAAGAGAATCGTCCCTTTCTCAGGAAACATCCCCCGCCAATAAGATGTCAAATCATTTTCTAAATAAGATGATGGCACTTCGTATGCTACATATTCATTACAATGCATATCCTCTGTTTGTGTTTCTTCTTTCGACTCTGTCTTTTTATTCTCCTCAAAACAAGAATGGTCGCTATCTACAACTTTTGGAATTACCTTCTCAGCAGTCCTTTTTGGCTTGGAAACTTCTTGCTTATCTAGATTTGTATCTTTCTTTATACTAAGCTCTTGTCTTCCTTTGGACTTTGGCTCTCGAATTTCTTGTTCAAAACTACACTCTGTGTTTTTTAATGCTTTTCCTTCTTGAACATCATTGTACTCCCTACTTCTTGATGCTGAAGAAAATCTTTTTACAAAGCGAGAAATAATATAATGCACAAGAGCAAATCCTAAAAGTAAGCCAAGAATAATGAGTTTCCCACCAAAACGAATGAAGAAAGGAAGAGACAAAAAATTATCTTCATCGCCTTTTATATCCTCCATTACAACAGCTACGTTCTCCTCTGGAAAATCCCAATAACTATCCCAATTCCCTTCTTGAATAAGGATTAAAACGGGTTCATCTTCCACCCAAATAGGCAAACCTAGCACTTTGAAAACCAGATATCTACGTGCCAACTGAAAGTACTCTGCTGGATTGGTATCAGGAATTTGATATTTCTCTGTTGTCGGAAGGCTTGCGACCTTCTCCAAAACCTCTTCTGAACCAATCGGGATACGAACTCGTCTTGCTGAAAGACTTAGTGTTGATACGACAAAGGTCGCAAAAAGTAAAATGATTAATTTTTTCATACTCTATATTCTATCTATAATTTTATAATCGGAGCAAAGCTAAAAAAAAAATGAGTCCACCAAATTTTAGATATAAAAAAAGCGTACTACTAAAAGTAGCACGCTTTCTATTAGATTAATGTAAATCGCTCTTGCTTAGAGAACAATCTTTTGAATTGTTACACCACCTTTTGCATTTGTAGCTTTAAGAATGTAAACACCCTTATTTGCTTTATATACAAGTGCATTTTGAGCAGTTGCTAAACGATGACCCGCTAGATCGTAAAGAGTAAATACTACTCCTGACTCCTCTGTTGTAGCCTCAATTTGTGTTCCTACTGTACGAACAGAGAACTCTTGTACAGAAGCAACTTCTGTTACTCCTGTAGGATTTCCATCCACAGTAAATTTACCAAATAAGAGTAGGAATTTATAGTGTGCATTATGGTGAAGAGCAATACGCACCTTCTTACCCATATATTTCTTCAAGTCTAATGTGTGATCTGTTAGCTCATAATGTGCATGATCATCTACTGTTTCTGGAATAAGTTTCAAACCTGCTTCATTCTCTACAGTTAGAACTTTATCTTCTGCTTTATAATCCTTTGGTAAAACAGCATCCTCTCCTCCAATATAAACATCATATCCTTCTAGAAATGGTTGATTTTTCTCTTCCGAAGCAGATTGCCAGTGGATATAACATTGCTCCTTTGTAACCTCAAACTCTGGAGTAATAAACCAACGGTCTGCAGCTGCAGGCTTTACTGATCTGTCCGACCAACTACCATCTGCTGTGAAAGGTCTATTAAAACGAGATGTAGACATAAAATAAGTGTAGTCTTTTTCTCCTGCAACAGGTAAGACACGCTTAACAAAAGGATTAATTTTAGTAAAACCAAACATCTTCATTTGGATATTAGGAGATTGTACATCATTATTAATCATAATAAAATCTCCCGCACGATTAGCTCTAAATAATGTACCCGCCTTCATTTTTGTAACAATAGGCTTATTGAAATCTCCTAAATAGTTAGGTTTATCAATCTCTGCATCAAAAGTGTCATTGATCCATTTAAGAACTGGCATACCAAAGTTGATATTGTGCTTATCTTCTTCGTATAGGTATTTTGCATCTTTATTAAGAGTTGCTAAAAACTCTGGAGTACGCATCTCTGCATGAGATTTTGCTTCCCCTAACTTAAATGCGATTTCAGAGTCTGCACTTCTTACATCTTTCTTATAGTAGAAACGATCTGCATCATAGAATGTACGTTCCACCTTTTGTGGTGAAGTCAATTTTATTACGGCTACAATAGGACCAAACTGTCCTAATAACTTAGGAGGAGAAACAGGCTGATCGGTTACAGGCTCTCTATCTGTGTAGCATTGACCTGAAACATAAGAGTTTTTAGCAAGTACGATTGTTTGCGCATTAGCGGCATTTATTTGATAACCACTAGTTCCTAAAAGTCCTCCCGATGGAGCCTCACGTGAAGTAACATTACCAATATTCATACAGCTAAGCATAGGAGGATAAGTATAGTTTATCAAAGTATTACCACCTACGTCTAAAGGAGTTGAGGAAACAATACCAGCACCTGCAACTTGACCTTTATTGATAACATCTCCAAAGTTAGCACAAGCCTCAACTTTTGTATTCGAAGCTCCTCCAACGATACCAGCTACAGAACCAACCATAGCTCCAGCACCTTCAGCCTTTACTGTTCCATAATTAACACATTTGATGATTTCAGTATTAGCAAGAGGAGAACCTACAATCCCCCCTACAAAGCAACGACCATTGGTATATACATCTCTAGCAACCTTACACTGCTCTACTTTTGAGTCTTCTTTCATCCAGCCAACAATTGCTCCAACATGTAAGAAACCATAGATGTCTCCACTGGCAATCACAACATTCTTTATCAATGCCCCTGAGCCAATAGCACCAAAGAGTCCTACACAAGACCAAACTTGAGCTCCTCCTCTAGAGAATAGTTGAGTTTCGTCATAGATCTTTAGGTTCTTAATTTTCTTCATACCTCCATCATAAGTCCCATTGAAAGAGACTCCAGCACCTAGACCTAGCTCCTCTGACAAACCTCCAATCGGAGTAAAGAATTCATCCGAAAGAGTAATGTCAGCTGTTTGAAGGAAGTACTTACCCTCAAACATATCATAGTCATTGATACGAACTTTCTCTGACAAAGCTCGAAGATCTGCTTCATTTGCAATTTGATAAGGATCTGCCTTCGTTCCTGCGCCACCAGAGAAAAGCCCTTGAGCAAATGAAGAAACAGAAAGCGTTGCCAATAAAGACAAAGCAATAAATAATTTTCTCATCTTATAAAATATTTGGGTGTTTATTATTATATAAAAAGCTCCCTATACAGACATTGTATAGAGAGCTTTAATTTTTTAGATTATCGTACAATTACTTTTCCTGTGATTACTTTTCCATTTTCTAGTGTTGCACGAACTACATACACACCAGAAGCAAGGTTCTTATTCATCACTGAAGTTCCATCCATTGTAAAGATATGAAGCTTAGTATAAGGAGTTGTCATATGAACTCTTCCTCCATCTACAAACATTACTTCATTTGTTCTTTCAACAGATGTTACTGCTACATCTGTTCTTGGAGGGAATAACTCTGTTGGAGCATCCATACCTGACACAGCAACGTTGATGATCTCATTCTTACGGAAACGAGGGTCTTTATCTTCCATATCATTATCTGTAGGAAGAGCTGTATAATAGTGAAGGAATGCAATTACAGTAACATTGTTATCCATAACCTTAGCTAAAGATACAGCTTCATCATTCTCGTCTAGAGGTAGGATTTCGTTGTTACCTGGGTTATCAAGATTTTCTGCAGCCTTAATAGAAATTTCTTTTGTCATCTTGAATTTTCTATCTCCATCTACAGTAACCAATGTTCCTTGGAAACCTGCATCATCAACAAGACGAATCGCATTATGATGAATATAGTTTGCATCTATAGAAGATCCATTTTCCTGTCTCTTTGCTTTTAGTGCATTTTGAGTTAGAATAAAGGAAACATATACGGGACGATCTGCAGGGATTAGTTCTGAAACTTCTCCTTCGATATCTACAGTTAGTTTATTTGTTTTTTCATCAAACATCTTCTTCGTTAGGGTAATCTTTGCTAAAGCAGGATTACGGTATGCAGCAAAGTTAACAACCTTTCCGAAAGTCTCTTTACCCGCAGCCATAGAACCTAGGAGAGAACCTGATTTCTCATTTGTTTTACCACTACCATTCTGGCGAGTATCAAGAAGTTCATTATAAGTTCTATCAATAACTATAGTAGGAGTACTGATTGTATAACGATATACTTGTCCACCAAATTCATATGTACCCGCAAGTTGTCCAACTTTTTTACTGTAGTCAATTGTTAGGAAGTCATCTCCAACATTACCTGTGTGGTGAGCAACTTTCACAAATTTCTTTTTGAATTTCTTAAACTGGTCAAAGTCAAATTTATCAAAGAAGAATGCAGATGTTGTAGGACAGTTCTTACACGACTCTGTTGTAAAATACTCATACATAGATAGGCGTGGATAGTACTTTGTATTATCTAAGACTTTTGTCTTTCCTGTTACTACAGAAGGAACTACATCAGATCCATTGACTTTTGTAAGAGTAATTTTCAACTCAGACTCTTCTACTGGAGCAAACTTCCTAATCACATCAATATCTACACGAGCAGAAGCTGATGGAGCAATAGGATTCTTTGGTGTAAGAGTTGCTGTTTTTTCTTGTCCTGCAAATGAGAATTTAACTTCAAAGTTCTCAATTGGTTTCACACCCTCATTTGTTAGTTTCACTGAAGGAATAAATAATTCATTATCATAGTAAAGAGGTTCTAGATCAAGCTCTGAGATAGAACCTTTGTTGTTAAACTCATCATCTTTGGGTTCAATAATCAACTGAAGAAGGAGTGCTTGCTCCATTCCCTCTTCTTCTTTGAAAGGAACGAATGCTAGATCTTGTTTACCATAGAAGTTGAGAGCCATGATACAAGTATAACCAGGCTTTGTTGCCTCTGTTACTTCTTTTTGAAGACAGAAAGCACCAGAAGCCATTGTTTGATCTTCTACATAAGCTCCTGCATAGAACTCCTCACCTTCTTTAATTTTGTAAGGTTCTTTGAAGAAAACAGTATTCCAACCATCCGAGAACTCTGTTGGAGTATAAGTTTGTCCTAGATATTTGGTTTTGTGATCATCATCTTGAAGATTTGCATCTTCCCATTTCCAATTTCTTAATTGACTTGCCAAGAATACTGCAGGAACATCTTTTTTCATATTCCAAGGAGTTGGTTTGAATTTGAATCCTGTTGTAGACTGAGTACTTGCAGCAGTACAAATTCTAATTCCGACAACATTTAGACCAACATAATCCTTGAGTAATGACTGTGTTGCTTTAATGGCAGCACCATAAGACATTGAGCTATTCGTTGTTGACAAAGACCCAGGAACAGATACTGAGTAGTCTGGTTTTCTTTGAGTACAATACCCAACATAGAGATATTTATTCTCTATACTTTCTGGCTTATAAGTGAAATAAGCTGGATCTGAGAATAGAGATTGATCTAGAGAACCTTTAGTCTTTTCGCCTCCTAAGTTTCTTATATACTTATATGCAACACGATATGCTAGATGCTCTCCTTTAGCTTCTAATGCTTTTTCTTCAAGCATCTTTGTATACAATTTCACAGGATAAGAGTAAACAGTTTCTTGAGCATTCTTTGGATTCTTTTCATCAATAGTAAGCTCTAGAACTTCTGTGTTTTGAGGATCTTTTCTTTGAGAAATATTCTTTGTTAAGATAGTACGGAATCCTTTGTCTCCTTTTTTCAATTCTTGAAGTACTTGAATGCTCTTTGTAAAGTCAATTGAATGCTCTGAACGAACACCAATTGCGAACATTTGACACCATGTACCATTTTTGAAATTAACAGTATACTCGTGTTCTTTACCATCATTTGGTATATTGATAATTTCTGAACCTGTACCAATCTTTTCACCTACAAGAAGACCTCCATAAGTCCAAATCTTCAATTCTGCATCGCCTTGCCCTTCAGCAACTTTTGCAGTGAATTTAACTTGGAAATCTCCATTGTTGTTACTCAAATCAAAGTAAGGTGATAGGAGAATAGCAAACTGCTCTCTAACATCTGCATTAGGAACCTGTATCAATAGGTTCTTTGCATCAAGGCAAATTGCGTTTGGTTTTACATTGATACCTTTTCCTGCCCAACCATATTGAGACATATAATCATCGAGGAATACGCCATTACCTGTATTGAGAAGACCTGTTGCTGGTGTTGCTCCTTTGATTTCTGCATTTGCAACCTCATAAACGCCATTCTCTTTAGCTTCGTACTCTTGTGTGATTGCAATCGTAAACTCATTCCAAACGCCTTCATCTGGATATGCTTTTTCGATATTGTCCCATTTTGCGTCGAAAGAAGAGAGACCTCCTCCATCACTTTCCACATTTTCAGGGGTTTGTACATATGGTTTCGCTACGTGGTAACCATAATTAAACTTACTTTCATTTTGGGCTTTTGCGTTTCCGCCACCCATCAAGAAAAGAGACATTACAACGCAGACTTGCATTGCGTGTCTAAAAAAACTGAACTCTTTCTTCATATTATTAATAGGTTTAGTGTTGTTTTTTCTTCAAATTTCTTCACGACTACTCGCAAAGAGAACTTTCTACACATTCATTCATCATTACAGCAAAGATACAAATAAATATCTAATGAGCATATACAATACGGTTCTATTTTAGTTAAAACCTAGAGAACAATACAGATTACTTGCCT
>PDWI01010407.1_pt1 | contig 10431 bp, 8 predicted proteins | sample 1430891 | NCBI WGS metagenome assembly PDWI01 (sample SAMN01162508, study PRJNA174530) | Oral metagenome, whole genome shotgun sequencing project. | biome: Marine environment; feature: Marine mammal; material: Swab sample of the gingival sulcus; isolation source: swab sample of gingival sulcus... | reverse complement strand
ACCACCTTGAAACTTTTCTTTTGGCACAGCAAAAACAGCTTTAGAATATTTTACTTCTTGATCAACTAAATTCATTGCTTGCCTTGTTTCATATTGTAAATCAACATCTTTTTTTTGTTCTTCACTAGTTTTTATAGAATGATTCATAAAGGCATAAGCACCATAAACTATCATTGGCAAAATGATAACAACTATGATAAGTTCGACTAAGGTAAAAGCCTTATTTTTAAATAATTGACGATTATTTATTTTTCTATTCATACTTTACTCCTACTTAAATTCTGTCTTAGTACCCATAAAGTCAACATATTTAGTTAAAGTATAAGAATCATCGGTACTTGTATTTTTTGCCACAGAGTTTATCACTATTCTGTCATCTTCAGGCTTCCCATTATCTTCATATTCAATTTTAATCCATATTTCAATATCAGGGGATAAATCTGGAATATCATAATTAGTAATTTTATCTTCCAATTTTAATGAATGATTAGACAACAAACTATTATAAATTTTCTTTTCTTCTTTAATACCACCAGCCCCTACGTGAGTAGCATATAATGATGTTGTAGCTAAATCTATCCCTAGCTTTGATAAATAATACATTTCCTTAGAATTATTATCATGTTTTATTTGCGTTGTATTATTGATAGCCGACATATACATCATAAATAGTACGGAAGAAACGATTACAAATACAACAATAATTATAGGTAAAGCCATACCATTTTTTTTATTTTTTAACATAGTTACCTCTTAAACAAAAATATTATCAACCAAACAGATTATACAATGATATATACCCATTTATTTAGTATTTATAAACATTTAGCGAAGAACTTATATATTTTTAAGCACAAAGTATCTTCATTTTATTCAATAAAAAAGATACTCAAATTGAGTATCTTTTCTCTGATTACATCTAAGTAATTTTGAACTAATAATTAGTTAACGTCTACTTTAACTTCCATCTCTAAAGTATCTGTAGCCGTACCGTCTTCTTTTTCAAAAATGTTAGATGTAGCTTTTACAGCAATCTTACCAGGGTTACCTCCACTTGGAGCTGTCCAAGTATACTTACATTCTGCTGGTTTCGTATAAGTGTCAGCTTCTAAACCTTTAGCTATTGGAGAACCTTCTTTGATACCATCTGGTAAACCTTCAGTTGCAGGCCAGCTACCAGTATTCATTTTCTTTAGCATAACAGCAGCCTTAATTGTTCTCATGTTACCTTTTGCAACACCAGTGTTTGCTCCACCAGTAGCATTACCGTAAAGCATAGCACCTAAACCAATTAAGATACCGATGATTACTACTACGATGATAAGTTCTACTAATGTAAAACCTTTTCTCTTCTTGTTTTGTAAATTCTTCATAGTATTTCCCTCCTCTGAAAATATATAATTTCTTTTGTATACACGTTCGCATACTATGTAATAATACCATTGTATTGTTACTATACTCTCATATTTCACCATTTTTGTCAATAGTAAATTATCAATTTTGTAAAGTATTACGTTTGTTTAACTATTTGATAGTCTTAAACATACTCATCATTGGCCACATCATAGATACCACAATAAAACCAATCACAACACCCATCACAATAATCATCACTGGTTCTATTAAACTAACCATTTTTTGGAGCGATGATTCTAATTCATCATCATAAAAGTCAGAGGTTCGTTCTAGCATACTTTCTAATGAACCTGATTCTTCACCAATAGCAATCATAGATACCAGCATAGGTGGAAACACTTTGATTCTTGATATCAAACTACTTAACTTACTACCTTTTTTGATATCTTCTGTTATTTCATTGATACCTTCTTCTACAACCGTATTACCGGTCACTCTCCCTGCCATTTCCAACGACGCTATCAAAGGCAAACCACTTGTTAGTAAGGTGGATAAGGTTCTAGTAAAACGTGAGGTTGCTATTTTAGCAAGTTGTACTTTCACCACAGGAACATGTAATAAAAATTTATCCCAAGCATGCCTACCCTGGTTTGATTTAAGCATCAATTTAAAAGCCACAACAGCAACAACAATGACACCAATATATATATACCAACTATTTACCAAAGAATTACTTAACGATATTACAAACTTAGTCGGCCACGGCAGCTCAACCCCACTACTTTCAAACAAACCAATAAACTTTGGAAAAACCTTGGTAAGCATTATAACCACAACAGCAATAACAAGAAAAATAAGTATTTTAGGATATACCATCGCACCCTTAATTTTTTTTTCAATGGCGTCTTCTTTTTTATAATGAATTGCCATTTTTGCTAGCACATCATCTTGACTACCAGTCATTTCACCACTTTCTACCATGGAAATCAGTAAGCTTGGAAAAACCTTTTTTTGTTTTTTCATCACATCCGAAAACATACTACCTTTCTGTACACCTGTCATCATTTCAACACAGGCTTTTTTTAAGGTTGGATGTTCTAACTGGTCACTCATGACACCTAATGCTCTAATAAGTGGCATACCAGCATGTAACATGGTATACATCTGCCTACAAAACAACGATAAATCATTAGACTTCACTTTTCTTTGTGTTATTTCAATGTTAGCCAGGCTCTTTTTACTTTTTTCTTTATTTGCCAATTTGATAGCAATCGGTTTAGCACCTGTTTGCATGATCATCGCTCTAGCTTCTGTAATGCTTTCTGCTTCTATTTCTTTTTCTACCAGTGCGCCATTTTTTTCGATCACTTTGCACGAATACATTTCAGCCATAATTTACCTCAATTACACTTTACTATACGCCACCATATTCTAATTGTTTATTGATAAAGTTTACATCTACACAATGTTTTTTAACAGTATTTGCATCAATTTTACCAGCTTTAAATAAAGATAGTAAATAGATATCCATACCTACCATACCCTCTGCTTTACCTGTTTGGATAATGGTTTGAATTTGATGCGTTTTACCCTCTCTAATCAAATTACGAGCCGCATCTGTCACAACCAATACTTCACAAGCAACAACCCTACCATTACCACCTTTTTTTGGTAATAACTGCTGCGAAACTACACCTTGTAAAACAGCTGCCAGCTGTATTCTTATTTGCTGTTGTTGATGTGGAGGAAAAACGTCAATGATTCTATCTATGGTACTAGCAGCACCAACTGTATGTAGAGTAGACATCACTAAGTGCCCTGTTTCAGCAGCTGTTAAAGCTGTTGAAATAGTTTCTAAGTCACGCATCTCACCCACCAAAATAACATCTGGATCTTGTCTTAAAGATGCTCTTAATGCATTGGCAAACGACTTTGAATCATGACCTATTTCACGTTGATTTACTAACGATTTTTTATGAGAATGTAGATACTCAATCGGGTCTTCAATGGTAATAATATGAGATTCATCCCTATTATTGATTATATCTATGACAGAAGCTAAAGTAGTTGATTTACCACTACCCGTTGGCCCTGTTACAAGAATGAGCCCACGTTTTTTCTCGCTTAATTTTTTTAATACACTTGGTACCCCAAGTTCATCAAGACTTGGTATTGCATTTGGCACTACTCTAAAAGCCAAACCAAAAGAACCTCTTTGCTTATAGCAATTAACCCTAAATCTGCCAATTCCGGCAATAGAAAATGAAAAGTCAATTTCACCATCTTCTAAAAACTTTTTCAGCTGATGCTCTTTCAGTACCGCTTTAACTAATTTAACGGTATCATCTGGCATCAATTTCTTATCATTCAAGGGTACAAATTTACTATTTAATCTAGCAACAACAGGTGAGCCAACTGTCACGTGAACATCTGATGCACCTAATGAAACAGCTTTCGTAAAAATTTCCCTAAGGTCTAGGTTTTCGTTACTCATATATCCTCCAAATACAACAATATATTATGTATTCTTAATCTTCTAATTGGTAGGCAACTCTAATTAGCTCTTCAACCGTTGTTACACCTTGTAACACAAGCTCTCTACATGATTCGTTTAATGTTTTCATACCACCAGCAATTGCCGCCTTTTGTAACTCATTGGTATTAGTATTTTTACTCATCATCGATTTAATATTATCATCTACCACAAGTACTTCGTGTATGCCACATCTGCCAGAATAGCCTGTTCCACTACAACCGTTACAACCTTTCCCTCTTTTTAAAATTAGTTTTTCAGAAGGATTTACACCAAGCGCATTCTTTTCTTCTTCCGTTGCCACATAGTCCAGCGCACACTTTTTACAAACTCGTCTCACCAAACGCTGAGCAACTACCCCTTTAACAGATGTTGAAACCATAAAGGTTTCTACACCCATATCAACTAATCTAGCCAAGGTACTAGCAGTATCGTTGGTGTGCAAAGTAGAAAAAACAAGGTGTCCAGTTATCGCCGCCCTGATGGCAATTTGAGCGGTTTCGGTATCCCTTATCTCCCCGACCATTACAATATCAGGGTCTTGTCTAAGAATAGAACGCAAGCCACTAGCAAAAGTTAAACCCGCTTTATCGTTTACCTGCACTTGGTTTATACCATCAAGTCTGTATTCCACAGGATCTTCGACAGTAATTATATTAGTATCAATTGAGTTAAATTCCTTTAGTAGTGTATACAGAGTAGTTGTTTTACCACTACCGGTTGGGCCAGTCATTAGGAATATGCCTTCTGGTGACTTTAAGATTCTGTCTAAACGTTCCATATTGTACTTAGAAAAACCAAGTTGTTCCCTACTTAATAATGCTCCTGACCTATCAAGAATTCTAATAACAATCTTTTCACCATAAACAGTTGGTAAAATAGACACACGCATATCAATAGGCAAACCGTCAATAACTTGTTCTATTCTACCGTCTTGCGGGATTCTTCGTTCAGATATATTTAAACCTGCTATAATTTTAATCCTAGTAACAATCCCTGAATGTGCTGCCTTATCTGGTGACATTAGTTCTTTTAACACGCCATCAATACGAAATCTAATTCTTAAATAATGTTCAAAAGGTTCAATGTGAATGTCACTAGCCTTTGACCTTACTGCCTGTAAAATAACAGTATTTACTAAACGTACTATCGGGCTGTTGGTAACATCCGCTGTTTCAGATAAGACATCTTCTTCGATTTCGTTTTCTTCAGCAAATTTTTTAGCAGCTGCTTTTGCTTCATCAGTTGCATCATAATACTTATGAATAGCCCGCTCAATATCTTTATCAGCAGCAACAAAGGTTTTTACACTCAAACCTGTCGCCATTTTTACATCATCTATTGCAATGATATCCAAAGGATCACTCATTGCTAAATATATTGTACTATTTTCAAACTTAACAGGAAGTATCCTATGGTGCTCCGCCAACTTTTTAGATATTAGCTTTGGCACTTTTGGATCTATTGTATTTGTGTTCAGATCAAAAAATGGAACAGAAAACTGCATTTGCAAAACTTCAAAAAGGTCTCTTTCTTCAATCAAACCTAATTCTAATAAAATTTTACCCAGTTTTTTATTTTCAATTTTTTGTTTTTCTAATGCCTTCATCAGTTGTTCTGTACTTAACAAACCAACTTCTACAAGCATATCACCTAGTCTTTTTTTCTTTGCCATAAAACTCCCCGATTTTTATATGTAAACTGTAAATATATACAAAATATAAGCTATTGAAATAACATCGGCAAAAGCAAAGCTTTTTTTCATAGCAAAAACTTTTGACTTTTTAGCAATAACTTTGCAAATAATTATTACAAATATTTTAACAAAAATACATAGCAAAGTCAAGCAAAGCAAGTATATTGAATCATTCAAGGGAACTGATAAACCTAAGGCTAAACTCAATTTTATATCGCCCATGCCAAAGGCATTTTTACCTATCAACTTAGAAATTACTGAAGATAATATAAATGGTAAAGTAACAAATAATGCAGAAATAATATAAGCAATAATGCTTGTTATATCAAAAATCGAGACACAAATTAAACTTGTAAAAGCAACTATAATATTTAAAATTGGTGGAATAGTGTTTGTGTTATAGTCAATTGCTATAATAACAATAAGTATTGAAATTATGATTAAATAAATAAATATTTTATAATGTGGATAATAAATGCATACTGTAATTAAATATAAAAAACCTGTTAATAATTCAACTACAAAATATCTTGGAGAAATTTTTGTTTTACAATACCTACATTTTCTACCTAAAAAAAGATAACTAAAAATTGGCACCAAATCTAAAGCAGTTAATTTATGTTTGCAAGAAGGGCAGAAACTTCTGCCCTTTGCAACATTGAGATTCAAGGGTATTCTGTATATTAGCACGTTTAAGAAACTGCCAATACAGATGCCCATAATAAATGCGTATATTGTGAATAGCGTTTTCATTTAACACTCCGTAATATCATGTTAATAATCAGTTTAGATCTCTCGACTTCGCTCCGCACAAGATGACAATACTGTTGCTAATACCTCCCTAGAGATAGCACAGTTCTATCATTTCGAAAACAATCAAAAAATCTCATTAAAGCAACCTTGTGTCATTTTGAACGTAGTCGAGAAATCTCACTAAAGCAACATAATATAATTACTATACAATTTAGTAATCTTACTGTACAATTCTCTAATTTCTACCTGCAAGTCATTTACCTTTTGATAATCTTTATTCATAATCGCAATTTCAATAGATTCAATCAGCGATTCTTTATCAGCGCCTTTCAGCAGCACACCCTTAATCTTCTTAATCTCTTCCCATGTTTTTCTACACTGCATGCTAACTTCTTCATTATCTTTATGCAAATTAACTATGCTTTTTAAACCTAACTTAACACGTTTCACATTTCTGTGTTCTAATTCATTGATCCATTGTGAAAACACTGTTGCTTTATAAGATTCTATTTGTAAATCTGAAAATACGCCACCTTGTCTTAAAACATCTATTTTATGCGAATGTTCGTTCATAATCTTTAGGTTTTCATAGACAGTTTTTGGCGACTTACCAAATAGTTTTTCTCTTTCCTCTTGAGTATATTCATCAAATATATCCTTAGATGTAACATACTCCCTATCTTGCATTAAATAATCAGCCTTTTCACCAGATTTTTTCATGAGTTCTTTTCTTAGATCTGCTTGACTTTTTTTATTCTTCACAGCATACTTTAAACCATCTAACATACCAAGTAAACTAGCAGAAATCAGTAAAAATGAGTTGGACATTGGGTTTGGTGACCTTAATTCAAATCGGCAAGCATATTTATTATTTGGATCCCTAATCAAATCCAATAACACTGTTCTATTACGATTTGGTTCTAATGGTGAGTTACCTAGTGACGTTACAGTTGAAACCGGCGCTTCAAATCCTGGTACTAACCTTCTAAAAGCATTATTAGAAGCACTAACAAAAGGAGAGATTATTTCATAGTTACCAAGTATACCCATCAGAGCAGCATATCCAATAATAGATAAATATTCTTCCTCTTTATTTGCTGGATGAAAAGCATTGAATTTTTCACCTTTTTCAGTTACTAAAATAACGCCAATATGATGGTGCTCACCATTACCAGCAGCATCTTCAATCGGCTTAGGTTTAAAGGTAACATCTAGCCCTTCATTTACAAAAACATCATGTAAAATATCTTGAGCAAACATTTCATTATCAGCTGATTGTAGTGCAGTGTCATACTTCCAATCTACTTCTAACTGTTCATAAACGCCCTCAAAACCACCACTAGATTTTAGTTTAGCCCTGACACCGCCTACTTCTTTATGCCCCATTTCTGGTTCAAAGCCAAGCTCTTCAAAAACTAAAAGTGTCTTTTCAAGTGCCGTTCTAACCTTACCAATTGTTCTCTTCCAGTATTGTTCTTTTAGTATTTGAGATGTCATCAATGATTTTCTATCCGCTTCCGTTTCTGGCGTATTTACCCAAAATTCAAGTTCCGTTGCTGCTGTAACTTCAGCTTTGACAACTTTATCGCCCTTCGCTATACCAATGCTATTCGCAAGTTCTTGATTACTATTGACAAATTGAACAACTTCACTTTCAAAGTAATCAACAGCTCTTTTCAAAACAGACCTAGAACAAACTTTTTTATTTTGATGAACAATAAACGAAGGAATCATCAACGTTCCCACTGCCAAACCAGTTTTAGGGTCTATATGGTCAGAATTATAATCAACAAGCCACTTAACTTCTCTATCTGGAATAAGCGTTACCTGAGCATTATTGATATCTGCAATAAGTGGCAAAAATACGCTGGAACCGTCAGTTTGAATTCCATTTTTCATAAAACTATCATAATTATTTATAATTTCACTAACTGGGATTTTTTCATCTGTGTGGTTATTTCCTAAGTCAACTGCCGCCAGTGATGCAAACTTAATTTGCGGATTTTCTTCTAGCAATTTAATAAGTTTTGTTTTTTTGTTTTCGCTAGGCTTAACATACATTAAAATATCTGACATCTTTCCTCCGTTCTAATAGCACTATAAACTCACGTATAATAGTATAACAAAACTACACTCTTTTGTCGATACAAGAAATGTGTTAAGATTATATTTATATCAAATATACTTTAAACACTTATAAATTCGGAGGTTTTCTTAATGCGAACGCTGTTTAACTTAGTTTCAGAAGCACACATATTTATCACACTAATTTTTATGTTTTCGTGCTTTGTGCTTGCCAATTATAATTCCTATGTAAAAAACAACAAAATAGATTTTTATAAATATTTTTTACTACCAGCTAGTTTTATTTTTATGGTATTTATTTTAAGTAATGTGTTACAAATCTATAAGCTAATTTTACTTGCCGAAGCAATATTCTTTATTGTGATTTCAGGGATAGAACTAATTAAAAAATCTATAAACAACTTTATTATTTTGGCGTTTGGTATAGTTCTTGCTTTTTTTGTCATGTTCGGCGGATACCTGAATTACTTAGTTGAACTTAATTTAAGATGGTTCTGCCTTGCTCAAATAAGTTCAATAGTAATTTATTTTATGGTTGAAGTAAAAAATAAAGGTACAAAAGACGCTGAAAAATTACACTTTGTGAACGCTGTTGCAAGCCTCGTAATTTTATTTATGTATAGTCCAGACGGTGTATTTTTTATGTTAGGAATTAGATTTTTTTACTTTATAGTTTTATTTAAAAATCTATTTGCAATTTGCCAAAATGAACGTTTAGAAATGGAAAGAGAATTCAAAAAAATGACTAGCGACTTTGATGAAGCTGTAAGATTAGAAGTTAAATCTCAGTTATTTTATATGAATTTAAGTAAAGAAAAAATGGCTGAAATCGCCAAACTGGATGACTTAACAAAAATATATAACAAAAAAACAATTCTTAATGCCATAAAAGACAACATAGATAATAAAAACGTCAAGACCTTTTCTTTGCTTATATTTGACATTGATAAATTCAAAAGCATCAATGATACATTGGGACATATTGTTGGTGATAAATGTATAGTTGAACTTGCTAATATTGCCAAAGAGAGTTTAAGAGATAAAGATATGCTTGGTAGATATGGCGGCGACGAGTTTTTTGCTCTAATACACGGTGCTGATTTACAAACTGCCGCACAAGTTGCGGAAAGACTACGCAAAAATGTTGAAAAAACAGAAGATCCACACTATACAATTTCCATTGGCATAGCAAATTACCCAGAAGATGCGATTACTGACAAAGACTTAATACAGTACGCAGATAACGGACTCTATGTTGCTAAAAGAAAAGGCAGGAACACCTTGGGCTATGTACCTAAAAATAGTGGCTTGCAAAAAAAATAAACTGGCGCACCATGTAGGACTCGCGTTTTACTTCGTAAAACTTTTTTCGCTTCCGCTCAAACCACTCGCTAAAAATTGCTCTCGCAATTTTCTTGACGCTCATGACTGCGTTCTCGCCTACATGTCTTTAAACTGGCGCACCATGTAGGACTCGAACCCACAACCTACGGATTCGAAGTCCGTTGCTCTATCCAGTTGAGCTAATGGTGCGAATATCTTATTATATCATATATATAGCAAAAAAGAACCTTCATTTAGAAAGTTCTTTTTTATTGGTGACCCGTCCGCGGCTCGAACGCGGGACCCCCTGATTAAAAGTCAGATGCTCTACCGACTGAGCTAACGGGTCATTTTTCACTTGTAAATTTTAGTGCTAGCTTCGTTGTCTTTAAACATTTTACTCAGTCATTTATGTCTATATAAACTCCTTCATAAAATTTTTCGACGCCTTGCTATCAACTATAATTTTCTGCGTCAAAAACAGTTTTTTTTACATAATGGGGCGGCTGATGGGATTCGAACCCACGCATATAGGAGCCACAATCCTATGTCTTAACCGCTTGACGACAGCCGCCATATTTTTACCTGTATTTTTAAGCGTTAACTTCAGAAATTTCAGATAATTGTTTCAGTCATTTATGTCTATATAAACTCCTTCAACAATTTCTTTATTTCTTTGTTACCC
>PDWI01010405.1_pt1 | contig 10431 bp, 8 predicted proteins | sample 1430891 | NCBI WGS metagenome assembly PDWI01 (sample SAMN01162508, study PRJNA174530) | Oral metagenome, whole genome shotgun sequencing project. | biome: Marine environment; feature: Marine mammal; material: Swab sample of the gingival sulcus; isolation source: swab sample of gingival sulcus... | reverse complement strand
CGATGCCACCTTGATGTTTTATTTAATGGAAGAAGCACAAGAGGGTAAAAATGCCTTTTTAGAAAAACGTGATCCTGATTTTGAACAATTCCCAAAATTTCCAGGGTAAGCAAACATTATCACGGAAAAATTATATCATTTGTCATCAGAATTTATCCAAAAGAAAATAGGACTCTTTAATTGGGTTGATTTGGGTTATAAATGGTATTAGATGTCGCAAAATTTATGTGTTTGGCTAAGATAAAGATTTTGGCATACTGATATTTTTTATACTTTAGCCCACCGAAAAAATATTTAAACAATCTGATAAATAATTAAAACTAAAGAGATATGAAAAGAACATTATTGTTAGTAGGTGCTTTGGCGATTTCATCGACCATTTTTGCACAACAAAAACACGACAAAACGATTTTTAAATCGTATGAACCAGGTTATTATCAAAATTCGATATTAAAAGATATCCGTAAGGTTGATAGAGAATTAAAGAAAAAAGATTTTGACAAGCGATTTTTTATGGATCAAAGCAATTACGATTTGCCTAATAAAATGAGCTATTATAAGAAACATACCGAATGGGCACAGCCAACCATATCACAAGGAAATGGCGGTACTTGTTGGGATTTTTCTACTACCTCATTTTATGAATCAGAAGTATATCGTTTGTATAAAAAGAAAGTGAAGATTTCTGAAATGTACACCGCTTATTGGGAGTATGTAGAGAAAGCTAGAAGATTTATCCAAGAAAGAGGAAACTCGGTATTTGGCGAAGGTTCTGAAGGAAATGCTGTAGCTCGTATCTGGAAGAAATATGGTGTTTGTCCTGAAAGTGCTTACACAGGATTGTTACACGGACGTAAATTCCACACTCACGCCAAAATGTATAAAGAAATGAAAGCTTTCTTATATAGCCTAAAACGTTCAAATGCTTGGAATGAAGAAGAAGGATTGGCTACTATTAAAGCAATTATGAACCACTATATGGGAGTTCCTCCAACAGAATTTAAAGTAGATGGTAAAAAATATACTCCAAAAGAGTATCTTAAAAACTATCTAAAATTAAATATGAACGATTATGTTGAGGTACTTTCTTATATGCAAGAGCCTTACTGGCAATTGGTAGAATACAAAGTAGAAGACAACTGGTGGCACTCAAAAGAGTACTACAATATGCCATTAGATGATTTTATGAAAGTATTGAAGAATGCAATTCGTAAAGGTTATACAATGAGTATTGGTGGTGATGTTTCTGAAGCAGGATTTTTACGTACTACTAACTGTGCTATTGTTCCTTCATTTGATATTCCTTCTGAATATATCAACGAGGCTGCTCGTCAGTTCCGTTTCTCTAACGGTTCAACTACCGACGATCATGGTATGCACTTAATTGGTTACTATGTTGATAAAAACGGAAAAGATTGGTACTTAATTAAAGATTCTAGTTCAGGTTCTAGAAATATTGATGAAAATTCACCAGAATTTGGTTACTATTTCTTTACTGAAGATTATGTGAAACTTAAAATGATGGGCTTCACAGTTCATAAAGATGCTTTAAAAGGTTTAATGAAGAAATTCAAAAAATAAAAGAAGCTGAGATTAAAAAAGAAACCCCAAGCGATATCGCTTGGGGTTTCTTTTTGATAGAATGTAATACCAACAAATATCACTTTCTCTAAAAGTCTTTTGAATTTAATCAGTAAGTGTTATTTTTTATTCATTCGTCAAATATTTCACTGTTTTAATTTAATTTGGATGTGTTTCACTGAAAAAAAAGTAATTTTGAGACGTTTTAAAACACAAAAAAGAGTAAAAATGAAAACAGCGAATATTTATAAAGACATTGCATACAACGAAAATAATCCAGTAATAACTGTTTTATTTGAGACTGGTTTCACCAAAGAAATTAGAATTATGATGCAAAAGGGAACTGTAATCAAAGAACACCAGACACAATTTCCGATTGTCATTCATTTGATGGAAGGGACTGTTGAAGTCAAAATTGATTCGGAAGAAACGTATTTAAAAAAGGGCGATTTAGTCGCTTTAAATGGTAGTGTTTTTCATAGTTTAAAAGCTATTGAAGATAGTATTATCAGACTTACCTTAACCAAATATGATGAAACAGAACGAATAATAAGAGAAATTAATTAAGGGTAAAGATTGATACGAACCTATCTTTTATACCAAGAAAAAATAACGGATTGCTAGTTAAAAAGAACTGACAATCCGTTTTTTTAGGATGATTTTTCAATCTTTAATTTTACTTGTATTGTACCATTTGGAACCCACAATTACTTTCTTAATTGTAAAATAGCTTCAACCTCTTCAGCACCCACATCGGGTAACATAGCAACATAACCTTGCTGTTTAAATCTTTCTACAATAATATCAATAGTATCTTGTCCTAGATGATAATCTGATAAACGTGTTTTTATACCCACACTTTTGAAAAATGCTTCGGTTTTTTCTATCGCTAATAATTTGCGTTCCTCATCGCTACCCGTTGTTATATGCCATACCCTTTCGGCATATTGCAATAATTTTTCACCTCGTTTCTCTTTTAACACCGTTAATAAACCTGGTAAAACAATAGCTAATGTAGCCGCATGATCTACTCCATGTAATGCTGTAATTTCATGCCCAATAGCATGAGTAGCCCAATCGCTTTGCACACCAGCAGCAATCAATCCATTTAAAGCCATTGTTGCTGCCCACATCAAGTTGGCTCTATTTTCGTAATTGGGCGTTGTATCAGCTATTGCTTTTTCACCCTCTTCTATAAGAGTCAGCATAATACCTTCAGCAAATCGGTCTTGTATGGGCGAATTTACAGGATAAGTTAAATATTGCTCCATCACATGAGCAAAAGCATCAACAATACCATTAGAAACTTGTCGCATAGGTAGCGAATAAGTCGTTTCTGGATCGAGTACCGAAAATTGAGGAAAAACAAACGGACTACGGAATGAGCGTTTTTCTTTTGTAGCAGCTTTAGTGATTACACTTCCGCTATTCATTTCCGATCCTGTTGCCGATAAAGTCAATACCACACCTAGAGGTACCGCTTGGCTGATAGGTGCACGTTTGCCCACAATATCCCAAGGATCGCCATCAGAATAATAAGTTGCAGCTGCTATAAATTTGGTGCCATCGATAACCGAACCTCCACCAACAGGCAATAAAAAATCAATCTTATTCTTTCGGACAATCTCTACTGCTTTCATTAATGTTTCGAAACGAGGATTTGGCTCAATACCGCCAAATTCGGTAACAGTAAAACCCTCTAGAGCTTCTATCACTTGATTATAAATTCCATTTTGTTTGATACTGCCACCACCATAGGTCATTAAAATATTGGCATTGGCTGGAATATGTTTTCTTATCTCGGCTATTTTTCCTTTTCCAAATAGCACTTTTACTGGATTATGAAAATTAAAATTTAACATATTACTTCTGTTTTTGCTGTTGTAAATATCCTTTCTATTTTTATCCCGCAAATAAATCATTCTTTCTAACGATAAGAATTTGAGCTTTTCAACTTAAAACTCTTGCAGAACGAGATGTTAAATATATCTTCTTAGAGATTTTAAACCTAATTTTCATAGGAATATTTCTATTGCAAAGCACAACTCTTCGTCATAAAAAAGAATGCTTGGTTTTCGGGACTTTCCGTAGCTATACCTGCAAAACCCATTATCAAATTTAATTATATGTAAAATGAAAAAGATTTATTATTTAAAGAGTTGTTCTACTTGTCAACGAATTATTCAAGAATTAGAACTAGGAGACGATTTTCAATATCAAAATATAAAAGAAGAGAAAATAACTCCTGAACAGCTAGATGAAATGGCACAGTTAAATGGCAGTTTTGAAAGCTTATTTAGTAGAAGAGCTTTAAAATATAAGGCTTTGGGATTAAAAGATAAACAGCTTTCTGAATCGGATTACCGCAATTATATTTTAGAGGAATATACTTTCCTAAAGCGTCCTGTTATAATCATTGATAATGCCATTTTTGTAGGGAATAGCAAAAAGGTGGTAGCAGCAGTACAAGAGCAAATTCAGAAGATAAAAAAATAGCACATCTCTTATGAAATGTGCTATTTTTATCAAGTATCCTTATGTTAGGAAACCAATTGATCGATAACATTAAGTTTTTCTGTTAGCATATAAAGATGCTCTTTTCCTTTCTTTATTTTACGTTGGATATCATTTAATATTTTTGAATTTTCCGATGAAGCGGAAGAAAAGAACCCAATGTTATTTTCCCAAAGAGCGATATCGCTTTCCATTTGACGTATTTTACTGGTAATTCTATTGCGTTCCACAATAATTTTATCCTCCGAATTATCAGCTGTCAAAAGGGCATTAATTTTATCTTTAAATTTCTGGAGTTCCTTATTGTTTTTATCCATTTTCATTTTATCGTATAAAGCATCAATGGCTATACGATAATCATTTTGGATCTTATCCTTTTGTTTAAAAGGAACGTGTCCTATTGCTGCCCACTCTTTTTGCAAACCTCTTATAATTTCGATATTCTTATCGTTATTATCAGTAATTGCTTGGGATTTTATTCTCTCGATAAGCTCTTTTTTCAGCTCAAGATTTTCTACCTGCGATGAACTGTTATCATTAAAATGTTCTGTCTTTCTATCAAAGAAATTATCACAAGCAGTCTTAAATCTATGCCATAATTTATCTAGTTGTCTTCGATGAACAGGCTTTGCTTTTTTCCATTGCTTTTGTAGCTCTATCAATTTTTGTGTTGTGGTGTTCCAGTCTTCGCTATACTGCAAACTTTCGGCTATTTCACACAAGGCTTCTCTTTCGGCTAAATTCTTTTTTAAGTCAGATTTATGTTCTTCATAAAATTTACGTTTCTTATTGAAGAATTCATCGCAAGCCGCTTTGAATTGCTTGTATATTTTATTGCATAGTCTGTAAGGAACAAAACCACTATTTCTCCATTCTTTTTGTAAATCGATTACTTCTTGAGTGTGTTTTGTCCACATATCATGTGTGGTAAAATCTTGCTCAGCAATAGCCTCTGCTCTATCACACAACGATTGCTTCACTTCCAAGTTTTGCTTTTGATTTGCTTTTAAATTCTCAAAATGCTCTTGATGTTTGATATTTATAATTGTAGTAGCTTTTTTAAATCGTTCCCACAACTCTTCTCTTTCATCACGGTGCACAGGTCCTAGCTCTCGCCAGCTTTCGTGTAGCAGTTGTAGTTTCTTAAATGCCTGAACAACATCTTTATGATTTTCTAACTCTTCGGCACGTTCACATAACTTTATCTTGGCAGCTTTATTCTTTTTAAAATCTAAATCTCGTAATTCTCTGTTGATACTAACATAATCATAGAAATTTTCCACATGATGATGATAGTTTTTCCACATATCTTTTACTGCTGATTTAGGTACAGCACCTATCTCTTTCCACTGTTTTTGAAGTTCGTTAAATTCATGGAATGTTTGGTGAAGCGACTCTTCTCTATTTATCAGATTCTTTAAATGCTCTATTATCTGATTTTTTTTCTCTAGATTTTCTTCTTTCTCTTGCTCTTCATTTTTATGCTGTTCTTGCCTCAATATTTTGAATTGTTTCAGCAGAGCCTTTATATCGTTATCAATTTCATTTGGCTTTGACACAAAATCTTCTTCTACACCACCAGCACTTAAAAAAGCTTCTTTTTCTTGTTCTATTTCACTATTTAACTTGCTGTAGAAACACAATTTTATTGCTTTTATTTTTTGTTGAGCTTCGGGTGTCATCTCTTCATCTAACAATAAAACCAAACGTTCTTTTAATTCATGCTTCTCCATGATAGAATAGTTAGGAAGCTCATTTTTTGAAACCTCTGTTTCGTTGTTTTCTTCAGAAGGAATAGTTTCGTTTGCGTCAGTGGTTTCTTCTACCAATTCTATGTTTTGTTGGGTTGTTAAATCTTCTCCTACATTTTCTTCAGATCCAGATTTTAATAAATCATTTGTGTCCATATTCATCGATTACGTTTTGAATATTCCCGCAAGAATATTTCGGTTACAATATCAGCTACCAATTATATCTTTTTATAAAACTATTTGTTTTATGGTATTTAAACTGGTGCCTAAATTAGACACAACCACCCATTAAAACAAATTTTTTTTCTAGAGCAAATTACCATAGATAATGTAATACCCGAAATCGATTGCAATTTATTGATTTTAAAATGATTGTTGAAGAATAAGAAAAATATGTCTATTTTCGCCCCCACATTTGTTTCTTTGCAAAAAAGGACAAAACGAAAAGTAGAATACACATAAAAATTAATGATAATGAAAAGAGTTTTAGTTGCAACAGGAGGAGGCGATTGCCCTGGTTTAAATGCGGTAATTCGTGCAGTTGTAAAACGTGCTGCTCAAGAAAAAGACTGGGAAGTTGTTGGAAGTATCCAGTCATTTGATGGAATATTAAGAGAACCAACCGAAATAAAAATATTAGACGATACTGCTGTAAAAGGTATCCATTACCAAGGCGGAACAATTTTAGGTACTACAACCAAAGGTGGACCTTTTGCTTGGCCAGTAAAAAACAACGATGGAAGCTGGGATTATGTTGATCGTTCTGATGAAATGATTCGAAAGCTACAATATTTGGGTATTGATGCGGTGATTAGTATTGGTGGTGATGGCTCTCAAAAAATATCTCAAGCATTATATGAAAAAGGATTGAATATTATTGGTGTACCCAAAACCATCGATAATGACCTTTCTGCTACCGATTTTACTTTTGGTTATCAAACTGCAGTACAAATTTGTACCGAAGGGGTAGATAAATTAAAAACCACTGCGGCATCACACAATAGAGTGTTTATATTAGAAGCTATGGGACGTGATGCAGGTTGGATTGCTTTAAGTGCTGCCATTGCAGGAGGTGCAGAAGCATGTCTTATTCCTGAAATTCCTTATGATATCAAAAAGGTAAAAGAAAAGCTAGATACTCGTTTCTTAAAAGGAAAAGGCTTTGGTATTATTGTGATTGCTGAAGGGGCTATGCCTAAGGGTGGTACTGCTTTAGCTGAAAAAAGTACAGAAATAGGAAATCCTAATTTAAAATTAAGCGGTGCAGCTGATCGTTTAGCTGAGCAATTAAAGGAAGCAGGCGTTGAGGCTGATATCAGAACAACTGTGCTAGGACACTTGCAACGAGGAGGTATTCCTGTTGCTTATGATAGAGTATTAGCAACTCAATTTGGTGTTAAAGCATTCGAAATGGTGTTGGAAGGAAAATTCGGACATATGGTTGCTTATCGTCACCCTGAAGTGGTTGCTGTTCCTCTACTTGAAGCAGTAGGACAACAAAATTTAGTAGCCCCAAATTCGAACTTGGTGCATACTGCTAAAGGCGTAGGTATTTGCTTTGGAGACTAATGTTTATACCTAGAAAAAGGTATTAATAGTTCGTAAGAATATACTCAAAAAGGGTATCTCAAAAGTTTAGATTTGAATAATCTACTTTTTTGAGATACTCTTTTTGTTTTATTTGAACATCATAGTTTATCCGAAAAATTATATCAATTGTAATACACCAATCAACCCAATTAAAAATTCTATTTCTTTTGGATAACTTTAGATTACAAATGATATAAGAACACGAAAATGTATAAAAATGCTTTTTTTTTGACTACAGAGCTTTCGGTCTCACCGAAAGTATAAAAGTAAGTTGACAACAGGGCTTCCGATCTCACCGAAAGCAAAAAAGTAAGTTTCCAGCAGAGTTTTTGACAGACCGAAAGAAAATAGGGACTTTAATTGGGCTTACAACAGGGATTATTCCACATTGGCATCAATCACACCCGAACCAATAAGTTCATCATTTTCATACCAAGCAGCAAATTGCCCTGCTACAATTGCACGTTGCGGTTCATCAAATCGTATATACATTCCCTCATCAGTAAAAATAGTGGTTCCCTTTTGTAAAGGCTGACGATAGCGAATACGAATATCATAACGGCGTTCGCAATTTGTTGTTGGGGCTAAATCAGGACGCACCCAGTGAATTTCATTTTTAGGTATAAACAAGGCCTTTCGCATTAATAAAGGGTGATTATGTCCCATACCCACATATACAATATTTTGTACGACATCGGTTCCTATAACAAATAGCGGTTCTGCTTTTCCCCCTACATTTAAACCTCTACGCTGACCAACTGTAAAGAAATGGGCTCCGTTGTGTGTTCCTACCTCTGTTCCCATTTCAGGAGAGAAACTGTAGGGGGCTGCAATAGCCTTTAAATCGTCGGTTTCAGGAATAATTTGACTTGACTTATCGGCAGTAATTTCTATTATTTTTCCTTTTTTAGCTTGCAACTTCTGCTGAAGAAATACCGGTAAATCAACCTTGCCTACAAAACAAATTCCTTGAGAATCTTTTTTCTCTGCTGATGCTAATTTTTCTCTACGAGCAATTTCTCTTACTTCAGGTTTAATTATATTGCCAATGGGAAAAAGACTTTTTGCCAACTGCTCTTGTGATAATTGGCATAAGAAATAGCTTTGATCTTTATTGTTATCTTCACCAGCAATTAGCTGATATATTTTTTTTCCATCTTTTTCGATAATCCCTTTCTGACAATAGTGTCCTGTTGCCACATAATCGGCACCAAGTTCAAGGGCTTTTTTTAGAAATACATCAAATTTTATTTCTCTATTGCAAAGTACATCAGGATTGGGAGTACGACCTTTTTCATATTCATTAAACATATAATCAATTACTCGTGCTCGATATTCGGTACTTAAATCTACAAAATGAAAAGGGATATCTAATTTTTTTGCCACCATTTGAGCAAATAAGATATCCTCGTCGAAAGGACACTCTTCTGATTTTAGACCAACTGTGTCTGTCCAGTTTTGCATAAAAAGAGCTTCTACTTCATAGCCTTGCTCTTTTAATAAATAAGCTGCTACACTTGAATCAACTCCACCCGATAATCCGATAACTACTTTTGTCATATTTTGTATTTCTTATTATTCAACACCAATATTTTGTTGTTCGAGCTGGCAAAAGTAGTTGTTTTTTATTGATACCTACAAATCCACTAAAGTTTTCATCAAAGCAAACCAATCTAAACAAAACTATGGTGTAGAAATATTGCTTTATTTATTATCTATTCACGAACTCAAAGTTTTTCGTATTATTCGCTTATTGCGTTTTAATTTCACAAGCATGTTAAATCGTAATTAAAAATAATCTATATTTGTCGGCTCAAAATTTTAATATTAATCAAGGCATCAATGGTGCTTTAAAATTTAATTACAATGAAGAAAATAGGATTAATTATTCTATGTGCAATGTTTACTTTGAGTGCATTTGCTCAAGAGAAAAAAGAAACGTCTCACTGGAAAAAAGGGGGACTTGTATCGTTAACTTTTTCACAAACCTCTTTAAAGAATTGGGCTGCTGGAGGAGATGATGCAATTTCATCTAACTTGCTATTAAACTTGTTTGCCAATTACAAAAAAGACAATACCAATTGGGAAAACACTCTTAATATGGAATATGGTATAATGAAGCAAAATGGACAAGGTCTTCGCAAAAGCATTGACAAATTAGAATTTAGCTCTAAATATGGATACAAAGCTGCTGCTAAATGGTACTATTCTGCTCTTTTAGACTTCAAAAGTCAGTTGGCAAAAGGTTATAACTATACTGATGATACCAAAACAAAAGTATCTAACATTTTAGCTCCTGCATATATTATCTTAGCTTTAGGTATGGATTATAAACCAAACGATAATTTCTTTGCTTATATGTCGCCAATCACAGGAAAATTAACTGTTGTAAACGACAAATCTTTCTCAGAAAAAGGAATGTTTGGTGTTGATCCGGGTGATAAAACAAAATTTGAATTTGGTGCTTCAGCTAAATTGAGCTATAAGAAGGAAATCATGAAGAACGTGAGTTTACAGACTGTATTATCACTATTTAGTGCTTATGAAACTTTTGGTAATATCGATATCAACTGGGATGTGATATTAAACCTAAAAGTGAACGATTATATTAATGCAACAGTAAATACTTCATTAGTTTATAATGATGATGTTTTAACTCGTGTTCAATTTAAAGAAGTTATAGGTATAGGTTTTGCTTATAAATTCTAATACGATTAATAATCTGAATCGACCCAATTAAAATATTATTTCTCTTTTGGGTAGATTTAGTTTACAGCTGATAAAAATATTATCACAAAAAAAGAGGGTGTCTTTTGGAGACATCCTCTTTTTTGTTCTATTCAAATCCCTAAAGAGATTTGAAATAGTATGATTATTTATTTTTGATGATTCTGGCAGTATCCGAAGCAATAACCAATTCTTCGTTGGTGGTAACTACCATGGCAGTTACTCTTGAACCTTCTTTTGATACAACAGCATCTTTACCACGTAAACC
>PDWI01026737.1_pt1 | contig 10432 bp, 8 predicted proteins | sample 1430891 | NCBI WGS metagenome assembly PDWI01 (sample SAMN01162508, study PRJNA174530) | Oral metagenome, whole genome shotgun sequencing project. | biome: Marine environment; feature: Marine mammal; material: Swab sample of the gingival sulcus; isolation source: swab sample of gingival sulcus... | reverse complement strand
ACGGCTTTCACGCTCCAGTTTCAGCTCCACCCCCATATCCATGCCGGTAAGATAAACCCCGCTGCTGCCGATAATCTCTGCCATGACCCCGTATTTTTTTGGCAGTTGTGCCAGAAACTCAAGCCGTGTTAACAGTGGTTGCCTGATAAGCCGCTGTTTCAAGGCTGCCGCGTCCGCAAGTTTCACCAGCAGTTTACTGCTGGGATGGTAAAGGGCAAAGCCATCCTGCTCTTCATTGATAAGGAGCTCTGCTTCGTTTTTTCTCTCTGCCGGCAGCAGTTCAATACCCGGTACAGACTGCAGCTCTTTGCGTATACGGTTGGAGAGACTGATCTCTGCCACCCGGATATTATCGGGCTCCTTGGGCACTGCCGCCTGCGGAGCCGCTTTTTGGGTGAAGCTGAAGAGCGGCACATCATTCCATGCCCGGCCTCCGGTCAGCGCGTTTTCACGGCCATTTGGCGGGGTAAGCAGGTTGGGGCTCTGGGAGAAGTGCCGTCGGCGCAGCTCGCCGCGGATATATTGGTGCAGCTCGCCGGCAGTAAGCTGGCCGTCGCCGTTCTCATCTGCCGGGGAGCGCTCTTGCAGCATCGGACTTTCCGAACTCCGGTAGTTAAGGGCGTGGAGCAGAATATTGGTAAAGGCGCCATGATCCTTGTTATCGACGGTGGTTTGCCCCTTTTCCCTGGCCCATTGATCGATATCCACCGCAGGTTCCGCAGAACCGGCTGCCGAGAGATAGATCACATTACGATAGGGATAGACCGCCGCCGCAGACTCCTGCCATATTATCTTCCTGCTTTTCTCCGAGAGAGGAGTTTCGCTGTCAAAATTACCGATAGAGCGGATCTTGCCTATCTTTTTTATCAGCGGTGAGCGTACCGCCTGACCGGAAAAACAGGAGTCAAATATCATAACGACCCGCCGCCCATCTTCAAGCCCTTCGTTTTTCAGCAGACGCTGGAGATCAGTTTTGCCGATAATAAGCTGCTTCATCCGCTGTTCAGGAGGGGCGTTATGGTGGTAGTCCGCCGGGATAATGGCCCCTGTCTGCAGCGGCATCTTCCAGTTATTTGTGGTGTCCCTGGCGGAAGTGCCGTGACCGCTGAAATAGATAAGGATAAGATCGCCAAAATGGCTCTTCTGTTTAAGGGCGGCAATCTGGTGCAGAATGGTGCTTTTTTCCGCCTCGCTGTCCCGCAACACGGTAATATTGTCCTCCTTGAAGCCAAGATTTTTCACCAGACACTGCCGCAGGGCGGTAATATCATGGGCGGGGCCGGATAAAAAGCTCCCCGGCGGCAGGTGGGGATAATTACCTATTCCTATCAGCAGGGCGTAGTTCTCTGCGCGACCGTAGAGAGGAGAGAGAAGAACTGAAGTGCAGACAATGATAGTGAGAAAAAATACGGGTATGGTCTTCATCTTTTTTTTACTTTGAGATAAGATGGTTGCAAAATATGATTGACAGACTATTCTGGGCGGGGCGGTGCGACCTTTGTTTGTGGTTGCCGCCGATGATAGAGAAGTGGATTGATTTTTCATTGTTTTCATTTTATCTGGTAATTTCGATAACAGAGCAGCTATCTTATTATGTCTGATACAGAGTTATTCCGGTATTTTTGTGATACTACCCGAAATTTTAATTTTTCATATAGCGAAAGCGATATAACGCATAAATTTTCCGGGACATTTCATGAGCAGCGGATCAAGTCCCTGATTAAATCTGTCCGCCATATGGCGGTAAGGAAATCATATCAGACCTCGGATATTACATCTATGGCCCTTGGCCAGGAGGACTGGATTCAACAGGCGATGATAACCATGTTTGAATGTTGTCAATCCTATGACGGCAAGCGTCCCTTCGACAACTATGTCCGCTTTATGGTCTCCAGAAAGATGGAGGATCTGCAGCGAACCCTGCTGCGAAAAAATCCGCCGGTGGACAGGGAGCGGTTCCGGCTGTATACCGAGATGAGAAAGATCAAAGGCGATAAAAAGAAGCTGCGGCAGCTGGCAGCATCTTCAGGGTATTCAGAAAAAGAGCTCAGTGAAATATATAACAGCGGGGTCGGCACGCGAACCGTTACAGTCAGTGACAGCGAAACGGTATCTGCTGCCAGCCGGCAGCGTGAAGCGCCTTCTCCGAGCCCTGAAGATCAACTGGAACAGGATGAGATCCGCCAGATTCTGCTGCACTGTATCGATAAGCTTACAGAGCTGAAGCGGCGGGTTTTCCGTCTCCATGAAATGCAGGAGCTCTCCTTGCGTGCCATCTTTGATCATATTGATTATGACCGCAGCTTTGCCTCCTTTAAACGGTGGTATAAAAACGATGTATATGAAGCGGTAAAACGGTGCGTCACTGCCAATATTTAAATATTACGGTCTGCTGCCGGCGGTAAAGAGGAGCTCTCCCCCTCTTTACCGCTCTCTTTCACTTATGCAGGAAATAGTGTTCCAGCACCGTCCCCTGGCACGTATCGTCAACACTGTTCTGTGCGGTTGAAATCTCCTTGATCCCGGCAACCCCCCTGGTTTTCACCTGTTGCGTCCCGCTGCAGGAGGTCTCCAGCATAAAGGTGTTTTCCTGTCTGCTGGTGATTGCGGCAGGTTGGGACGCTGTTGACGATGTAACACCGCCAAGCCCGCGATATTTTCCCTCAGAGGAGTCTCCCTTTTTCAGTGCTGACAAACAGGCCTGTTTCGGGTTGGCGATCCTGCTGTCAAAAGTAAGCAGCAGCAGCTGCTCCTTGCCCACAGTCGTATCAAGGGTGAGATATTCACCCTCCGCGGGCACTCTGTATGTCGTCTGCGGCGCGACAGGATTCTTTTTTGCGGAGAGATCGGGAAAGAGCAGGTTGACCGTTCCGGCGGAATCTATCTGGCAAAGATAGGCATAACGGTGTGTCCCCGGAGTAAATGTTACCGCATAGTGGTCGCCGGAGGTGAGCGCTTCTCCCCGCTGCAGCGGAGAGTGTTGCTCTGCTCCATAACGGTGTATCTGCATCGCAACAGAGGAGGTTGTTTCCGGCAGGTCGCTGGTATTGGCAACAGTGGCGAGAGTATTGCGGATAACCACCCGGCGATTCTTCCTGCGCGACTGTTCATCCCTGTTCGGTACCACCGGGGTACTCTCGCCATAGCCCGCCACCTCAAACTGTTCCGCACCAAGAGAGGAGTTGTTAACCAGAAAATCAGCGACATTCTGCGCTCTTTTGTTGGAGAGAGAGAGGTTATACGAGGCCCTGCCGCGATCGCATGTATGTCCTTCTATCTTGAATTTATAATCACGCAGCGACTTGTTATTCAGCGCGGTCACCAGTTTTTGCAGCTCCTTTTCTGACTGGGGGGTAAGGGTGGCGCTGTTGAGTTCAAACTGCAGATGCATTGCCACCTCAGGCTGGCTTTCCGCGGCCGGTTCCGGTGTCTCCAGACGCACCGTCTCCCCGGTAATCCCCCTGGTATGAAGGGGTACCGGCCGGGCGTCTCCCTGTGGTGGCGAGAGCAGCCGCAGATAGTCATCTGCTTCCAGCGCTGATGCCGAATTTGCCAGAAAGAGCAGCAGCACCGATGAACACGAACATAGATATTTTTTCATCTCCATAGCCTTTCTCTTTTTTATGATATTTATTGATATAGCCGTATATGCCTTTACGGTGATGGCTGTTTGTTTCTGATTACGGTTACCGGCTGTCTGGTCTGGCCTTACCGGTATTATTCGACGATAACCGAATTTACCGCTGAACTTCGCCCGGAGCCGGAGACAATATTGGTCGATCCGGAAACAGCCGACTCGTTGATTATCGCTCCCTTCACCGCATCGGCCTTCACCGTTACCGAACCGGTACTTGCGACATTATTATCGCCAATAGCGATATTGGTGGCTCCGGAGATATGGGAGTGGTTACTGATATCTCCCGCTGCCGTATCTCTGATGCTGATTGCGCCGGTGTTGGCGATATTGTTATTGCCGGCCGCCATATTGGTACTGCCGCCGACGGTGGAACCATTGATGACCGCACCGTGAACCGTTGAGTTCTGTATGCCTATCGCCCCGGTGTCTGCCATATTCCCGTGACCGCTGGCGATGTTTTCAGAGTTATAGACGGCGCTGTTATTGATAACAGCAGCGGTGACGGCAGCGTTCTGCAGCCCTGCGGAACCTGTATTTACGGTATTCCCGCTGCCGACCGCTGTATTCCCGGAGTGGCGCACAGCCGATTTATTGATAACGGCACCGGTTACTGCGCTGCCGCCATAACAGATACCGGCAGTCAGAGTAAGTGAAAGGGTGGTCAGGATGAGCTCTTTTTTCATCGCTATCTCCAGAATATTTTTTTATTACGCGGCGGCAAGCAGCTGGCAGCGCCTCTATTGCTGCCTGATCAGTTCGCCAACCCCGTTGTTGGTAAATGTTACCTGTGACGGCGTTCCCCGATAGAGAATATCTCCTGTTCCTGAGCTTGCCGCAGTGAGCCTGTTTTCTGCAGAAACATATATATCTCCCGTTCCTGATGTCTCAGCGGTAACGCTGTCAGCAATAAGGGCAAAGGCATCTATCTCTCCGGCACCTGTTGCGGTAACAGTAAACTCCTCTGTTTTGCCCTGGACGGTGATCCTTGAACTTCCTGCTGCCTCAAGCGTAAATTTTCGGTTACTGATTCCTGAGATTTTGATATCACTGGCGCCCTGGCTGGTCAATTGAGAGATATCGGGCATGCCTATCAACAGGGAGAGCGGCAGGCCGGGGCAGATACTGCTGGCAGCTGTTATATGGAGCTGACCATTTTCCACAGAAGAGCTGATTACAGGCAGGATATTTGTCTCTCCTGCGATTTCAACCGAGAACTGCTGCTGTTGCACCACCTGCACGGTAAAGAGACCGCTGATAAAAACTGCCGAAAATCCTGAGACTCTCCTCTGCTGCCGTCCGGGAGTGCCGTTGCCTCTGATGCATCCCTGGCTTACCCCCGATACCATATTGACATTGCCGCTGCCGGAGGTGATCTGGACGGTAGCCGCCGGCAACGACTCCAGGTGCAATAACAGCAGCGATTAAAGAGGATATTTTTCTGACTGCCATCGCCGCGCAAGGCATACGATTTTTTTACGGTGGTTGCGTTTACGGTCTCCTTTGCCATCAGATAGGTAAAAAGTTTCTTTTCCATCATCAGCTTGCTGTCCTGGGGTGTTCTGGTGTTCGCAAGGATCCTGAACGCGTCTTCAATAAATTTGTCCGGTGCTGTCGAGGTATAGAAATAGATCTGCTCACGCCCTTTCTGCTGATCCAGGTAGAAGTAGTTTTCGTTGTTGGGAAAGACATAGAGTTCCTTCCCCTTGACCGGATTGGTATACTGGTTATAGCCGTTCATATTGGGGAAGATCGGAAACAGTCTTCCGGTGCTGTCCCGCTGCACCACATAGAGATAACAGCTCTGTTCCGGCTCGACAACGATCTTGTACTGTTCTCCTGATTTCAGGGCATCCCCTGAGGTCAGCACAAATTCACCCATATTCCCTGGGCGATAGATAACGGCAAGTTCCAGACCAAGAAATGGTGTGTTTCGCTTTTCCGCTTTTTTTGTCGCAACCTTTTTTCCACCCTGCTGGCGAGCCTTACTGCTGTTTTGCTGTTTGCTGGCAGTAGTTTTCCTGGCGGCAAGAAGTTTATTTAACTGGACCCGGCGCTGCAGCGTCTGTTCGTTGATCGGAATAGTGGTATATACCTGGGCAAAGGTGGTATAATCAACAGATGTCGCTTCTTCAGGAAAAGAGGGGACCACATGGCGCAGTGCCGTTACTGTCTGCTGGTCAAGAACCTGGGATATCCCTGTGTCTTCACCATGGAGATAGAGCCATTGCTGGATCGCGCCAATCCTGTCGGCAGCGGTGAGGCTATGGAAATAGCGTTTCACTTTCTGGCTGACAACAGCATCCGGCAGCGCATCAGCGCCGATCAGCCGCCAGTAGGGAAGGGAGAGGTATTTGCCTATCATCTGAATCATACTTACCTCAACCAGCACCCGTACCGCGGCATGACGGCCCTCCACCTTCTTGATTGAGCCCTTTCTGCCAAAAGTCGGACCAAACAGCGAGATCTGCAGCTCCTTTTCGCGCATACCCTTATGGACCTCCAGCGTATTTACGGTACTCATCCGGGGGATGCCCGCCATGGTCGCGAAATCGAGCAGATTGAAATCGAGAGTGATTCTGGCAAGGCCCATCTTGTCACTGTCGCTATAGGCCGCTCCCACCGAACTGTTGGGGGTCCATCCCGGCGCATTGGTAAAATCGATATCAACGCCGGCATCTGTCCCCTTTCCTCTGGTGTTGAGCCCGCGGTCAAACTCGGTGATACCACCGCTGATAACGATCTGCGGGATCAGTTTTCCTGAAAAATCAGAATACCCGGTGATATTCATATGCTCAATATATTCCGGATTATAGGGGATATAGCGGATATTCCCGCCGATAGAATTAAGGGTGCTTTTCAGCATCTCGGTAATGTCATTTGGGATCTCGCCTCCGGTTGAGGCCGATGTCCCTGTCTTGTCGCCAATGGGGTGGCTCTGGATCAGGATCGAGCCTGTATCGTAGATCTCTGTCATCAGTCCCAGTTGAGTCAGCGCTTCTGTATATGATGTGAGCTTGACTGCGGGCCGGGATTGTTCGAGGTCGAAATCAACCCGTGCCGGATCCACAGTTGCACAGGCGCCAAACAGTACAGAGCAGGTGAAGAAAACGGCGTAATACCCAACAGGCTGCAAAAAATTTTTTATAGTTGAACAGTTCATCTTCAATCTCAAAAGAGGGGAAAGGATTATTGAAAAAAGAATACAGGTTGACTCTTGAAACCAGTCTTACTCTGAAATTGAGGTTTTGTCTCCATGGCTCTCATCAATGATGATAATATCTCCATGCACAGTTCCACCAGGACCAATAAGAACGCTGTTAATGCCTGTACCATTACTGACTGCAGAACCATCACCTTTCGTCAGTAACTCTCTATTCTGGCGCGTTGCTGCTTTCGTTTGCACTCTGGCCTTGCTTCTGGCTCTGGCTTTTATATAACTTATATTTCTGTCTTTTTTACCAAGTTCATCATATTCTGTGATAGGATCATCCTTATATTTTGCAATACCGTCATCAAAATCCGATCCCCAGGCGAAACAGGGCTGGACAGAAATCAGTAGAGAGAAAAACAGCAAGGATTTTATGTGGCAAGTATTCATAACGCACCATGGATGTATCTACGAATCATTCTGAGAAATATTCTGCAGGGTTTTCCCCTCTCATTTTAACAGGACTTGTGGAGATACCCGACAATGCCGGGTATCCCTGATTATGAAAGAGGACCAATTGGTTGGGCCTACTCTATGTTAACAGAGCCAGCATTGGCAACATTGTTTTCACCAATTGCAATATTTGCAGAATCCTTAACGGTAGATTCGTTGGTAATCTGACCTTTTACCGTGGAGTTTTTCATCGCAATGGAACCCATATTAACGGTGTTTCTCTCCCCTATTGCGATATTTGCAGAATCTTTAACAGTAGATTGATTGGTGAGTGTTCCGGTTATTTCAGAGTTTTCTGCGGCAACTGAGCCCATATTGACGGTATTTTTTTCACCAATTGCGATATTTGCAGAATCCTTAACAGTCGATTCGTTAGTGATTGAACCTTTCATTACCGAGTTATTCATTGCCACAGAACCCATATTGACGGTATTTTTTTCACCTATAGCAATATTTGCGGAGTCTTTGACGGTAGAAGTGTTTTGTACCGGACCCTTTAAAACAGATTCCTTTATATCTGCAGAACCAGTACTGACCCGGTTGTGTTCGCCTATGGCAATGTTTGCAGAATCCTGCATGGTTGACTTGTTGATAACAGCGTCTTCCACGTTACTGCCAGCAGAAGCATAACTCGCACCCATTACCATTGCCATTGCCGCCAAAATAACAACTTTTTTCATAATACCCTCCTTTTGGGATATGTTAGTGTCAGCATATCTTTTATATGCCAGTTTTGCGGTTTGAACCACATTGTTTGTGGACTAACTGAATACTCGGCACTGTTTCCTTGCCATTGATACCATTCAGCTTTGTCTCTTTCCCTCTCTATCGACAGTGGCAGAAGGCTGGCTCAAAGTTTATTATTTTTTTTATCTTCATTGAAAGTTTGTTCAGCTCGGCCATGGAAGAATGACCATTGGAGGTAGTAGAGTGCGGGGATCTTTATTTTTTCTCTCTTCCTGAGTTGCTGCAGTATCGTCAACCCGGCAGCGTTCTGCGGTTCTTCGGTCAGCATCGGGAGCAGCTTCTCGATATCTTCCGCCGGCCAGGGTGAAAGCAGGAGATAGATATTCTCGCGTATCTGTTTTTTCTCCTCTTCTGGCAGTTTATCCAGTACGAGCCAATGCGCGCTGCTTTCCGGTATCAGTACTCTCCTCTCTGTTTTGGAGATCGGGTTTGTCGAGCCAAGTGCGGCATTGGGAAAGAGTATGCTTGATTTTCCCAGAGAATCGACCTGCAGCGCGTAGAGCCACAGTTTCTCTGCCGGAGAGTCGATGGTAATAACCAGTCTGTAATAATCCATACGGGTTAAAAACAGCGGCAATACACCTTCCCCGGTAAAGGTGGTCTCTCCTTTTTTCCCGTTTGCCAACTGGTAACGCAGCTCTGCTTTAACCGCGGTCGGAGAGGCACTCTGCTGCTGTAACAGACGCTCTTTTTGCGATATATTGTCATTATGTCCGCCCGCCTGCAGAAAGGCCGTTAATGGCTGAAAATCTCCACGTTTGACGGCTGCGACGATCTGTTGCGCTGAAATTTTCTGTGGGGCAGTGTTGCCTTGCGGAATTGGCTGTTGTTGCTGTTGAGTTGCCGCCGGTACCTGGTGTGGTGTTGTTTGCTGCTGTGATGGCCCTGCTGTCTGCTGTCCTGTTTTCGGCTGCCGGGGCTCTGTTATGCTCTCTTCGTCTGTAGTATCATCCTTTTCTGCACGCTCTTTTTCGACCACCGTTTCAGGAAAAAAAGCGGGCAGATATGGGCGGGCAAACCAGCACCCCAGGAAGATCGCGGTCAGCAATAGTATGCCGCCGGCCACTGTTCTGGTGATGTTTTTCCTGATAAAGAGAAATTCCAGCAGTCTTGCCATGCCGTTGGCGGGAACAGCCAGCACCTGTTTCTGTCTTGATCTATGCAGACGTCTGGAACAGCTATCCAGCTGCTGTACCGCCGCACCCCTCTTTTCGCATAGTGCCACGGTCTGTGAATTTATATTTGCCAGCGGCACAATAAACAGCGTATCAGGGTTGGCGGGATCAAGGAATGCCTCCAGTTTCAGGCAGAACGCGTCATGGTTAACAGCAAGCAGATGGACGCCGTCCTTATCAAGATCAAGTATCCCGGTACACCAGATATCGCCAGTTACCGGGCAGCACAGCTCTCTGCTGCAGTGGATCTGTGCCAGCAGCCAGGCAAGATCGAGAGAATCTCCCTGATAGATATGTTCGGTCTGATCCTGAATATGGAAAAGGCGGTTCCGCGAATGATATCTTTCCACCGCCAGTAGCTGCACCGCGCGGGCCAGCAGATTGCGGTTTGGCGTCATCGGTGCTTCCAGCACCTCCTTATATGCACTATTCTCCGGTTCTTTTTCCGGTGGGAAAACGGCATATCGCCCACAGCCGATATAGATGTTACTTCTTGGCAGGACGTTGGGATAGGCAAAGTGGAAGGTCATAATGTTTCAACAACAACAATTACCGCCCATTTATCGCTGGCTGGATGAAAAGAGAGATCACTGCTGGCAAGACGTCTCTGGCCGCATAGATCTGTACCCAGGGGGATATCGGCAAGAACAGCCTTGCTGTCAGGGTTGACAAACTGCGCCCGCAGTAGAGATTTTTCGAAAATATTGGCCTCCCAGCCCAGCTCAAGCCAGGTCTCCTCTCCCTCTTTCTGCCAGCTGCAGTTTACGGTAACATATTCGCCAAACTCCATATCAAAACGGTGACTCTGGGGCGCAATATCGGCAGCGGTAACAGCTTCTCCCGCAAATATCGGCTGCCATAGCGATGAGATAAAGGCCGCTGCTTTCTCTCTGACGGCGGCCATGGTTTTTGTTATATCCCCTGTCTCCCGTATCATCGCATATACGGCCTGTCTGCCTGTTTCGCCCAGCATCAGATCGAGGGCCTTGTCCGGCTGTTGTTCAATAAGCCGGGTTGCTAACCATTCCCTGTCATCAACGCCGATAATATAAAGACGGCATCTGGCGCAATTTCTGATATGGTCGGCAATATCACTCTCTTTGCTGTTATCAGCAACGGCCTGATAGAGCTCTGCCTTGGCAGGGCAGTCACTTGCTCTCTCTGCTCTGTATTGCTCTGCTATTTCCTTAATTGCGCGTTGAAAAATATCCA
>PDWI01024871.1_pt1 | contig 10432 bp, 10 predicted proteins | sample 1430891 | NCBI WGS metagenome assembly PDWI01 (sample SAMN01162508, study PRJNA174530) | Oral metagenome, whole genome shotgun sequencing project. | biome: Marine environment; feature: Marine mammal; material: Swab sample of the gingival sulcus; isolation source: swab sample of gingival sulcus... | reverse complement strand
ATATGGGAATCAGCCTTTACCAGCGCCTTAGCGTACAAGAAGCCTCGCTATTTTTACGAATTAGCATCACAGAAATGCAAAAATTGATAAAACACAATAGGATAAGCTTTATCCAAGTTAATAAAAAGCAAGTTGATTTCTTCGGCTATCAATTACTGGAATATTTATTAAACAGTGTCAAGACTAACACACCACAACCAATGAAACCGTCTGAAACAACTGATAGGATTTTGCGAGCGAAAGAAGTCGTGCAATTAACAGGGCTATCAAGAACCACTATTTGGCGACTGGAAAGCAAAGGCGAGTTCCCACGCCGTGTGAGTTTAGGGGGTAACCGTGTCGGCTGGAGATTATCGGAAATAAACTCTTGGGTTGGTACACGCGTTTAATTTGGTGTATATGATTGTGTATATCTTCTAAATTTAGAAAGTAAAAAACCGCATAAAATGCTTGATTTTATGCGGTTTTTCTGTAATATGGTTGGTGGGTTGTATAGGATTCGAACCTATGACCAATTGGTTAAAAGCCAACTGCTCTACCAACTGAGCTAACAACCCACTCGAATTGGAGTGGCGTATTATACCCATCCATTGTCTGTTGGCAAGTTTTTTAGATAATTTTTACATAAAAATGCAAGCAATTATTATTTATGTGGTTTTTGAATAGACATACGCAATGAGATAACGGTAGGTTAGACCATATTTTTTTGCTACTATAGACGCAGTAAAAACTGCGTCAACATGTTGCTTTGGCTTTACAGTTGATATCGACATTGACAATCCCCAATTACGGCAACACCTCAAAGAAGTAAACGATTATGACAAAGCAATTAACATCAACCAGCCAATTACCTATATCCACCGATGAAATAAGCAATTATCTCACTCGCATTAACCAGATACCCATATTGACGCGCGAAGAGGAAAAAGACCTCGCGCATGCCCTTTACCACGACCACGATATTGATGCCGCGCGTACCTTAGTGATGCATCATTTGCGCTTTGTCGTCTACATTGCCAAAAATTACCGCGGTTACGGACTGCCGTTGTCCGATTTAATTCAAGAGGGCAATATCGGCTTAATGAAAGCCGTCAAGAGCTTTGACCCAGGAAAAAACGTCCGCCTAGCCTCTTTTGCTGTGCATTGGATTAAATCAGAAATTAATGAGTTTGTGATAAAAAATTGGAAAATGGTGAAAATTGCCACGACCAAGGAACAGCGCAAACTGTTTTTTAATCTGCGCAGCAAAAAGAAAAGTTTCAATTGGCTGACACAAGACGAAGCGGAAAAAATCGCCAAGGATTTAAACGTCAGCGTCAAACAAGTGTTTGAAATGGAGTCGCGACTGGCGGGGCAAGACATCGGCTTTGACGGCCCTGACAACGCCGACGAAGATAGCGCCCCACAAGCCCCCAGCCAATGGCTAACCTACGAAGAAAGCAACGATCCCGCGGTATTGGCGGAAGAACAGGAAACCGCCAACAATACGCAAAATGCTATTCATTGCGCTCTCAATGCCTTGGATGAGCGCAGCCGCGACATCGTTAAACGCCGCTGGCTGAACGAAGACAACAAGCCCACCTTGCACGAATTGGCCAGCGAATACGGCGTGTCCGCGGAACGCATTCGCCAAATCGAAAGTCAGGCCATGAAAAAATTGAAGGGTTTATTGGTTATCTAATTGCTTATCCAGCACCATCACGTCACAGTAACAAAGTAAATCAAGGCGCGCATCATTGGCATGCGCTCGTCGCCTATGTTAGAATTCCCCCGTTTTCAGGCTGGATGCGCGACTTTCATAGCTATTCAAGTCGCGCTGGTGTCAGAAAAAACCTCGTAAAACAACTTATAAGCAAACACTATGTCAGAAAAACTTACTCCCGCGCAATTGACGCTGTATCATTCCCCCATTTGTCCCTTTTGTCACCGCGTTTTCAATGCCTTAAAGGCCATGGGCTTCTCTCCCGATTTAAAGGCGGGTGACGCTGGCGGCATCACCTTAAAAAACAAAAGTAAAAATAAGCAATTCGCACAAGAGCTACTCGCTGGTGGCGGCAAAAAAACTGTCCCCTGCCTGCGCATTGAGCGCGATGACAGCGTAGAATGGCTTTACGAATCGCGGGACATTATCGCCTTTATCGAGGCCAATGTCGTCCGCTAACGCCCGCTTCACAGAAAACTCACACAATCCTCACAAACTTTTTTGCTGAGAACGATATACTCACTGCAACCAGAGCGCATTATGTCAACAACTGCCAAGCTTTTTGCTCCCGTGCCCATGCGTTGGGTCGGCCCAATTAAAATCACGGGGCACGTCCTCGACGAGGAAGTCAGCGTGCCGCTGGCCACTTACGAAACGCCTTTATGGCCTTCGGTGAGGCGCGGTGCGAAAATTTCCCGACTGTCGGGCGGCATTCGCACTACGGTGATTGACGCGCGTATGACGCGCTCCATTTTGCTAGAAGCCGACAACGCCGAAGCCGCCATGCACGCGGTAGCGCAGTTAAAATCGCGCCTAGACGAGATGAACGCCGTGGTCGGCGCGTCTAGCCGCTTTGCCAAGCTGATTGCCATTGACAGCCAAATCAATGCCAACCTGATTTATTTGCGCTTGGCTTTTACCACGGGCGATGCCTCGGGACACAATATGGTCACCAATGCCGCTGACCGCTTGTTCCCGTGGATTTTGACACATTACCCCGAGTTAAAATACGTGTCCATTTCGGGCAACTACTGCTCGGACAAAAAGGCGACCGCGGTCAACGGCATTTTGGGGCGCGGGAAAAATGTGGTGACAGAAATCACCATTGCACGCGCGGTGTGCGTCAAGCACCTGCGCACCACGCCCGAGCAGGTCGTTGACCTCAATGTTAAGAAAAACTTGATTGGCACTATGCTGGCAGGTGGTCTGCGCAGCGCCAACGCCCACTACGCCAATATGTTGTTGGCGTTTTACTTGGCGACTGGGCAAGATGCCGCCAACATTATCGAAGGCTCACAAGGCATTGTCCACGCCGAAGTGCGCGATGGTGACTTGTACTTTTCCTGTACCCTGCCCAACGTCATCGTCGGTAGCGTGGGCAATGGCAAAGGGCTAGATTTTGTTGAAGAAAACTTAACGAAATTAGGCTGCCGTGAGCAGCGTCCCGCGGGAGACAACGCCGTGCGCTTGGCGGCCATTTGCGCGGCAACAGTGCTGTGTGGCGAATTGTCGTTAATGGCGGCGCAAACTAATCCAGGTGAGTTGATGAAGGCGCACTTGACCATGGAGCGTTGATGACAAACGATCCAACCAATACGCGCAAAATTGAACACATCCGCGCCTTTGATGCCGACGCGGACATTGACCGCAACGCCCGCGCTTTTGATGCCATTGGCTTGACGCACCGCGCTTTGCCAAATATCGACCTCAATGCCGTCGATACGCAAACGACTTTTTTAGGCAAGCGCCTGCGCTTTCCTTTGCTGATTTCGTCGATGACGGGTGGCAATCACGACTTGGTACGCACCATTAACGCCAATTTGGCACAAGCGGCTGAGGCTTGCCAAGTGGCCATGGCCGTTGGCTCTCAACGCGTGATGTTTGTCGACGACAGCGCCAAAGACAGCTTTGCCCTGCGCGATTTAGCGCCTACCGCGGTATTGCTAGCCAACCTTGGGGCGGTACAGTTAAATTATGGCTTTGACCACCAGCATTGCCAAAGCGCCGTCGACAGTTTGCACGCCGATGGCTTATATTTACATTTGAATCCGCTACAAGAAGCAGTGCAGCCTGAAGGTGATGTCAACTTTGCAGGGCTGAACGCGCGTATACAAGCCGTGGTCGAACACTTAAGCGTACCTGTGCTGTTAAAAGAAGTGGGGTGTGGTCTCAGCGCCGCGGATATTGAGGCGGGCTTGGCCATGGGCATTCGCTATTTTGATGTCGCGGGCGCGGGCGGCACATCGTGGAGCCGCATCGAATACCACCGCCGCCAGCGCGATGGCGACCACTTGGGATTGACTTTCCAAGATTGGGGCATCCCCACGCCAGAGGCGCTGTACATGGCCAGTCAGCAGTTGCAAGCCAGCGGACAGGCGGCAACACTGATTGCCAGCGGCGGCTTGAGGAATGGTATCGACATGGCAAAAGCTGTTATAATGGGCGCACAGTTGTGCGGTATTGCTGCACCGTTGCTCAAGCCCGCGATGACCTCGGTGGAGGCCACCATTACGGCTATAGAGCAACTGCACACGGAATTTAAAACCGCTATGTTTTTACTGGGGGTGAGCGATGTTGATGCGCTTATCCATAACTACTCACTTATTCGCACCTCGCCGAGGTCATCACATATGAGGTCATAACGCATGAAGACATTATCTGTAGGCATCGACCAAATTAGTTTTTACACTGCCAATTTTTACCTCGACCTCGGCGTACTCGCCCAGCGCAATGGCATTGATATCGGTAAGTATCACCGCGGTATCGGACAGGAAAAAATGGGTATTCCCGCGCACGATGAAGACGTTGTTACCTTGGCCGCCAACGCCGCGGCACGCATCGTCGACGATGCCGAGCGCGCACGCATTTCCACCGTCTTATTCGCCACAGAAACGGGGATTGACCAATCCAAAGCCGCGGGCATTTACGTGCATAAACTCCTCAATCTAAAAGCCGATTGCCGCATTGTCGAGCTCAAGCAAGCCTGTTACAGCTGCACGGCGGCGCTGCAAATGGCTTGTGCGTTGGTGGCGCGCGATCCCGCGCAATCGGTGTTGGTGATTGCCTCTGATGTGGCGCGTTACGACCTTGGCACGCCCGCCGAACCTACGCAAGGCTGTGGCGCGGTCGCCTTACTCATTAAAGCCAATCCGCGCATACTGAATGTGCATCCACAAGTCGGCAACTACAGCGAAGACGTGATGGATTTTTGGCGCCCCAACTACCGCAAGACCGCGCTGGTCGACGGTAAATTCTCCACCAAAATGTATTTAAAAGCGCTGACCAACGCGTGGGATAATTACCAAGCCAACGGTGGTATGGGCATTGAGAACTTGTCGCGCTTTTGCTATCACTTGCCATTTACCCAGATGGGACAAAAAGCCCACAATAGCCTGTACCGACACAGCAAACCCGCGGTAGACAAAGCGACTTTTGATTCCCAACTGCAAGACAGCTTGATTTACAGTCGCGTGATTGGCAACAGTTACAGTGCCGCCCTGTTTATCGGGTTGGCCTCGTTGTTAGAAAACGATAGCGCGGATTTAAGCGATGAATCTATTGCCTTTTTCTCTTACGGTTCGGGGTGCGTGGCTGAATTTTTTGCCGGCACCATCGTCAAAGGCTATCAAAACGCCCTGTTTACCGCGGAACATCAGGTCATGCTCAATGCTCGCCAAGCGTTGAGTTATGACGACTACCTCAATTTATGGAACTACCCAGACCCATTATTTTATCGGGCGAGCATTCCGTCGTTTACGGCGGCGATGCGCTGGCGGTAGCGGTGGCGGAGTACACCACCGTCAACTTTTCGCCCGTGTCGCAAAGTAAAGTTATCAACACGCTGTTTTCAGGCATTTCCTCGGGCGTGGTTTATCCTATTAACGCCTTGAGCAAGCTCAAACACCGCTTAGACCAGCGCTTCGAGCGCTTCACCCAAGGCGATTTGCCCGTGCAAAATATCCTCAATCATCCCAACGATTTGGTGATGTATGCCCTGATGTCGTTACTGCATCAGTTGCCGAGTCGCAAAACCTTGCAACACTTTGCTCCTCATTCTGGGGTATTGCGTAGCGATTCTAGCATTCCCTTGGGTGCGGGCATGGGCTCGTCGGCTTCGGCGATTGCCGCGACTTTGGTGCTGTATGAAGATATTCTGGATAAGCCATTGAGCAAAGCCCAGCGCCTTGACCTCGTGCGCTTTTGCGAGCGCCTGCAACATGGCAAAGGCAGTGCCATTGATGCGGCGACGGTTACTTACGGCGGCATCAATTGCATTCGCGGCGACCAGCATCACTGTATTGACGACATCACTTTGGACAACCACTGGTTTTGGTTGCATACTGGAACGCCTAGCACCAGCACGGGCGAGTGCGTGCATTATGTTCGCCGTCACCACGGTCACGATAGCGCCCTTTGGCAAGATTTCAGCGCCGTCACGCAATCGTTAATCAGTGATTTACGCAATCAACACAATCCCGCGGATACACTGAAAGCCAATCATCAATTGTTGCAAAGCATTGGCGTCGTACCCATCACAACCAGTGCGCTCATTGACCGCATTGAATCGCTAGGGGGGGCGGCCAAAATCAGCGGCGCGGGCGCAGTCGCGGGTGAGCGAGCGGGTTTGGTGCTTATGTACTTGCCCGATGGCAACGCTGACGATATCGTTAGACAATTAAAACAACACGGCTATATCCAAGCGTGGGGGAAAGTCGTCATTGACCAACAAGGCGCAACGCGCGTCCCCGTTTTATCCTGATTCATGAGCATGCTCACCAAACACCTAGGTATCACTGATTACCGCGATGTCTTTGCACAAATGCAAGCTTTCACCGCCGCACGCACGCCACAAACGCCCGATGAATTGTGGTTGACGCAACACCGCCCCGTGTTCACTCAAGGACAAGCGGGCAAGCCCGAGCACATTCTCCGCCAACCCGATATTCCCATTGTGCAAAGCGACCGCGGCGGACAGGTGACTTATCACGGGGAGGGACAAATCGTCTTATATACCTTAATTGACATCAAACGCGCGGGGCTGGGCGTGCGCCAGATGGTGACGCTAATTGAAGACAGTCTGGTAGCCACGCTGGCAACCTTGGGCATCATTGCCAATGCTGACCCCAAAGCCCCCGGTGTCTATGTTCAGGGAAAGAAAATTGCCTCACTGGGATTGCGCGTGCGCCGAGGGCGCACTTACCACGGCTTGGCATTGAATGTCGATATGGATTTAACGCCGTTTAGCTTTATCAATCCCTGTGGTTATCAGGGGTTGCAAATGACACAAGTCAGTGAATGGGTGGATGCGGTGGATTTTGCGGCGATTGAACAGCAGCTAGTTGAGGAAATCAGTCGGCGGTGCGCGACCTCGTAAAATCTCCCTAATTTGTGCTTTTTATCTTTTGTTATTTTACTGTTTAAATTTATAAAATCCTGATATTACAAAAATGATAATAATTATCTTTAATTAATTCAATGATTAATTTAGTAATTTACTAGGTTATTTTTCTTGATTGATGCCGATATAATGCAGGCAAGATTGTGAGTACTGAACCGCCACGTGCTGTCAGTCAAATTTTTTCTCATTTCTTTTTAAAGAGGGCAGTTATATGATTAACGAAAGTCTTGTCGAGCTGTCGCGTTGGCAATTTGCCGCGACCGCCTTGTATCACTTTTTGTTTGTGCCGTTAACCCTTGGGTTATCGTTTCTTCTCGCCATTATGGAGTCCGTTTATGTCATGACGGGCAAACAAGTCTATAAAGACATGACCAAATATTGGGGGAAATTGTTTGGGATTAACTTTGCGCTCGGTGTAGTAACGGGTGTAACCATGGAATTCCAATTCGGTACAAACTGGGCGTATTACTCACACTACGTGGGTGATATTTTCGGTGCACCACTGGCTATTGAAGGTCTGATGGCGTTTTTCTTAGAATCCACCTTTATCGGTATGTTCTTTTTTGGCTGGGACAGATTGTCCAAAGGTCAGCATTTGCTAACCACTTGGTTGGTTGCCATTGGTTCTAACTTGTCGGCGCTGTGGATTTTGATTGCCAACGGCTGGATGCAAAATCCCGTGGGTTCGGAATTTAACTTTGAAACTATGCGTATGGAAATGAGTAGTTTTGCCGATTTACTCTTCAATCCTGTGGCGCAAGTCAAATTTGTGCACACCGTCTCGGGTGGCTACACCACGGGGGCGATGTTTGTGTTGGCAGTATCTTCCTACTTTATTTTGCGCGGTAAGAATATCGGCTTCGCCAAGCGTTCGTTCGCCATTGCCGCGGCTTTTGGTTTTGCTGCGATTTGCTCGACCATCTTGCTGGGTGACGAGTCAGGCTATGAAGTCGGCGACGTGCAAAAAACCAAACTCGCCGTTATGGAAGCCGAATGGGAAACTGAAGAAGCACCCGCTGCCTTCAACCTTATTGCCTTCCCCAACGAAGCCGAGAAAAAGAACGACTTTGCCATTCAAATTCCTTACGCCATGGGTATTATCGCCACGCGCTCATTTAGCGAAGAGGTCATGGGCATTAAGGAATTGGAAGAAGAGCATATCGTTCGCATCAAAAACGGCATGCTCGCCTATGGTTTGTTGCAAAAGCTGAAAAATGGCGAAGACACGCCTGCTAACCGCGAGGCATTTAATCAGGTGAAAAAAGACTTAGGTTATGGTTTGCTATTGAAAAGATACACGGATAAAGTCACCGATGCTACGGAGGAACAAATCGCCCAAGCTGCCGATGATTCCATTCCCAAAGTCGCCCCCATGTTTTGGTCATTCCGCATTATGGTGGGTTTAGGCTTCTGGATGTTGTTGATTTTCCTTTACGCTTTGTATCAAAGTAGTAGAAATCAAATTGGGACTAAGCCGTGGTTCTCTAAACTGGTACTGTTGTCATTACCCGCGCCGTGGATTTGTGTAGAAACCGGTTGGTTTGTAGCCGAATATGGTCGTCAGCCGTGGACAATTGGTGAAGTCTTGCCCACCTATTTGTCGGCTTCTTCGCTAGGCACTTGGGATGTTATCGGCAGTTTGGCGGGCTTTATTGTCCTTTACACCGTCTTGCTAATTGCCGAAGTGTATCTCATGCAAAAATATATTCGCAAAGGTCCGGGTGCGTTGGGTACAGGTCGTTATGATGACGATACGCACGCCCTTGCCGCGACAGCTAATCACTGATTGAAGAGGAATTAACCATGTTAGATTATGAAGTATTAAAAGTTATCTGGTGGGTATTGGTGGTTGTCCTGCTCATCGGTTTCGCCATCACCGATGGCATGGATATGGGCGTGGGGATTTTGTTGCCTTTCGCCGCTAAAGAAGACTTGGAACGTCGGCAAACGCTGAACGTACTCGCCCCCCACTGGGACGGCAACCAAGTATGGCTGATTACCGCGGGCGGGGCGATTTTTGCTGCTTGGCCGCTGGTGTATTCGATTGCCTTTTCGGGCTTTTACTGGGCGATGATTTTGGTGTTGTTCGCTTTGTTTTTCCGCCCTGTCGGTTTTGAATACCGCTCTAAGGTCGAAGACCCGCGCTGGCGCACTGCTTGGGATTGGGGTTTGTTTGTCGGCTCATTTGTTCCCGTGCTCGTCTTTGGTGTCGCCTTTGGCAACTTGTTTGTTGGCGTGCCCACAGAATTGGATGAATTCGTGCGCTTGACTTATCACGGCAACTTGTTCGGTTTGCTCAATCCATTTGCGATTTTATGTGGCTTAGTATCGGTGACTTTATTGGTCATGCACGGTGGCGTGTATTTGCAATTGCGCACCGATGGCGAAGTCGCCAAGCGCGCTCAGCAATTCGCGCAATGGGCGGCGATTGGCTTCGCGGCAACCTTTGCATTGGCGGGCGTTTGGGTGGCTTTGGGTATTGACGCTTTCCAAATCAAGGAAATGGGCGATATCAATGGCGCCATGATCGTCACCAATAAAACCGTAGTGCGCGGCGGTTCGTGGTTAGCCAATTACGGCGACTACCCCGTGTTATTGCTTGCGCCTATTTTGGGCTTTGCTGGCGCGGGCTTGACGTGGTTGCTATCTAAATCCCGCCCTGGATTAGCGTTTGTCACCTCGTCGCTGGCCATTGTCGGCACGATTGTTACGGCGGCTGGTTGCTTGTTCCCCTTTATTATGCCCTCAAGCTTCTCACCTGAGGCTAGCTTGTTGGTCTGGGATGCTACCTCTAGCCACAAAACCCTAGGCATTATGTTCACGGTAGCCTGTATATTTGTGCCGATTGTGTTATCTTACACCACTTGGTGCTACTGGAAATTGGCTGGAAAAGTCCGTCAACAAGCCATTATCGACAACCCCGTTGGACACTATTAAGGAGGACATTATGTGGTATTTTGCATGGATTTTGGGCGTATTACTCGCCTGCTCGTTTGGGATTATCAATGTCATGTGGCTGGAAAGTCGCTACGACAGCGAGGAACTCAAACAGCATGAGAAATGATGTTAGGTTCTTAATGTACAAAAAGCCCCGATTTTTTTCGGGGCTTTTTGCTTAGCGCTAAAAAATTCAGTTGAACCACCCTCTCCCTTAGGAAGAGGGTGTAATTATTTGAAAAATTTTAGTTTATCCTAAAAAACGCAGTTGGACATCGGTTTTCAAAAAAGTTAAGTTTTACAATGAATTATTCCCTCTCCCCGCGGGGGAGAGGGTTAGGGTGAGGGGCAATTGTTTGGAAGAGCAACTAACAAATCGAGTTTTACAATACTTT
>PDWI01010404.1_pt1 | contig 10432 bp, 2 predicted proteins | sample 1430891 | NCBI WGS metagenome assembly PDWI01 (sample SAMN01162508, study PRJNA174530) | Oral metagenome, whole genome shotgun sequencing project. | biome: Marine environment; feature: Marine mammal; material: Swab sample of the gingival sulcus; isolation source: swab sample of gingival sulcus... | reverse complement strand
GGATAAAAATCATCACTGATAATGAAGGGGTAATACTTGGAGAAACGCAAATTAACACATTAAATGACTATTTGATGATTGTTAGTAACCTTGTACCATTGACTTTAAGTCAAAAAGCTAATCTGCTTGCTAAATGGATAGAAACATACAATAGTAGTGATAACTATAGCGAAGACTACGAAGGTTTTTTAGCAAGTTTGTTTGCTAGTCTTTCTTATTTAGGTATTCCTTATCTGAGAATTTTTGATGATATAAAAGCGTTTAAAGCCAACACGGGACAGAAACATCTCAAGTCGGCTTATCAATTCATTTCACATCGTTTATACAACCAAGGATCTCGTAAGACTAAAGATCTGGAAAAAATTGAAAAATATTTGAAGGAAAATAACCCCACTATCAATGATTTATCTGGCAATACTGTTGAAACTGCTGACTATATAGCTGATATTAGAAGTTTTATTTTGAATGCTGATAATATCAGTAAAAATAAACTAATTCAGACAGATTTAATGCCTGTTTTAAAAGCTTTAAAAATTAAAGCAGAGAAGGAGTTTACCTCTAGTACTAGTATTCCTTCATATAATTGCCATAGCTTTGAAGCTGTCTGTAAGGGCTTAAATTCTGCTTTAGAAAAATATACCAAAGAGTATTCTATCAATACAATTTCAAAAATCAGACTTAGAATCAAGCATTTTCAACATGATTTTAGCAAAAAAGAGGCTGAAAATTTAGATTTACAAAAAGATGAACTGGCAAAAGAAGTTTTACAAGGTGTTTTGGGAGGAATTGAACATTATATTAATCAGTTGAATTTAGGCATAGAAGGGTGTGATTTCTCATTTTTACCATTCAATATCACTTCAGATAAAAATCAATCTGATAATTTCAAAATTACTTATAGTTCTTCATCTTCTAACCCACATGTGGTATTTGAAGTCATTATTTATGGCGAAAATAAAGAAACTTATCCATTTAAGTGGAAGTTGTCAGAATTTCAAGTTGAGCGATTACATTTTCAATTGGCAAAAACTCTTTTGCAAAAACTAACCCTGCCAGAAAATGCTAACTTTCTATTGCCCGTTATGTTTATGCCAAAGCAGATATATCAAGCCATTTATCATGCCTCAAATACTGAGGAAGCCTGTCGATTGATGGGACTTGGATTGAGCGATATTAAACTACAGGATATATTTGCAGATTATTTTACCAATTCCAACTTTACTCAACAACAAGACATACCGAAAGACTTACCCAAAGTATTACAACAACTAACAAATGCATATCTTACTTTATTAACTTGTGTGGTAAATGAAGGTTTATATGTTGCTCGTAGCCGTTCCAAACAATTTATACAAGCTTATAATGAGGCTTTTGAAAAGGTTATTGCTTGTAAAGGCTATATCGCTAAGGATATTCAAGAACGCTTTTATTATGGGTTGTTCATAACGGAAGATGTTAGACACAGTAGTTTAAATACTGCGGAAAGTGTATTGATTAATGGTTATCATCCAGCCTTATTTGAGCTTATTTCTGCTCAGGTTGACTTTATCACTTCAGCAATTTCTGATATTTATCAACAGCCTAATTATGAGTTCAGCAAAAATGGTTTAGATGATGTATTTGTACAGTCAGAAATTGAAGCACCTATTCTTGCACTGAAACAAAAACAAGGGATTAGTACCCATGCAAAGTCGTTTGATTGGTTGCATTACGTTGGTGAACCGTTAAATAAAAACATTGATTTATCAGTGCAAGCTTTATTACAAGAGACTGATGAAGAAGAAGACACCCAAGATATTTTAGCTGTTGTACCTGAAGAAAACATTGTTTTTAATACACTAAGAGATTATCAAAGTGTTCATAGTCATGCTAAAGACGGCTTACGAATTTTGGCAACGAATGTAGCCAATTTATCTTCACTACTGTCTGGATTAACAAAGTACTGTGAAAAAATCCTAATTAAAGATAAGAACTGTATTCATTATGCTTTACATGTTTCTGTCTATACAATAGGCTTATCTAAACTAAATGCGGTTAATAATCTAAAAGCGTGGCAGGCGTTGTTAATAGATAAGTTTGCAAAAAAAGATAAACTCTTAAAGCTAAAAATTAGTCACTTTATGTCTGATGAACAGACAATAAACTCTGAGTTAGTAGAGATACTAGAAAGACAAAGAAAAACTCATTTGGGTCGTTTTGATATCGCCTTTAACTTTAGCTTTTTACAAACAAAAACCTATGGTAAGACAGATCCAGCTCCAGTGATTAATAAATTCGATAATGGTGATTTATCCATTGACTCCAATCTAATTTTTCCTATTATTTATTATCCAAAACCAATCATCCAACAACAAGATGACTTACGGGAACTACGGTTAAGCCAACGACAAATTGCTATTCAATCAAAACATGCTAATCTAACAGCGAACTTAGAAGTATCTAATCGTAATGATGTTGAACAATATTTTGTCGTGTCAAAAATGGAGTATGAGCAGGAAGACATTACTTTTATAGAGACTTTGCATGAGTTATCTCAATGGGTAGTAAATATTGACGAATATTTTGACTATAACTTACTTAAAAAAGGTAATAATCAACAGCATAAAGTTATTAGTTTTAGTTCGGGATATGGGCATTATGGAGAGTTGAACGTTACCCTATCTTCTGCAAATGAAGCATTTGAAAAGCTCAAAGAGAATTTACATGACCATCTATCTGGGATTATGTATTACTTGCATAGACAGACACTGCCACAACTGGTTGATGAGATTTTAGAGATAAATGAAGTTCTATCTGGAGTGGCAAATGTCAAAGCCATTTTAGGCAATGGTGAATCGGTGCGTAATTTATATGGTTATGCTTTGTCTATGAAAGTAATTGCTACACCTGATGACTGCTTACTATCTCAGTGGATTCCTTTAGATTCTTGTCAACATTGGTTTAAAGAGCAGAATGGTGATGATCGAGCAGATCTATTACAATTGTCATTATCACTTGATAAACAAGGTAAACCAATTTTAACTGCCCATGTGGTGGAGGCAAAAGTTGGATCATCTGATTTGACTTCTAAGGCAGAGCAACAAATTGAAGCCAGCATTTTGTATCTAAGTAAGTTATTCGCCCCTAAACAGAATAACAGTAATAAAACCACTCAATTAAATAGAACAGATGGTGTAGGCTATAATCGACGTTACTGGTGGGGACAACTACATCGTGCTTTAGTGCTCCGTTCGCATATTAATCAATCTCAAGCTGAACAGCTAAATATTGCTCTAGAACGATTGAGTGAAGGAGACTTTGAAATTCATTGGCATTCTAGTGTAGTGATTTGTCATACCGAGGACAAAAGCATTGAGGGCTATGTGACTGAAAAATACTATATTGATGAGCATAATCAACTAGCAACTGAATCTAAAAAATATCACATTTATCAATATGCTGAAGGTGGTTTTGAGCGTATTCTGTTAGAACAAATTGACTGGAATAAAGTATCGGATGAAAGACTAGAAAAAAATCAAAAGTCGACGGAAACTGAAACCTTTAATAATATCTCAAATATAACACAACAACCAGAGCTTGACTTTGATGTTGTAACAGATGATAAGAATGATAAAGAAATTATCAATAGAATAAATGAACCAGTTGTTGATAGTAAAACAGACAATAAAGAAACAGTGAATCGCAATCTTCCAGAACAGCCAACAGTAAATATAAATCCATGCTCAGAAACAACTGCAAATACTGTTTCGGATATAAGTAGAAAGGTTATGATAGGTACGGTTGGTAGAGAACGATCGCCTATCTATTGGGAATATCATCATCAGAAACTCAGCAATCGTCATCTACTTATCTTTGGTGCATCAGGGTCTGGTAAGACTTACGCCATTCAGTGCTTACTGTCAGAATTGACATTATCAGGTGTATCTTCATTTATTATTGATTATACAGATGGGTTTTTAAAGCGACAATCTGAGCAGGTATATCAACAGGTTTGTAACCCTCAAGAGTATTTCATTATTCAACAACCACTGCCGATTAATCCCTTTAAAGCTTATACTACTGAAATCACTCCTGATATCATTATCACTGAAAAGCCATTTCAAGTTGCCATTCGAGTAAAGAATATTCTAAACTCGGTATATAGTGATTTTGGCAGTCAGCAGGTAGCCATCATAGATAAAGTGTTAGAGCAAGGATTGGAAGCAAATCCAAACTACGACCTTAATAACTTTATTGATGACTTAGAAAATGAGGGAACTCGTGGAGAAAGTATTGCTAACAAGATCCGTACATTGGTAAAAATGAACTGCTTTGATACAACTACCGATAACAATCTGTATGAAGAAAAAACGCGTAAACAACACCCTGTACAGATTATTCAGCTCACTCAGATTCCAAAAGATTTACAACGTATTATTACCGAATTTATCTTGTGGGATTTGTGGGCGTATGTGCAAAAACATGGTCATAAAAACAAACCTATTACCATTGTTTTAGATGAAATGCAGAACCTTGACCATAGTTCAGATTCACCAGTAGATAAATTACTGAGAGAGGGGCGTAAATTTGGTATTAGCCTAATATTGGCTACTCAAACAGTGAGTAACTTTAATGCTGAGCAAAAAGACCGCTTATTCCAAGCCTCTACTAAGCTATTTTTTAAACCTGCAACAACAGAAGTTAATAGTTTTGCGGACTTATTATCTAAAGTGCATAATCAACTAACAAAAAAAGATTGGATAGAACAGCTTAACTCTCTAGGAAAAGGAGAATGTTTTTTTGTTGGTTATATAGATGATGGTAAAGGACAATTTAGGGAAGTGGTTAAGAGGTTAAATATTACAGCTTTGGACAATCGTGGATTAGTTTAAGTTAATTTTAAGATAGGATATAGATTATGGCATTTACAAGTTTTGAAGCGGAATCAGAAAGTTTGTACGATTTAGTATCTAAAAATGGACGTGGATTATATATTCCGCCATATCAAAGAGATTACTCTTGGGATAATGAAAAAGTCGATAGACTTTATACAGACTTATTACAGAGTATAAAAACTTTTATTCTAAAGGAAGAACGAAATACATTTCTTGGTACAATTATTGTATTAGAGGGTAAAGCAAAAGAAATTATCGATCCGCAGTATAAACGCCAAGCCTTTAGTGATGTTTTATCAATTATCGATGGTCAACAAAGACTAACAACTTTACTTATTTTTTGTATTGCTTTACTAGTTAATATTGAAGTCAAATGGAAAAAGTTATTAAAAAATTCTATTGATGAAGAAGATTATAAGACCGTTAATGACTGGATCGAAGAGTCTGTAAACATCTTAAGAGGAAATGTTCAAAATATTATTTTCGAAAAACAAAATAATGGTGAAGAAATATATAAGTTTTTTCCCAAAATGATTAGGTCTTACGTTGATCAATGGTCATATCAAAAAGACAATGCTAAATATACCTCGCCAATTTCATGGTTATTATTTGAATATATAAAGTTTGCAAACTCATCAGAAAGTTCTGGAGAAACAAAAAGGTGGGATAAGTTCCGTTTAAGATTAAAAGAGTCATTGAAAAGTGAAGCTACAAAAGAAAAGCAACACGTTCATAAAGTATTTGAAAGATTATATAAATATATTGATAAATTATATGATCCAAAAGAAGATGAACAGGCATTTCCTGATTTTAAAGATTGGAAGAAAAATATTGACTCTCAAGAACATTTTTTTATAGAAGAATTTCCTGATGAATTAATTAACCTTTTTGAAGTTAATAATGATGTTGAATATTTAAATTCGGCTATTGATATTCTGTCTACTTTAGCATTTACGAAATTTGTTATAAATAATATTGCACTTATTGTTGTCGTTGTGAAAGATGAAGATTATGCTTTTGATATTTTCGAAGCATTAAACTCAACAGGGCAACCTTTAACAGCCATTGAAACTTTTGTTCCCATCGTTGTTAAAGAAGTTGGTATAGAGTCTTATAAAGACTCTATACAAAAAATAATGATTGATTCAATTTCTGAACATCTAAATCAGTTCTCTACTCAAAATAAAAAACAAAAAGCCTCAAAAGATCTTATTATTAGTTTTGCTTTAGCAGAGAGAGGAGAAAAAGTTGGCAATAATCTTTCTGAACAAAGGGCATTTATGAGAAATGCGTTTCATTCATCTCAGGATATAGATGGATTTTTACAAAACCTACTTTCGATCTCTCGTTTTTATCAGAATTTTTGGATTAAAAGTGATGAATCTCCGAATTTCTCTTCGTCTAACATTTCTTTAGATAAAGAATCGGAATTATGCTTGCAGTTCCTAGTAGCATTAAAGCACACCATTACAATCCCACTATTAAGCCAATATATGATGGCTGTTGAACAGTGTGATATAGAGTTAAAAGAAGAGAAATTGAGAGAATTTAAAGAGGTTATAAAGTCAGTTGCGACATTTACAACTCTTTGGCGTTCTTCAAAATCATCTACTGGTGGTATTGATGCTATTTATCGTGATATCATGATGAATTGTAGTACTAATAATAATGGTACTTTACCAGTTGCAAGACAGCAAAGAGAAGAACTGCCATCGAGTGATGACATAAAATTATACTTTAGGAATAAACTCGAAAACAATCTAGATTTATCAAATCTTTCTTGTTGGATTGAAACAGTAACGAAAGTTCCTATTTATCGTTACAACTCTACAGTCACTCGTTTTATTTTATTAGTGGCTTTTAATGATATTGTTGAATCAGAAGAATCAACTAAATTGGTAAGAGGTAAAGAGAATACACACCCGACTTTAAGTTCTCAAACATGGCATAATGATATATATGCTACTATTGAGCATATTGCACCTCAAGATCCTGATAATAACTCTGATTGGAAAGCAACAGATATTTATGATGATGATGAAATACTACATCATCTAGGAAATTTAACCTTAATCCCATTAGACAGTAATGCATCACTTAGTAATAGAGATTGGAAAATAAAGAAAGAGTTATTCCAAGCTTTATCAGCAAAAACAGCAGATGAGTCTCAACAAAAGATTAATGAAATAAATCAATCCTATTCTTTAAGCTTAAATAAAGAAATATACTCAGGTACATATTTACCACATCTGTATATATTATCAAAGTATGATAGTTTTAATAAAAATGAAATTGATAACAGAGGGCTTGAGATTGCTAATTTTGCAAAAGATATTTTTAGTAAATGGTTATATTAGAACAGGTTATTGCAGTCAAGTTAATTGATTTCTATTTATGACACATAACACACATCTTACCTAGCCCATAGATGTCATCCATATCTAGCTCGGGAGTATCATCTGGTCTAAGCGGATTAACTTTAATCCGCTTTTTCATTTTTTCCAGATATTTCTCGTGGTCAGCTTTAATTTGGGCGACTCGTTCAGGACGACTCAACTCTTCTAGTGATTCTCGTTCAGACCAAGTAAAGGGAGATTGATTTTCGAGTGCTTGCTTTTCATAGTTCATCGCTTCTTGGAATGCTTCTGGATGTTTTTCTAATAACCCAACCCACTCAATTTTCCTCTGAAAAAAACAAAAAGTGCAACCACTGCGAGTTCGCCATTCATAATAGGCGGGAACACCAACACCAGAGTTTTCAAGTATATCCATAACTCCTGCTTTATCAATACCATCATCACGAAATGGCAATTTAATAATGAGCTTTTCATCATGAGAATGATATCCAGAGCGATATGGTTCATCCGAACGAATTGCTACATAAGAATAGACCTCATAACCATCATCTAAGAATTTTTGTACCCATTCCTGAAAGGGTTTTAGTTTCATTTTAATGGTGCACCACCTCGCTTGAGGTGATGGTAAGTAATCATTATGCTGTTTTAACCAAAAATCAAAGTCCCTATCTGGATTAATATGCAAAATTGACTTACCTAAATAACCTTCAAGATAGGTCAAATAATCATAAACCTCTTCTAATTCTTTACCAGTATCAGTAAAAAAGTAGTCAATGTCCAGTTCTGGATAATTGTCACGCATATATATAGCAAGAGCGGCACTGTCCTTTCCTCCTGAAATTCCCAGTACATGTTTGATCTTTTTGTTATCGCTCATGACTATTACCTACTTTTTATTTTTATCTATCTTAGTTATCTTGTTTGTCTTCGACTATGAGTTCGAAGAGTTTTGCTACCAAGGCTACACTATCATTAGTATCAAAGTTTTGTTTTTCAAGATTTTTTATAATTTTATGTGCTTGACTATCAATGATAGAAGCATTCTTATCAGTAATATGAGCTTCCTTGAAGTAGGATTCAGTAATATTCGCTGTTTTAGCAACTAAGCCAACTTTTGCACGGCTGGAAGAGTTATCCATATCAGCCACACTGGCGTTTATTTCGGTTTCTAGAAACTGATAAGTAAATGAAGCCAATTGTTGCTTAGCTTTAATAATGTCTTGATCAATCCATCTTTTCGCTGGTTTGTTGCCTGCTAGTAAACTAATTAAACCTTCAGCATCTTTCATTGAACCATCGTACTTTGTTAATCGAGATATAAACGAATCCAAAAGATAATCTCCAGATTTACCAAAGATTTTCTTCGCCCGCTTATTTATCTCTTGATATGGATTTTCTTCATTATGATTGTTTTCTGCTTTTAGTTGATTGATAAGTTGAACATTAAATTCACCCACTAATTTTGGATACAAAAGATCTAGCTCATGTAAACTATTCATGAGTTGCTGAACAGTCGATTCTTCATCCGATTGATTCAGTGCATTAGGCAAGTCATCAAACAATAACTGATTAGGATCATTAGCTTGTTTTAAAATATTACGAATCTGCTTAGTTTGTTTTGATAAGTCATTCGTTCTTTGAATCCAAGGGTGCATTTGTAAAAATATACTTATTAAAGCTTGGGCAATCGGTAACGGTTTATTTTCTATATCATCAGATAAACGATTACCAAAGTCAGTTATTAATCTTTCTCTAAGATGGAAAATCCAAGGTTTCGCTTTTTGTAACTCTGAAATGGCTCTAATACCAACACTACTAGGTATTTTAATCAAATATTCAGCAAGTAAAAATTCAATATTTGGCTTATATTCTTCTTCAATATAGCAGGCAAGTTCAGAACGCCGTGACAGCAAATAGGCAACAAACAAAATATCATGTAAGCCTGTCTTTACTCCATAAGGTGCTTGTCTCCATGCATTGTAAATTTTATCAGCAGTGATTAAATTACCATCGTATGAGGTGATTAGTTCATCAGCGATTTGCCAAATTTTTGCTAATTCAGTGTCGACTGGTGGACGTGAAAAATAATATACACCAGCGTCATTTTGTATATGTAAGCCATTTTTTTGTAAAATTGATTGATAAATCCCCATCTCTGGTGGGAACTTTTTAATACCTAAGTTTTCTTCATTCGCATTCTCAATCATACATTTAATGAGTTCACGAATTGCCCCTTTTGCACTTGGTGAAGGAGCATTTCGGTTGACTAATTCATTATTACATTCAAAACTTTTACTCATTACTTTATCAGCAAGATTTGAACAAATCCCAGAAATTTGTAAGTAGTTTAATCTAGATTTTTTAATGGTGATTTTCTTTTTTTGTAAAACCTTTTCATGCCAAATTGCTGTATAAATACTCTGATCTAGTTTTTGACGGATAGCATTTTCTACTTCATTGATACGGTTTTCAACTTCTCGTCTTGCTAATTCATCATTAAGTAAGTGCTCATTTTTTCTTAAAATAGTTTGTAAGGCGATGGAATCTTTAAGCAAATCTAAGACAGCTTGGTGATTGTTCATTTTTGCTATGACTAATTTGTCATATTTTGAACTGAGATCATTAGCAAGTTGTTCAAACTCACTGTCAAATGTATGCAAATTTGTCGAATCAATCGGTACGATCAAACAAAAATAGCCAACTACAGATTCATCAACATTGATATTTAATTGTTGTAAATACTTGGGCATATTTACATCTGCTGGAATAACTTTAATTTCCATAAATCGTAAACTACCCGTTCGTTGATAATGTTTTTTAGCAACAATAGGATCAAAGATTTCAAGTTGTTCAATAGGTAGTTTATTTTTTAGGTAACTGCGTTGTTCTTCTACTGCTTTGTGTAAATCAAAATTGCTTCCATAAGTTAAAAAATAAGACTGACTAAACTTTCTAAAATAAATAATAGAAGCAGATTCTAACTGATGTAACAAGCCTCCAATTTCATTTCCTGTAAGATCTAGTAAGAAGGCAAGTAAGCTCTTACTTGCATGAACCCCTGTATCATCAGCAAATAACGTAATTAATGATATGATTTTTATTAATTTTACTAATTTTTCCTCATTTTTTTCTTGATAACGCTGAATCGCCATCTGAGCAAGCAACCATTGCTTACCATATTCAGAAGATAAAATAATATTA
>PDWI01010403.1_pt1 | contig 10432 bp, 1 predicted proteins | sample 1430891 | NCBI WGS metagenome assembly PDWI01 (sample SAMN01162508, study PRJNA174530) | Oral metagenome, whole genome shotgun sequencing project. | biome: Marine environment; feature: Marine mammal; material: Swab sample of the gingival sulcus; isolation source: swab sample of gingival sulcus... | reverse complement strand
CTCTGTATAGACCCCGGGGTTAAATAAACAGTAAACGAGTAGAACCCCGGGGTCAAGAAATGGAAAAATCTTATATTTTTTGATATGTAAATATATTATATATATAAATTTTCTAAACGTGCTATAAGATGTGTTTTTGGGTATTTTTCTTTTGCAATACTAGTTTATATTACTATAAAAAATATGTTTTGTATCTTTCTTTTATTATTTAAATTAAAGTTTTCATGAGAAGGAATGTTATTGTATTTTTATTTGCCTTAATGATGTTATTTTCATCTACTTTTGCAATAGATACCACTCCGGTAGAGTGTTTTTCTGGTGGAATTATTTCATGATGAAATACTTCTTGATATGTTATATCGTGATATAATCAGTATGGTTCAGGATGTTGATCTGATGTAGTGATTCCTGATGTTGTTAGTGGAGCAAATGTTGTTCGTATTGAAAAGGACGCTTTCTTAGGATTAGGGATACGTAGTATAGTGTTGCCTAAATGACTTAAAAGTATTTGATTTACTGCTTTTTGAAAAAATTCTCTTACAGGAGTTATATTACCTGATGGTTTAGAAATTTTAGATCCAGGTGCTTTTTGGAAGAATCATATAACGAGTGTGATCATTCCAGATAGTGTAAGAAAAATTGATTATTATGTATTTTATGAAAATGTTGATTATTCACACAATCAATGACATATTACAGGATATGTTTCTGGAAATAAACCACTTTCTGAATATTGAAATAATGTTGGTAGTATGCTAAATTTAGTTGAAGATAGTACGTTATTTTCTGGTAGTAATACTTCTTGGACAGTTAGTCTAACTGCAACCCCTGCGAAATGTTTTGAATTTAATACGTGAACAAAAACGCTTACAAAATATCTTGTTAATAAATATCCTGAGTGTGGGAAGGAAGTTGAAATTCCAGCTGTTATTAGTGGAGTAGTCGTGGAAAATATTGGGGAAAGAGCTTTTTGTTCTGTTCCTTCTGGGCATTGGAAGTGTTTTTGATATGGTATCATCTCAGTAAAAATTCCAGAGACAGTAAAGAGAATTGGGGAAGATGCTTTTACGGAAAATAAAATCTCTCATTTGGAACTTCCAGATACTGTTGAGTATATATGATGAGCTGCTTTTTCATATAACAAATTAAAATATTTTAAATATCCTAACAGTTTAACAGAAGAACATTTTCTTTCATGAGGAGGTACTCCTTTTCTTTCAGATAATAAACTTGAAAGTGTGGATATTCCACAAAAATTCCGTGATCAATATGGATTATTGTTTCATGATAAAATTATGTATGATACCGTTAACTGAAGTCTTTGATATGTACAAAATTATACTTTTGGAAGAAGCTTTTCATGAGCATGAGTGTTTAGAATGCTTCCTGAAATACACTGAAAGAAACCAGTATTGATCTGAAGATATGCTTTTAATGAAGTATATGCTCCAGAAGTTATCATTCCAGATACAATTAAAAAAATAGAGAATTCAGGATTATGACATAATAAATTAAAATGGATAAAACTTCCTCATGATTTGATACAGGTTGATCAGTATGCTTTTAATGCTAATGGATGAAAAGTTGTAGGTTGGATAGATAAAAATCCTAATTTAGTAGTGAATAATGATTCTTCGAGATTAAGCATTAAACAAATGCCAGAGATTATTATTCGTAAAGATATTTCTGTATCTACTGGAGCATTGTATATATGAAATCTTTCAGGGGATATTCAGAAAAAATTCCCTGGTAAAAATATTGTATCATATGAGATCTATGACCCGTATAGACAGTATAGTCTCTATGCAAGTTGAGGAAATGGAACTGGACAGTATTGGACAGGAGGATATTATGGGACAGGAGAATCTGTATTTCGTCTTGATGCTACTACTGGTAGGTTGTCGATACGTGATGTGACTCGTATTCATGAGGTTACGGGTCAGATGGGTAAAAATACTTTTTCTTTCCCTATTAAATTAACTACGGTAAATGGAGAAGTGTTGATGGCAAAGATACATATTTCTGTTAATACTCCTGCCTTGTTGATGCAATTAGATGAATCTAAAAATTCCACTATCTTTTACGACGCTACTCAATACCATAGGGATGGATCTTGTGCTTCTCCAAAATGTCCGCAAGCTGATTTTTGAGTATTAAGTGGTTCACAGCGTTTTGATGGTGAAGATGATGTGATAGATTTTGGTACTTTAAATCTTGAAGAAGCTGATGAAGTTTGATCTTGAATTTCTGTTTGTCATTGGTTTAAGGCTGATGCTATCAATGGTGAACATATCGTATATAACAAGGAAGGATTGTTTGAGGCAGCAGTACAAAATGGATATTATCGTTATGCTTGGCAACCTCATTGGGGTTGGGATGGATGAAATAGTTTTAAAGTAGAAAAAAATCAATGGTATCATGCGTGTGTGACGTATGACGGACATAAACAGATAGTATATAAAAATGGGAAAAAAATATATGAAAGAAATCAAACTGGTAATTTTTCTCCTTGGTGGGCTAATAAGCATTTTTGTATAGGAGCGAGAGAGCAATATGGTCGTTGATGTATGTATAATAAATTCTCTGGATCAATAGATAAGTTATGAGTATGGTATCATGCATTAGCACCAGAAGATATAACAATGTTGTATAATGAATGGATTTGTGCAAAAGTAGAGAAATTTTATAGAAATAAATGAGTTGCTAACTGAGGAGAAGATCAAAAAATGGATTGTGAGAAATTGCAGAATTTGTATAATACCTTGGGAGGAGATACTTGGAAAAATAAAAGTGGTTGGCTAATGAATCCTGATTTGAGTACATGGCATGGGATTAAACTAAAAAATAATAGAGTAGATAGGATAGATTTGCCAAATAATAATTTGAAAGGGGAAATTTCTGATTGGGCTGAGATTCTTCCACAAAAGATTTCTATAGGTATATGGTTTAATGGAAATAGACACATTACAAAGATTCCTGATAGTTGGGAAGGAATGCCTCCTCTTGAGAATCTTTGATTGTATAGTATTTGATTTGATACTCTTCCTGATAGTTGGGAGGGATTACCTGATAATTTGAAGTATATAGCATTAGCTCATAATACAACAAAAAAACTTCCAGAAACATGGGAGTGATTGCCTAGTGATTTGAGGATTTTACGGCTGTGGCATAATCAAATATCTAAAATCCCAGATTGGTCTACCTTGCCAAATCGTATTGAGAGATTACATCTGAATAATAATAACATTACTTCGTTGCCTGATTCTTGGGAGGGGTTGAAGAATAAATATATATTGAGAACGTTAACATTACAACATAATGAAATAGAGAAAGATTGAGTTATTTCAGTTTGAAAAACTTGTAGTTTTGATGGTAACAATGACTACATTCGTGTTCAACATAGTTCTGATTTTGATGTAAGGAGTGTCACACTCTCTGCATGGGTGCAACCTGCAAAAAAGAATAACACATGGATTGCGATTATGTGAAAATGTTGGTGAGATAATTGTAGTCCTATTTATAGGGACTATGCTTTGTATTTTTATTCTCCTCATGAGTGAGAGATGATGCAATGATTTCATTATTCATCTTCTAAAATTTGAATAGGTCATCAATTTACATTACCTCAGAATGAGTGGTATGCTAAGAACACGTGGCATCATGTTGCAGTGACCGTTGATAGTACAGGAAAAATTTCATATTATTCTGATGGCGTATTAAAGAAAACAGAACAATGATCGCCTGGGAATGCAAATATTGGAAATGATTTTTATATTTGAAAATTAGATAATTATTTTAAGTGAAAAATGGCTGGTGTGCGTATGTATAATCGCGCATTATCACCTGATGAAGTGAAAAAATTAGTGAATACTCCAGATAGTGTATCAAAAAATGGCTTAGTTTTGTACTATGATTTTTCTGATATTCAAGGGGCAAGAGTGAAAGATAAAAGTGGAAGATGAAACGATGGAACGATGCATGGAGATATGCTTTGTGGGAAAAGTGATGTATCATTTTGAGGACTACCTAGTTCTTGGAAGTGATTGCCTACGAGTTTGAAAAAGTTAGATTTATCACATAACAAGATACAAACACTTCCAGATACATGGGAAGGATTACCTCAGTTGGAAGTTTTTGCTCTGGATCATAATAACATTACTACGGTTCCTCAGGCTTGGCAAGGGTTATATTGACAAAAATTAGAGGTTTTGGGGTTATCACATAATAATATTATGTTGCTTCCATGGAAGTTCCCACAAAAATTTGCGAGTGTAATGACGTGATTGAGGTTAGATAATAATTATATTCCATCATTGGGAGCGAGTGATGCTCAGAAACCTATTAAATCTAGCTGAACAGTGACCAGTTCAAAAAACTGTATTGATGTGAATACTAAACCAAGTTGGGTAGATGCAAATCAGAGAGAGTTGAATACTCCTGAATGTACAATAGCGCAACAGTATCAGGTATGTTATCAACAACCTTCACAAGGGTTATTTGATGATTGTATGAAATTAGTGAAATTATATCAGACTTTGAAAGGGGATACTTGGAAGGCAGAGAAAAAGGCTGGATGGTTGAAAAATACTGATTTGAGTACTTGGGCTGGGGTTTGAGTGCAGTTTAAAAGAGTAAGACAGTTAAAATTAGATTGACTTGGAACCATTGGAGAAATTAATGGTTCTTGGTCTGATATTATTCCGGATAATGTATATATATTATCTTTAAAACATAATGGTATTATAGCACTTCCGGATACATGGGCAGGATTACCATCTCGTATTTCTGATCTTTTTCTTGAAGGAAATGATCTGAGATCTGTTCCAGCTTGGTCTACTTTACCAAGAAGATTAAGACAATTAGCTTTATCCAATAATCCACGTCTTTTTAGTGGTAAAATATTTACTTGGGAAGAATTACCTGAAGAATTACGTCATCTTTCTTTGTCTAATGTGGGGATGGGGGATATTAATTTTACTCCTTCATTACCTCAAGGCTTATTTACTTTGGATTTGTCGAATAATGCTATTACAAGTTTTGCTTTTACTACTTTACCATGAAGTCTTGATACCTTGAAATTACAAAATAATCAAATTACTGTTATGGTAAAATGATGGGAAAGTATTCAGTCAAATATCAATAATAACCTTAGACATTTAGATTTATCAAATAATGATAATATTATTTTGCCAGATTCTTCAGTTAATACTTGGTTTGGGCTTTCAAGTAGACTTGAATATCTTGGATTAAGTAATAGATCTTGAAATGAAGCATCGTTTTTTGTATTGTCTGGATCATTAAAAACTGGACCTCATGCGATAACTAAATTGCCACGTTCATTGAGAGAACTACATCTGAGAAATCATCACATTACAGAGATTCCTGATACTTGGAAAGTCTGGAAAAATAGATTTCCTGATTTAGAAGTATTGGATTTGGGAGAAAATATGTTGAAACAAATTCCTGAGCGTGATGGTGATTGGGGTGATTTACCACAATGAATGAAAACATTATATTTGGATAATAATGCTTTTATCCATGATATTCCGTTAACTTGGGACGGGTTGCCTCAGAGTATGGAAATTTTGAAACTTGCAGGTAATTATATTAGTAAATTCCCGGAAGATGATCCAAAAGCAAAGTTTATGCTTACAGGGTCTCAACCTACTGATTTTGAGATGAATTGTGCATTACATAATAGACCTGGTTATGTCGCTGAACATCAGCGTAATCCAAATCAGTGTCGTGATGTGGAAACGGCATTTAATTGTAATGTTATTACGGATGTTCCTGATGTTGAATGTATGCGTTTAGTTGATTTTTTCTATGCGACAGATGGACAGCATTGGAAAGATACTACCTGATGGTTGACAGGAACTCAAATCGCTCATTGGACAGGGATTACGGTTAGTTGAAATCATGTGACGGAAATTAAGCTTTTTGATAATCAGTTGAATCTTGTTATTACTGCATCATGATGGAATACGATCATTCCTCAAGCAACTGAGAGATTACTTTTGGGAGGAAATACTGCAAATATAGCTACCTGGGAAGGATTGCCTAATACCCTTACCAAACTTAATTTATCAAATACTGCTTTAAAAACTCTACCAAATGATGGTTTACCTCAACATTTGAAAAAACTTAATTTGAGTAATAATAAGATTAAGACTATTGATTGGGATAGTTTGCCAAAATCTCTTACTGAGTTAGATCTTGAACATAATGTGATTAGTAGCGAAATTAGTGATCGATCTTTTGCTCCAAAGATGGAAAAATTATTGCTCTGATATAATCTTATTCCTAATATTCCAAGTTCTTTTATGCCTTTAGGTAAGGCAGGGGTACTAAAAATACTAAAACTTGATCATAACCTTATTTGAAAAAATCAGACACAATATATTTCTCATTGGAAAATTCCAGATAGTCTTGATACCTTATGGTTACATGGTAATCGAATATCAGAGATCCCTTCTACTCCTTTTGGGTTGGAAGTTCGTTGAGAAAAAATTGTAGAACATGTTAATCTTTCTGATAATTGTCTTAGTCCAAAAATATTTGAAACATGAGCATATTCAGGATATTTGAGTCCAGAACAAAAATCATATGAAGCTTGTCATAGTGAAGAAAATTGAGGTGAAGATTTCCGATGATGAGAAAGTTTTTGGAATGTTGGTGATGCAATTCTTTGTAGTGGAAATCTTGAAGTTATACAGACTAATCTTGGTGAAATGTCTGGACAGAATAATCAGATTTTTTGGGTAGTGTTTAATAATACTATCAAGCCTCAGAGTCTGATAAAAAATATCATAATTACAAGAGGAGAGCAAGGAAGTGTAGGAAATGCGGGGCAATATATTAGTAAACAACAGATTATTTCACAAGCTGGAACTGCTGGTGAAATGTTGACGTTTAGACTTCCTGTTCAATGGGAAAAAGGTAAATACACCATTAGTTTGAAATCAGGAATACAAGATGTTTGTGGTTCTTCTTTGTCAGAAGAAAAGACCTATACCTTTGAGATGGATACTACACCTCAGAGTTGTAGTCCGTGGAAAGGGTTTATTACGTATACGTCTGAGATGAAATCCTGTCTAGATATTTTGGATGAAGAAAAGGAAAGAGATATTACTATGTATAAAAATGTGATATTAAATACGGGATATGATAATAAGAATAATAAAAATAAAAATGTTGATGTTGCAAACTGGGCTTTTTACCAGTTGTATGATGTAAATAATACTTTGATTGTTCCACCGTCAGTTGAGTTATCTTTGGGATATGATCCTGATGATATTGGTAATGATGCTCAAAAATATACTTGTCCATATCATTGTGATGATTCGGTAAAAAATGACAATGGACGTAAGGTTTGATCACATTATGGTACGGGTGTCGCTACTCATGGAATAGAGAGTAGGTATTGTGGAATGAATTGTTATGATGAACAGTTAGTCATTTCAGGACATCTCCTTTCCCATGGATCTGGTTTGCAACAACATCAAAAGATTGAACATGGATCTAGTGTTTTTTCTTATGCTTGTGATAATTGAATATTGCAAACGTCTTGTTCTCTTTCTGATGTACGTTGCGATGATTGATATATTCAGGAAGAAGGTTCTTGTTCTTGTATACCAAAATATCAAAAGTTTACTTGTAAACAACAAGGGATTACCCCTCCATCTTGGACTGGTGGAGATACGAGAAGTACGACTGGGGATACTGTGCCTTTGTCTAAAATATATGCTCCTGGATGTTCAGTATTTGCTGATAGCATTCCTTCTTCTCCTGCTTGTGTAGACAGGCAATGATGTGTTATTTCAGGTTCTCATGCAAAATTGGCGTATAAATATCCTGAGCCAGGAAAATGTGGAGAATGGACAGAATGTACAATCGCAGAATGTGAATCATGATATATTTTAGATGGTGATCAATGTCATAAAAAGGTGATTACTCAAACTTGAGAATGTATTTGACTCCCTGCAAATGCGGTATATGTAGATGGATGAACGGGCTATAGTATTCTTCAAAATGGAATATATTCTGGCACAATACATGGTTATACTTGGACTCCAGCTTTGACAGGAGTTTATCAGGCTATTCCTACAAGTGGTACTTGTCAATATACTTGTGATACTAACAATGGTTACAAATGGGAAGATGGTTGATGTGTACCGATATTAAAAGCAAACGCTTGTACTTGATTTGTTCCTGCACATCATGTGCTTGTAGGACTTTCTTCTTCTTTGGGTGATGCAAAAAATTGGGAATATAGTTTACCTTCTGATTATCAAGGAAGGCCGTGTGAGTGGACTTGTGAGGATGGATATCATCCAAATATTGGAACTCATCCGACAGCGTGTGTAAAAAATACATGTCAAGGATGACAAAAACCAGTTTCATTGGAAGGAGTATGGACCTGAGGAGGTATGTTGTTGACCGGTAATCAAACATGGAAATATAATTCATGAACGAATCTTAATGCTTGTGAATGGTGATGTATGCCTGAATACAAAAAGGTAGCAGGACAAAATCGTTGTCAAAAAATTCAGCTAGCATCGTGTGGAGTGAGTTCTTTGGCTGATATTGTTTCTCCAAATTCTACGCAATGGTGTGGTGCTGGGGGATCATGGACTCCTGGAAATTTCTGGGAGACTCAGTTATGGACAGATACCTTGACACGAAATTGTAATGGGGTAGCTGATGAGTGTACTGCGAAGTGTGGAGTTGGAAAAATTTGGGATGGTAGTGAGTGTGTAAATAGTGATATTATTCTTTGTTGACATAAGCATTATAAATGTAATACATCAAATGCAATTAATACAGCTACTATTTCTCATGGATGGGTATGGACTTGTAAGAATGCTTTAAATATAAATTTATGTTATCAGTGTGAGAATGAGTATAGATGGGATGAAGATAAAAACGAATGTGTAAAGCAAAATGTGTGTAATACTTGTGCAAGTGATGGATTCCCGTATTGTTTTGATGTAGATTTTGGTTGTTAGTGTTGTATTTCAAACCCAACGATCCTTTTATTTCTCTTACTTCGTAATTCAAACCCCCTAAATCCCCCTTATCAGGGGGATTTAACAAAAAAAATCCTCCCCTGACAAGGGGAGGTGTCCCGACTAAGTCGGGGCGGAGGGGTTTGATAAAATTCTATTAATTCGCTTTTTGTATAGACTTTGATCAGCTATTAATATTCCAATTAATTAATTTCACAATATATGTATTATCACTATATTGATTATTTCTATTTTCATATCTTACAAGAATATTATATTTTAAGTCTGCTAATTTTATTCCTTGATGGAGTAGTTTTCTATAATTCACACAAAGAACTTTTTGTCCTCATATTATTTTCGTTACGACTCCCTTTTTTTCTTCTATTAGAATAGAATCATAATTTTTAATTTTATCCCAATATTTAAAGAGTGGAACTTCTCATAGCTCTTCTAAATGTTCAAGATCAGGATTCAGATCAAATGCTCCTGCAAGAAGAACTACAAACTTTTCTCAGTTAATATACGACATTACACTTTTGTTTGTATGAACAAGAGTTTTCCAATAAGTAGGACTCTCAGGATCCGAATAATAAGAATATTTTACATTTTCCCTAATCTGAGGATAATTATTATATATTTGATGAATAATTTCTTTATTAACAATCTTATCTAGACGATAATAAAGATCTGCCATCAATGAAGAAACAGACATAAGAAAATTACAACCTCCAGACTCTCATCACAAAGGAACTGCTCCAAAAATATTGGAATCATCATTATTAATCAAAGGATTATATTTATCTTCCGTGAATATTACTTTAGGATCTGAATACAACATACCGTCAGGACCAACTACAATGGGAAATCAAAGAATATTTAGTCCTTGTTTCGCTCTTTGTTCCATTCCGTTATATGATCATCAGGAATGTAAAACAGTTTTATTAGAATTATCACTCTGTTCTATTATTGTATTATAATTATTAGAAGAATTTGCCTCTGTCATCACCATATCATAATTATTTATTGTATTTTCTAATAATCAGGGGAAATCAGGATCATTATTTCATCATCAAGGCATTTCCCCACCACCTCAAATATAATCTATCTCACTATTATCACTTACAACAGGGACTGTTCATGATTTAAATTTATGATCCCTTTCCTGACTTTCTACCATTGCTATCTTCTTTCAACTCAGCTTAAATATATTTATAACTTTTTTCAATACTCCTATTTTCATCTTTTTAGATACAGCATTTATACTCTTCATTCTAACACTAGGAATTTGCCCTGTGAGATCTGGAAAAACCATTTTCACTTGTTGCGTATACCCACTCAAATCATTTGTTACGATCTTTTCTTTTTCTACGATAAGTTGATATATTTTTTCTATTATTTTTCCATCCTTTCATTTTATTTTTACC
>PDWI01010402.1_pt1 | contig 10432 bp, 8 predicted proteins | sample 1430891 | NCBI WGS metagenome assembly PDWI01 (sample SAMN01162508, study PRJNA174530) | Oral metagenome, whole genome shotgun sequencing project. | biome: Marine environment; feature: Marine mammal; material: Swab sample of the gingival sulcus; isolation source: swab sample of gingival sulcus... | reverse complement strand
GATATCGGCACGAAATCCTAATTGCTTACCTGACTTTTGATCTTTAAATTGAATGGTCTGCTCATCGAGATTGTCATTACCGCTATTACTCAAAAAAGTCTCAGCGTACTCCATCATTGGCGGACGCAATGGTTGATAACCCCAACGAGCAAAACTTGATAAGGCAATAGATTCTAAACGATTGAGCTTCTCTGCCTCTTCCGGGAGCGCTTCAACAACACCTTCAGGCAACATCCACGAACGAAAACTAGCCTGTGTCATTTTCCTACTTTTGCGTCTTTTAAGAATTTAAAGAAATCCGAATCAGGCGAAGTAACAAAAGTATTGCTTTTATTATTAAAGGACTCCTCATAGGCTTCTAAACTCTTTTGAAAACGATAAAAGTTTTTGTCTTTATTAAAAGCTTGTGCATAAATTTTACTCGCTTCGGCATCCCCCTCACCTCGAGTAATCTGGGCTTGGCTATTAGCATTCGCCAGTAATATTTGAACTTGGCGATCCGTATTGGCAATAATCGCACGTTTTTGTTCTTTACCTTGGGCACGCAAACCTTTGGAAACTCTTTCACGTTCTGCTTCCATTCGGCGGAAAACATTGCCTTTAATTTCATCAGAAAATTCAACACGTTTCACACGCACATCAACAACTTCCATACCTTGGTTTTTAACTTCCCTAGACAGGCTTTTGGTGATGTCATCCATAATTTGTGAACGATCCTTAGAAACCACTTCATTAACTGTTCGTCTAGCAAATTCACCACGCAAATCATCAGTAACGATTTGTGCAATAATATTTTCAGCGACACTTTGAGTACCCCGTGTTGATACCCAATATTTTTGCGTATCAGCAATACGCCACTCAACAAAATAATCAACAATGAGCTCTTTTTTCTCTTTAGTTAACACTTTTTCAGGCGCAGCATCCAGTGTTTGTAAGCGTGCATCAAAAATAACCTTACCTTCAATAATAGGCCACTTAAAGTGGATACCCGGTTGAATATTATTGTCAATAATTTGACTCACACGTGTTTTAATCGCTACTTCACCTTCTTTGACAATAAACAAGCACAGTGATAGCAAGAATAAAACAACCGCACTAACGATTAAAATAATATTTAATTTTACTTTCATCGGTTTAACCTCTTCACTGTTTTCTTTATTGTACTGACTGAATCAGCTTCATCATCTTTGTCTGTGGTGGGCAGCCCTGCATCATCCGCTTGTTGATTATGACCTTCTTGTGTATTAGACGGTTTTGGAATGACGGGAAGTTGTTGCGTATTTTGTCCCACAGGCAAGTACAACAAAGGAGCATTATCACCTGTCGCCACCACAACATTATTGACACTAGCATAAACTTTCTGCAGTGTTTCAATATACATGCGATCACGTGTCACTTCAGGGGCAATTTCATAACTTTTTAAAATCGCATCAAAACGCGTGGCTTCACCACGGGCCTTAGCAATTTTCGATTCCTTATCCCCTTGGGCCCTTTGTAAAATTTGTTTCACTTTACCACGAGCTAAGGGAATTTGTTCATTTTGGTAAGCTTCTGCTTGTAACTTATAACGTTCTGCATCTTCACGAGCTTTTACGGCATCATCAAACGCTTGCTGGACTTCAGCAGGGGCTTTGGCATCTCGCAGCTCAACCCGTTGAATATCAAAACCCACATCAAAACCTTTCAGCGTTTGTACCAAATTCTTTCTAACCTTAGCCGGCCATTCAGCACGCCCGTCAGTCAACACGTAATCAACCGTTGAAGAACCAACGACTTCACGAATAGAGGAAATTAATGTTTCTTTCAATACCTGCTCGGGCAAATTGACATTAAATAAATATTTTTCTGCTTGTCCAATCTTATATTGCACAGACAAACTCACTTCGACAATATTTTCATCAGAAGTTAGCATTTGCCCTTCTGTATTATCATTTTGACTACCAACTGTTAAGTTTTTCAAACTACCAATATCCACTTTGTCTACTGTACCAATAGGATAAGGCTTATGGAAATTAAATCCCGGTTGTATCGCAGTCTCTGAGTAACGTCCAAATGTCAGTTCTACACCGTGAAAACCCTCAGGCAAAATATAAACACCCGTTGATAACCAACCCAATGCCAAAATACCAACAACAGGCACAACTAACTTGCCAGAAAAACTGGGCATATTGGGAAAATTATTTGATGGAGGTTTACCACCATCATTTTGAGTATTCTTACCCAAAACACTTTCTTTCATTTTATTCAGCAATGAACCGAGTTCACTACCTTCTGTATTGCGAGGTTTATTTCCCCACGGGTCATTATCTTGTGTCATTTTTTCCTCTAAAAAGTACCATAAGCCATATTCTAACGAGATTAATACGTCTTGCAAGTCTGATGGTTAATTACTATCGATTAATTTTACTCTTTTCTCTTTTGTGCTGTTCATGCCAGACCTCTGCAAAGGTTGTCCGCAAATCGTCATAGTGTTTTTGGGATAATTCAATATCCATAATGATATCCCCAGCATCACTATAACTTTCCTTTAGCACGACGTTCTCATCAAACAGTGTCGCTCTCAATCTGGCGTCTTTTGGGAATATTTTCAAGGTTGTTTGGACAATTTTGCCATAAAAATAACCTCTAATTGCTATGGCCAAATCATCAACACCCTCACCTGTTATAGACGAAAGGAAAACTGATTTAACTTTACCTTGATGACGAATGATTTGAGCTGACTGATTGGTTAAATCAATTTTATTATAAACACGAATTACAGGAACTTCATCAGCGCCTATTGATTTTAAAATATCCAAGACATTGCGTTCTCGCTCGATATGTTCCGGATCGGCACTGTCAATCACATGTAATAATAAATCCGCCTCTACCGTTTCTTGTAGCGTCGATTTAAATGCTGCCACCAACTCGTGTGGCAGATTACTCACAAAACCCACCGTATCGGTCATTAAGACTTTGTCATTACCGCTGTCTTTAAGTTTTCTCAGCGTTGTATCTAAAGTAGCAAATAATTGGTCTTGAGCGTAAACTTCAGCATCCGTCAGCACATTAAATAATGTTGATTTACCCGCATTGGTGTAACCAACAACGGCAACAACGGGAAAACCTTTACGCTTTCTACCCGAACGCACCAATTCACGTTGAGAAATCACTTTATCTAAGCGTTTGCCAATTTGTTTAATTCTTACCCCGAGTAATCGCCTATCGGTTTCTAGCTGCGTTTCACCCGGTCCACGTAAACCGATTCCACCTTTTTGACGCTCTAAGTGCGTCCAACCACGAATTAACCGCGTTGACAAATGTCTTAATTGAGCAAGTTCAACTTGCAATTTACCCTCGTGGGAGCGAGCCCGTTGGGCAAAAATATCGAGAATCAACCCTGTTCTGTCAAGTACACGACACTGGAACAAAGCTTCTAAATTACGTTCCTGCGAGGGAGATAAAGCCGCATTAAACATCACCAGCTCAATGTCTTGAGCTTGGATAAGGGTCAAAATTTCTTCGGCTTTACCTTTGCCGATTAAATATTTTGAATCGGCAATTTTTCGGATAACATGCAGAGAATCAACAATCGTCGCACCAGCTGAGCGAGCCAACTCTTTAAATTCTTGTCTGTCAGATTCACTGAGTAAAAAATCTAAAGACACTTGCACCAGCAGTGATTTCTCACCCGACTGCGGACGTTCAAACAAAATTTATTGCCTCAAAAACAGGTAAGTTAGCAAAATAAATTTTAATTTTCTGTTTCTTCTGTTGTTTTGACCTCTTCAGCATTTGCCGATGGTGGTGTTTCACGCACAATACGCACCGCGGATGACGGTACAATTGTTGAAATGGCATGCTTATAAATCATTTGACTGGTATTATTTTTTAATAACACAACAAATTGGTCAAAAGATTCTATTTGTCCTTGTAACTTTATCCCATTCATTAAAAAAATAGAAACGGGAGTACGTTCTTTGCGAAGTGTATTTAAATAAGGATCTTGTAGTGACTGTGAAGCCATAGTAAACCACCTTTTTATTGTTATTTATTGTAGATCAGAGGCTATTATCTCTTATCTGTTTTATTTTGTCACGGATATTTGCAGCTGCTTCAAATTCTAGGTTTTTTGCACAAATTTTCATTTGCTTTTCTAACTCGGCAATCTTATCCATTGCCTCGTTAAAACTCATGCTTTCAACAGGTTCCAACTTACGTTTATTACGAATAGTTTTCACATCAAACCTAGCACCCACCATCATCTCCCCTACTGCTTTATTAATGCTTTGCGGCGTAATACCGTGTGCTTTATTGTAGGCAATTTGTTTTTCTCTGCGTCTAGCCGTTTCGGTAATGGCCTTATCCATGGATTTGGTCATTTTATCAGCGTATAAAATCGCTTTACCATTTAAGTGTCTAGCCGCACGCCCAATCGTTTGAATCAAGGCTTTTTCACCACGTAAAAATCCCTCTTTATCGGCATCTAAAATGGCAACTAACGAAACCTCGGGCATATCCAAACCCTCTCGCAATAAGTTAATCCCCACTAAAACATCAAATACACCTAAACGCAAATCTCGGATAATTTCGGTTCGCTCCACCGTTTCAATATCACTATGCATATAGCGAACTCGAATACCATGCTCGTCTAAATATTCGGTTAGATTCTCCGCCATTTTTTTCGTCAGCGTGGTCACCAACACACGTTCACCTTTGGCGACTGTTTCGTGAATTTGTGATTGTAAATCATCAACTTGATTAGTAGCAGGCAATACTTCAATCATCGGGTCTAACAGTCCCGTTGGTCGAACAATTTGTTCAGCAATTTGTTCTGAGTGTTCAAGCTCGTAATCGCCAGGGGTTGCCGAAACATAAATTGTTTGTGGGGCAAGTGCCTCAAATTCATCAAATCTCAATGGGCGGTTGTCCAATGCCGACGGCAGGCGAAAACCGTACTCGACCAAAGTTTCCTTTCTCGCTCTATCACCGCGATACATACCATTTAGTTGCCCAATGGTAACATGACTTTCATCGATAAAAAGCAGAGCATTGGCGGGCAAATAATCATATAATGTCGGTGGATGTTCGCCTGTCTCTCGCCCTGATAAATAGCGTGAATAGTTTTCAATCCCTGTACAGTAGCCCAGCTCTGTCATCATTTCAATATCAAAAATGGTGCGTTGTTGCAGACGCTGTGCCTCTACTAATTTATTCTGTTTCTCCAACTCAGCTAAACGAGACTTTAACTCAATTTTAATTTCATCGACCGCTCGATGAATGACTTCTTTAGGTGTGGCATAATGCGTTTTTGGATAAATAGAAACGCGTTCCACTTTTTGTAAATACTCACCCGTTAACGGGTCAAAGTAACGAATACTTTCCACTTGGTCATCAAAAAATTCCAGACGAATCGCCTCCCACTCAGATTCTGCAGGACGAATATCAATCACATCACCACGTACTCGAAACGTGCCTCTATCGAGTTCGACCTCATTGCGTTTGTATTGCAATTCCGCCAATTGTCGCAGTAATTGACGTTGTTCAAGTAAATCCCCTTCAACCACATGAATAACCATTTTCATGTAAGATTGCACATCACCCAAACCATAAATACACGAAACCGAAGAAACAATAATTGTATCGGGACGCTCAAGAATAGCTTTAGTCGCCGATAATCGCATTTGCTCGATATGTTCATTAATAGATGCATCTTTTTCAATAAAGGTATCTGATGATGGTACATAAGCCTCTGGCTGATAATAGTCATAGTAAGACACAAAATACTCAACGGCATTATTAGGAAAGAAAGTTTTCATCTCCGAGTAAAGCTGTGCTGCTAAGATTTTATTCTGAGCCAAAATTAAGGCAGGACGATTGGATTTTGCAATCACATTTGCCATCGTAAACGTTTTACCCGAGCCTGTTACACCCAACAAAGTTTGCCCCGCCAAACCATCATCAAGCCCTTCTAATAAGGTCTTAATTGCTGTTGGCTGATCACCGCTGGGCTGATATTTTGTTTTTAAATCAAATTGTTTTTGCTGGCGTTTTTTTAACATAAAAGACAAAGATGAATAAATATAAGTCCGTTATTTTACCTTAAAAACACTATTGGGTAACGTACAACTTGAAAATAAAAATATCGGCAAACCATCCTTTTAATTTAATTTTCTTACCGTCATTCTACCGTTGCACACTAATAATGTTCTCAATAAAAAACATTGAAAAATACCTTATTTGACTGATAGAATGAAGGTAATTTATATAACCTATTAGGAAAATATAATGACAACAGCTATTTGGTCTCCTTCAAAAGAACGTATTGCCAACGCTCAATCAACGGTTTTTATTGAAAAAATCAATAAGGAACAAGGTACGCACTTAAAAGACTTTCACGATTTATACGCTTGGTCAGTGGATAATGATTTGCTATTTTGGTCGAAACTGTGGGATTTTTGTCAAGTCATCGGAGATAAAGGGAAACGTTTACAACAAGAGGCTGACCTATTCCATCAACGACGTTTTTTTCCTGATGGAAAATTAAATTTTGCTGAACATTTTTTACAACAGCGAAGTGATAAAACGGCTATCACTTTTTGGGGAGAAGACAAAACCCAAAAAAGCCTAAGTTTTAACGAACTCTACGAACAAGTTGCCAAATTTCGTGCCTTTCTCATTGCCCAAGGTGTAAAAAAAGGCGATCGTGTCGCCGCCATTTTACCCAATATGCCTGAAGCCGTCATTGCTATGCTGGCAACAACTTCACTTGGGGCTATATGGTCATCGGCATCGCCTGATTTTGGTGAACAAGGCATTTTAGATCGCTTTGGACAAATTCAGCCTAAAATCTTATTGGTTGTTGATGGCTATTATTATGCAGGAAAAAGTATTGATTGCCGTAGCAAGTTCCAAGCAGTGACCAAACAACTCCCCTCGCTTTGTCAGACTGTTGTGGTGAATTATCTTAATTTTGAAAACACGCTAACTGACAGCATCAGTTTTGCCAAAATTCTAACTGACTACCCTGCCAACCCTATTAATTTTGAACGTTTTCCCTTTAATCACCCCGTTTATATTTTATTTTCTTCCGGCACAACAGGCGTACCTAAATGTATTGTTCATTGTGCCGGCGGTGTATTATTACAACACCTAAAAGAACTAAAGTTACACGCTGACATAAAGCCGGGCGATAGCTTATTTTATTTCACCACTTGTGGCTGGATGATGTGGAATTGGTTAGTTTCAGGCTTGGCAGCCGGAGCAACCATTAATTTATATGACGGTTCTCCCTTTGTTAAAGAGGGAAATATTTTATTCGACTATATTGATGCGGAAAAAATCAACCACTTTGGCACGTCAGCAAAATACATTGATGCACTCAATAAGCACCATTTGCACCCTGCAAACAGTCATGATTTAAGTAGTCTGCAATCGATATTTTCAACAGGCTCACCTCTTTCCGGGCAAAGCTTTGACTACGTCTATGAAAAAATCAAAAAAAACGTCTGTCTTTCATCTATTTCCGGTGGCACTGATATTGTTTCTTGCTTTGTTTTGGGTTCAGCAACCCTGCCAGTTTACCGCCAAGAGCTACAAACTCGCGGCCTAGGTCTGGCCGTTGATGTTTTTGACGACGAGGGTAAGCCCATACGCAAGGAAAAAGGCGAACTCGTTTGCTGCAAACCTTTCCCTTGTATGCCACTCGGATTTTGGAATGATACTGATGATAAAAAATACATAGACGCTTATTTTTCTGTCATAAAAAATGTTTGGTTTCACGGTGATTATGTGGAAATCACCGAACACCAAGGTCTCATTTTCCACGGTCGCTCAGATAGTGTGCTTAACCCCGGAGGCGTTCGCATTGGTACAGCCGAAATTTATCGACAAGTGGATAAAATTTCTGAAGTCGTGGATTCGGTGGTTATCGGTCAGCGCTACCGAGATGACGTTCGTGTGATCCTATTTGTCCAATTACGAGAAGGTATCAGTCTTGATGAGACTTTGGTCAAAAAAATCAAACAAACGATTCGAGAAAACACGACACCTCGTCATGTCCCTGCCGTTATTTTATCTGTTGCCGATATTCCAAAAACCAAAAGTGGAAAAATCGTCGAAATTGCTGTCCGAGATACCGTACACGGCAAAACCGTTAAGAACCAAACGGCTCTGGCAAACCCTGAAGCCTTAGCATTATTTGCCAATCGTCCCGAGCTGGAATAAATTTTACTGACAGAATGACGGTACAAAAAGCCACTTTCCAATAGTTTTTTATTAGTTGGTACAAATCAATCGTCAATAAAGTGAGTTAATCAACCTTTTGCCAAACTTGACTACGACTAAAAAGTAAAACTTTTCCCGTCACTTTTAACGAACGACCTTTATTAATTACTTGTACTTCCGCTCGATAAGTCTTCCCTTTCTTGGGATCCAGAATAGTACCCGACGTCCATCTATCTCCATTTTCTTTCAACCCCCAGAGAATTTTCATACCCTCAATGGGTTTATCTTTATTTTTACCGGTACATTTTTTGCATAATGCACCAGGTTTTTGCAACAATTTAACCACTTCTCCCGCCAGTGTTCCATCAGCTTGTTGGTAAATTTTAATAATTGATTTTGCTTCTTTAGTCTCATCATCAATACTTCTCCACTGACCAACGGGGCTATCAGCAGCAAATAATGGTTGAGTAATCGCGAAAAGCACAATTAGAATAATTTTTTTCATGGCATTTTTCTCTTTTTACAAACAGCCGGTTAAAACCCAAATTCATTAGTAAAGTAATCGTGTACGAATGGTACCATCAACACTGCGTATTTTTTCCAAGGCTATTTCCGAATCAGAGCTATCCACGTCCATGATTAAATAACCAACATCGCCTTTAGTCAACAAGCTTTGCGCGACAATATTAATATTATTTTCTGCAAACAATAGGTTAATGGCGGATAAAACGCCCGGATGGTTATAGTGAATATGTAATAAACGATGTGTTCCTTCACGTTTTGGCAAACTCACCTCAGGGAAGTTCACCGCATTTACTGTATGTCCTTTATCAATAAATTGAACGATTTTTTCAGCGACTTCCAGACCAATATTTGCCTGAGCCTCAACGGTAGAACCACCGATATGCGGCGTTAAAATTACATTGTCTAAGCCCCGCAAAGGACTATCCAATGCTTCATCGCTTGACTTTGGTTCGCTAGGAAAAACGTCAAGCGCAGCTCCACCTAGATACTTTTCCCGAATAGCCTCCGCCAAATCGTCGGTGGCAATACAATGACCACGTGCGGCATTAATGACTAATGCCCCTTCTTTCATCATATAAATTTCTTTAGCACTGATAAGGTTTTTCGTTGAGGGCAACTGTGGCACATGCAAACTGATAATGTCACTTTGATCTAACAATTCTTCAAGACTATCAACTTGTCGTGCATTACCCAACGGTAATTTAGTAATTACATCATGATAAATAACTTTTAACCCTAAACCCTCGGCCAAAACAGATAGCTGAGAACCAATATTACCATAACCAATAATACCGAGAGTTTTTCCTCGTGCTTCAAAGGCACCCTCAGCCTGTTTTGGCCATGTTCCCTGATGGACGGCATGACTTTTTGCTGTTAATCCACGCAACAAGGCTATGATTTCACAAATAACCAATTCAGCCACTGAACGAGTATTAGAGTAAGGTGCGTTAAACACTGGGATACCCAAATGTTGGGCAGTATTGATATCTACCTGATTCGTACCAATACAAAAACAACCAATCGCTTTCAAATGGGAGGATTTTTCTAGCACCTCTTTATTCAACTGTGTACGAGAGCGTATACCTATGACATCAAAAATTGCCAGTTTCTTAATCAGTTCATCTGTTTCCAACGCAGTTTTTAAGTGTTCAATATGTGAAAAACCTGATTGTTTCAAGCTTTTTACCGCGTTTTCGTGAATATTTTCCAATAAAAGAACACGCTCTTTATTTTTCATTCATTTTCTCCCAAACGAATAAGTCTCACAATGAAGATATATAATATAAAAATATACCTCTTCATTATATCATTTATTATGAGTATCCTGTATTTCATTTTCCCTATAATCTTGGCTTTTTTTAATATCGTGTTCTAACATAGCAATGCCTTGATATAGAAACACCACCTAAAAATACGGCTTGAATTTTATATAGAATTTATAGACAAACAAACTTAGAACACCGGACTACCAACACTTAAGTATAAAGCTCGGTATATGGTTCAACGAAGCAAATCTTATGTATTTTAAAAAGATTTTGGGGAGATTACTGTTACTAAGACTACAGCTTAATTCTGATAAGTTTAGTTACGGGTTATTGACAAAAGATGGCGGAGAGTGAGGGATTCGAACCCTCGATACGCTATTAACGTATACGCCCTTAGCAGGGGCGCGCCTTCAGCCACTCGGCCAACTCTCCATAAG
>PDWI01022182.1_pt1 | contig 10433 bp, 9 predicted proteins | sample 1430891 | NCBI WGS metagenome assembly PDWI01 (sample SAMN01162508, study PRJNA174530) | Oral metagenome, whole genome shotgun sequencing project. | biome: Marine environment; feature: Marine mammal; material: Swab sample of the gingival sulcus; isolation source: swab sample of gingival sulcus... | reverse complement strand
TTGGTTTAAACGGATAGAATTTGGCATTTTTTACACTCAAGGTTAGCAATGGCTTGGTTATTAAACTTCAGGTTATTAAAATCGGCTTGATTTACAATTTCAAAATAACACCAGTTGCCACTGCCAGTTGATAAAGAATCTGTGATAAACCACGAGCAATTTCCACTCGTTTCGTCTTCACTTTTGGCAATACCATCACCTTGTCACCCTGTTGGATTCGATAAACACCATTCACCACTTCATGTTCACCGTTTTGATGGATAATTAAGATTTCCTCGGTATCGGCATTGTCATCAAAACCACCAGATTTGGCAATATAATCAGCCACCGTCAAATCAGGATTAAAGGTCAATGCACCTTGGGCTCGAACGTTACCATTGACACTAATCACAGAGGTTTGTTCAGGAATCTCGATCACATCACCTTGTTGCAAGATAATGTCCTGCCAAGAATCTTCTACCACGACGATTTGCCCAGTTGGTTTAACTTGACGAGCTTTGGCAATAAATTGCTGAATCAACTTGGCATCATCTTGACGGAGTGCCGCCTCTTCTTTAGTCGTTGATTGAGTGGCAAGGGTCATCTCTTCTAATCTGTCCAAGCCTTCATTTATCATACGTTTTTGCTGTTCAGCCACTGATGCACGATAAATGGTCAAATGCTCCATATTTGCCAGTGGACTTGGTTGTAGCTGTGGCACTATGTCTTTTAATCTAGCTCCATATGGCATGACAACCGCACCATTACCAGTGTGAGCACCTTGCACTGATACCGCTATTGTGCCTGCATAGCGATCTGAAGTAACCACCATTTCATCGCCATTATAAATAGGTACATTCACTGCCTCATTGATGGCATAATATTCTGCGGTTTGCTCACGTCCTGCACTGCGAGTAATGCTAACATTGGTCGCATTGGCTTGTGGATGGGCAATCCTTAACACATCACCGACGGTCATATTTGGTAAGTTAAATTCATAACGATAAGCATTTTGGACTTTACCGGAAACACGAAAGGTCTTTTTCTGTGGGCTCACACGAATCACATCACCATCACGGAAGGAAAATGGTCGTAAGTTACCATTCCATAAAAATTCATACAAATCAACTTGTTGCATAAGCTTGCCATTACGGATGATGTCAATATCAATGTAACTGCCTCGATTGGGATCGACACCACCTGCACGGTCAAGATAGGACAATACAGTATCGGCTGATACGCCACCATAATACCCAGGTTGATTAACAAAGCCTGTCACAAATACCTTAATCGGCTGTGCTTGTTCAAGAGAGGCATACACACCAACATTAGAGCGATAAATACGTCCAATTGCTGACTTTACTACTCTTTGTAAGTTACCATTACTCACCCCAGCAATGCGAACGGGCCCAACATTTGGTAAGAAAATATTCCCCTGTGGATCTACGGTCATAGTGGCTGCGTACTGATAAGCTCCCCACATACGCACTTGTACATTATCACCTGAATTAATCACATAACTGCTATTAAAATTTGAACCACCAATACCAGAAAATGCACCACGGAACAGTTGCTCACCAAAAATCTGGTCATTGCTCTCCACGTCTTGATAATCATCAGCAAAATTTAGCACCGCATTCGATGGCAGGCTAGCCGCTCTTACTGCTTCTTGTGTAGTCGCTTGTGCGGGTACTTGTCCGCCTGTTGAACTACTACCACTACCTGATAATCGCCCTGTATTTTGACTTAATATATTGGCACTGCTAGCAAAATTTCTAGTGGTAGCGTAGTTATTAGCAGAAGCTGCCTGCACTGACATTGCTACTGTTGAAAATCCCAGTATCACACTTACCACAGAAACCCTCAAGAGCCTATTGCTTAACTGTGTATTCATATCACTTTACCTTTATAAATCTGTTGCCAACTAGCAAATTTAATCAGCCACTTTATTTGGCTATTACTTAACCAGCTATCGCCTAGGGCTTGACCCTATTTATTTTAGTTTTATTTCAGTTTTATTTTCGCTAGCAACTAGCCTCTATGATCTCTAACTACCGCCATAATCAAACGCAATAAACCATACAGAGTTAATAAGAACACCAAAGAAGTCCAGATGACATAATGAACGCGCGGATATAAGGCTTCTTCTGCTTGATAAGGGCTAGAAATAACGATTAAGTTTTTCATCTTACGATAGGCTTCTAAACGTGCTTTTTCCATCGAAGATAATGAAATTTTATACAAATCAGTTGCAAACTCAACCTCTGCCTTGATGCCTTCAAATTGTACGGTCTGGCGATTAAGCTTAGCATTAGTTGATGATGTCAACTTGGTTTGCTCTTCAGAGATTTGCTTTTCAACTGAACTAATCTGACTACGAATAGAGACTACTTGTGGTGCTTCTGGATTCAAATAACTGAGCAGTTGACGCTCTTCAGTTTTTAATCCACTTAGCTGTGCTTGCAGATTACCAATCAACTGACTGACCATTTGAGCATTAGCTTGTGGATCAAAAACTTGATTACTATTTTGATAATTAATAAGCTTTTCTTTAACAGCATTCAGACGTGCTTCTGACTCATTAAGTTGTCTCTGTGCAAACTGCAACTGATCAGAACCCACCTCTTGCGAAATACGGTTCACAAACTTTTCAGATTGCCGTAAAATAGCTTTGTTTAATTCCAACGCGTAATTAGGACTAAAGCCTTCTGTACTAACCGTTAATACAGAAGTATTTTCATCCAAACTAATCCGCACTCGTTTTTTAAAATATTCCAATAGCTCTTCTTGCGTGGCATTTTCGGGTAATTCATAAATAAAATCAGAACCGTCACGATAATAGTGCTCTTGAAAATGAAAATCTTTATCTAACGCCTTCACCATATCATTAGACATGATGTATTGTGTTAAATATTTAGCATCTTCTACACTTGTGTTGTTGACGCCAAGTAAAGCACTAATCCCTGAACCACTCGACACATTGGCTTCACTGACTTGTTTTACTACCACTTCAGAAGCCGAAACATAGCGAGGATGAGCAGTATTTAACACATAGTTAATCACCAAAATCCAAGGTAGCACCACCACCAATAAAAACATCAATAGGCTTATTATTTTGCCTCGCCATTTACCAAATTTTGGCTTTTTGGGTTTTTTGGGCTTTTTAACCACATTCTTAGCTTGCGTATTGTCTTTATTATTGCCATCATGACTGTCTGACTTTTGTGTTTCTTTTGGTGTTTCTTTTGGTGTTTCTTTTGGTGTTTCTTTTGGTGTTTCTTTTGGTGTTTCTTTTGGTGTTTCTTTTGGTGTTTCTTTTGGTGCTTCTTTTGGTGCTTCTTTTGGTGCTTCTTTTGGTGCTTCAGAAGATGCTAAGGAAAGGCTAATATCATCAACAATAGCAACTTTATCACTTACCCCATCATTCACTTTACCAGTCATTTCTGCTATCGGTTTTTCAGTCTTAGTAAGTATCTCAACGTCAAGCTTACTAACCGTAGCTACATCAATTCGCTTGTGATTTGCCTGTTTTTTATCTGATTGCTTTTCGTCTGACCTGTTTTCATCTGATAATAGTTGTTCTAACAACGACTGTGATTGGGCAGACTCAGTATTGCTAATAACCTCGTTATTAATCACTTTGTTGTTAATAACTTTGTTATTAATAGCCTCATCGTGGATAACGAGGTTAGCAGGTTTTTTCACAAGCAGGGCTCGTTCAAAAGAATCAAGAGCAATAATTTCCTCATCTCTACGTTTTAGGAGTTCATTTGGGCTATATGCCTCTAGCCAATCTACATCATCAGTCCATTGTTGGCTGGAATGCTTGAGATTCTCTAACCCTTCCAAAAATTTTTCAACATTAAAATTTGGAGATGTGTATTGATTTTCTTTATCTTGAGTTTGTGCATCCTGAACTCGACTGTCCTGAATTTGACCGTCTTGAGGTGCCTGCTTAGTCTCATTTCTGTTTCGCTCTATGAACATGCTCTGTATATACCTCAATTGCTTCTTTTGTATCTTCAAAAATATGGGCTGTGTGATCCATTAGTACGATACCAATATCACAGGTTGTTTCAATGTCTTTTAGGTTGTGCGATACCATTAGCACCCCTGCACTTTGTTTACGAGCAGCTAATATGTCTTCAGAGCGTTTACGAAAGGCTGCATCACCGACTGCACCGGCTTCATCAATCATATAATAGTCAAAGTCAAATGCCATACTCAGACCAAATACCAAACGCGATCGCATCCCAGAAGAATAAGTCTTCACTGGCATATCAAAATATTTTCCAATATCGGCAAATTCTTCTACAAAACGAATCTTTTCGTCAATGTAGTCCCCACTGGAATACAAACGACAAACAAAACGTACATTTTGTCGCCCTGTTAAACTGCCTTGGAAACCGCCTGCCACACCAACCGGCCAAGAGATGGTAGAGTCTGTCCAAACATAACCTTTATCTGGTTCATCCAAACCACAGATAATACGTAGCAGTGTCGATTTACCTGCACCATTACGTCCAAGTAAGCCAACACTTTGCCCATCTTCAATGGTTAAACTCATGTCTTTAAATAGGTAATGCCGACCTTTTGGGGTCATAAAAGATTTGCTGATATTATTCACTTCAATCATAGTTGATGCCTAGTATATATTTAACGCCATACCTATTTTATAATCTTACCTATCTTATAATATTACTAACCCGTATCCAATACTACTAATAAATCACAACCACTTATTGTGAACGAATCATATCTCTTTCTGTTGCCTTATACACTAGTAGTCCTGTAAATAAGACAGCCACCATCCACTTTAAAAAATACAATATATCAATATGATGGGTAGGATAGTCAGGAGCTAAAGCATGCCTCATTAACTCAATATTATGAATAAATGGATTATACATTAAGTAACTTAAATATGGCTCTGGAACAATTTCTAATGGATAAATAATACCAGAAGCAAAGTAAATAATGGTAAAAATAATAGAAATAAACTTGCTAATCTCCCCACCATAAAACCCCACCACCAGCATAATCAAGGCACAACCAAAACTAAATAAAAATAAGGTTATCCAACAAAATAGCCAAACATGTAAATGACCTAGACTTATCACTTCACCAAAAAATGCCAAACCAATAAACAATAAAACAGAAGTAAAAAAATAAATAATAAACTCTAAAAAAGAGCGAGCAATAATCACATCAATATGACGTAACGGTCCATAAATAAGCAAACCCTTGTTAGCCTCGGCCGCACCCAAAGCACGAGTCGCTATCTGCCGAAACATAGTAAAAGGTACCAAACCGACTGCCAAAAAAAGTGGATAACCCATACCTGTCACTGCACGTTCAATTACTACACCAAAAATTAGCAAAAATAGTATCACTTGCATCAATACTTCAAGTGGTGCCCATAAATAGCCAAGACGATAGTTACCAAAGCGAGTCTGTAACTCACGCATAAGCAAAGCATGAAAGGCAGCCTTCATCACGCTTAAACCACTACGTTTTTTCAGTGGACGATATGGTGGCAATTCAATAGACATAAAATTTACTTGCTAGCTAGTAGATATAGATAGAGTTGATAAATAAGTTAAATATAACAACGAGTTCGGATGATAACCGACAAATCATAACACATTCCGCTGATAAATGCGATGGGAAATATTTATCCAATATAGTCAAAAAAACCACACTCGTTACGAGCGTGGCTTTATCAAAATCAAGATAAACAATCAAAAAACTAGCTTGCTTTAACCACTGCAATCAACTCATCAACCACCTCACTATCAGCAAGAGTTGACGTATCACCAAGACCATCAAATTGACCAGAAGCCAGTTTACGCAAGATACGACGCATGATTTTTCCTGAGCGAGTTTTTGGTAAACCATTCACAATATACATGGCATCTAAGCTGGCAATCGGTCCAATCTCAGCACGCACATGACGATTAATCTCTGCTTTGAGCATATCAGTGATTTCTTCACCTGTGCGTAAGATGACAAAACCTGCCACACCTTGACCCTTAATATCATGAGGCATACCGACAATGGCAGCTTCGGCAACAGCTGGATGGGCAACCAAAGCACTCTCAATCTCAGCAGTACCTAGTCTATGACCTGATACATTTAATACGTCATCGACACGGCCTGTAATCCAATAGTGACCGTCCTCATCACGCAGAGCACCATCACCGGTAAAGTAATGCCCAGGATATGGCTTGAAATAACCTTCTAAGAAACGCTGATGATTGCCCCAAATGGTACGCATCTGCCCAGGCCAGCTGTCACTGATCAGCAAGTTACCCTCACAAGCACCAGTAAGCTCATTACCTTCACTATCAACAATCTTCGGCTTAATACCATAAACTGGTGTTTGTGCCGCGCCAGGTTTCATATCTACGGCGCTTGGCAGTGGCGTCATTAAAATACCGCCTGTTTCGGTTTGCCACCAAGTGTCAACGATCGGACAGTTACTATTGCCAACCACCTCATAATACCATTGCCAAGCTTCTGGATTAATTGGTTCACCCACTGAGCCAAGCAAGCGTAGGCTAGAGCGATCAGAATTACGCACATAGTCATCACCCTCTTTCATCATCGCACGAATGGCGGTCGGAGCGGTATAAAGGATAGTAATATCATGTTTATCAACAATATGCCCAATACGTGACCAATCTGGGTAGCTTGGAATGCCTTCAAACATCACCGTACTAGTACCATTGGCAAGCGGTGCATAAAGTACATAGCTATGACCTGTAATCCAGCCAACATCTGCCGTACACCAAAATACGTCATTATCTTTGATATCAAAGACATCACGAAAAGTCGATAACGCATAAGTCAAATAGCCACCTGTGGTGTGCAATACGCCCTTTGGTGTACCTGTTGAACCTGAAGTATAAAGCAAAAATAATGGGTCTTCAGCGTTCATTTTTTCAGGTTCACAATCGTCTTTGGCATTATCAATAACCGTATGATACCAAACATCTCGACGCCCACTCATCGGGATAGATTCGCCCGTGTGGTGAACAACTATCACTTTTTCCACACATTCTGTACCATCAACATCTAAGGCACGATCCACATTATGTTTCAGTGGTGTATGCTTGCCACCACGCACGCCCTCATCAGCGGTAATGATCAATTTAGATTGGCTGTCAATCAGACGATTAGCAAGGCTATCAGAAGAAAAACCACCAAATACTACAGAATGTACCGCTCCAATACGAGCACAGGCTAGCATTGCCATCGCTGCCTCTGGAATCATTGGCATATATAGGGTGACGCGGTCACCTTTACCCACACCCATTTTACGCATGGCATTACCAAGGCGACAAACTTCAGAATGCAACTCTTTATAAGAGATGATTTTGTGTTGTGAAGGGTGATCACCTTCCCAAATGATGGCTGGTTTGTATGGATTGTCGGCTAAATGACGATCAACACAGTTAACACAAACGTTAAGTTCACCATCTTCAAACCATTTAATACGAAAGTCATCTAAATCATAATTGACGTTTTTGATTTTGGTTGGCTTTTTAAACCAGTCTACTAGTTCTGCTCTTTCTTGCCAAAATTGCACGTTACCCTCTTCAGTATCTACTGAATTTTGGTAAGTTTGTTGGTATTTTTCAGGATTGGTATTGGCTTTGGCAGAAAATTCTGCACTGGCTGAATATGTCTTTGACATGATAGTTACTTCCTTGTTGGTTGCAGGCGTCTGTCAATTGATTACTACATACGATCACTAATAATAATAACCTAGCTATCAGATAGTCTTTATAAAATTATCAATAATCGTCTACAGAACAATCAACTCACCATCATCCTTTGATAGTACGGGCTTTGATAGTATGGGTATTTTAAATAACAAACCCTTAAATCACACACTATTTGATAAACAAATAGTATATCCATAAATTATGAATACCCCTATATTATTATGAATTTTTCACCGTTTGTAAACCCCTTATTGATGTTTTTCGAAGCTTTTCTATAAAAAAAGACTATTTCACTGTTTTTCTTATTCATTCAAGGTAAAATAAACCATCAACTCAACCAAGAAATTGACATCTCTATTGCCATTTATGTTATCTACGATTTTAATGATTTTATAAATGTACAAGGAAAAAAAATGACAACTGAAAATACCAATAAAAAAGCAAACCATAAAACAAGACAACACCCTTTCAGGCGATATAAAAAATATCGCCACCTCGCCTACTCAAACACATGGCAAACCACCATAGTGGTGACGTTTATCGTATTTATCAGTGTTGGCCTAACCATTTGGCTGTTTTGGCGTAACCTATACTTACCAGAGCTAACAAACCATGCTCGTTACTTAGCGACCGAGCTGGCAATTCTTGATGACATCAGTGAAAACAGTTATGGTACACACGAAGAACGCCTTCGCTTACGCAGTAAAATGCACACCGCATTTATTAGCGACCCAAATGAGTTTCCAAAGGTTGAAGAAAAAGTCTTTGCTGGCTACTTCACCGACATTATGCAGCAAGAAGTATCTCAGCAACTGGGCAGACCCATTACCATCTATTTTAAGTTTAAGCCAACCTCGCAATTATGGATTCATGATAGCAAACACAGTGAATATTGGATTCGTGAGCCCGTGATTTATTATTCACATTACAGTCCAAGTGTGGTTATGGCATTTCTGTTGGGCATTCCCATATTCAGCCTAGTTACCATTTTATTACTGGCAAGACAGCTCAATCGTCCACTCCGCCACTTACAACGTGCCGCCAATAATTACAATACATTAGGGCAGGCCACCACCCTACCCACACGTCAAGGTTCAATCGAAATTCGTCAAGTAAATACCGCCTTTAACCGTCTATTTACCACCCTTAATCAAGCTCAAAAAGAGCGTACCATAATGCTTGCAGGCATATCACATGACCTACGCACACCCTTGACTCGTATGCGATTGACCGCTGAGATGTTACCTGATGATTATTTTCGAGAGGGCTTGATATATGACATTGAAGACATGGATGCCATTTTAGAACAGTTCATTTCTTTTATGAAAGATGGCTCAGATGAAGCAGTGAGTCTAACAGACCTAGACCCAATTTTTCATGAAATTATTGTACAGTTTGCACCATTAGCGTTTGATGCTATCAGCCAAGATTGTCCCCACACTCAATGAATTTCAGGATAATGGCTATTTCAACGATGACACATTAAGCGATGATACAGAAATAGCAATGGAAAACACCTCCAATGCTCCTATAAACATACCTATCAATATGCCCATCTCTCCTTTTGCCGATGAAGCAAGTGAGGAGTTGGTGATATCTGTACGGGATTTTGGGGAGGGTGTTGCAGATAGTGAGCTTGAGAGAATCATGCAACCATTTGAACGTGGGGAATCTGCTAGAACCACCAATGGTAGTGGGCTTGGTCTAGCAATTGTTAGTCGCATTGCTCATCTACATCATGGCAGAGTAGAGGCAAGAAACCACCCAAAAGGTGGTCTAGAGGTCAAAGTAATTATTCCACTACTGTCAAATATAAAAAGCTAACACCAGACATCAAAAACCGGTGTCAACTATCAAACATTAACATCAAGTATAAAAAACTGATAAAAAAACCTACTTCTTTGTACCAACTAAAGGTGGTACGTTTTTAGAAGTGTTGGTAAAAGTGATAGGTTGAGTGATTTGACTTTCTGCTTGAGCAACTGATGCCTCTATAGCAGCGTTATCATCATGCAACAAGACAAAATAACCAAAAGTAACTACGTTTAATAAAACGAGTGTCGCAAATACATAAGGCATTACAAGTCCTCTCTTTTTTTGTAAACTATCAATGTTCTAAATGAATGTTCTGAATGAATTGTCATAAGCTGTATCTTATACAATAAATAGAGCCAACACAAGTGCGTTCATACATCAATTCATTCTAATCATCATAACAAATCGTATCAACAATAAAAAACGCCCACCTTTCGGAGGACGTTTTTAATAAATACTGCAACTTTAAAATCTTACCTAAGCAAAAATTATGAAAAATCTAGCTCAGTTTCAAAGTTTTTCAAAGTATGACGAGCCATAGCTAGGTTAGATTTTTGACGATCTAGTACTAGGTACAAGAACAAGTTTTCGTTACGAACTAGTGGACGTAGCAAGTGATACTGACCAGTTAGCGTGATTAGAACATCTTCGATGTGCTCATCAACCAAACCAAGTGCACTAGCTACCTTACGCTTAGCACGAAGAACCTCCGTGTTACCAGCTGCTGCTAATTCTAGATCAATACCACTACCTAGAGTTGCTAGCGCCAAACCTGATTCACTGTCAACCAACGCCGCTGCGATGAAACCATCAACTTCGTTTAGTGCGTCTAATGATAATTTAGCCATGATAATATTCCTTCTTAATACAATGTTAATGAATGTATTGTCAAGTTCAACTACCTTTATT
>PDWI01026691.1_pt1 | contig 10434 bp, 11 predicted proteins | sample 1430891 | NCBI WGS metagenome assembly PDWI01 (sample SAMN01162508, study PRJNA174530) | Oral metagenome, whole genome shotgun sequencing project. | biome: Marine environment; feature: Marine mammal; material: Swab sample of the gingival sulcus; isolation source: swab sample of gingival sulcus... | reverse complement strand
GCGTATAAAGACATATGTAAGATAGTATCGGAAAGAAGTCCGACTACGACCGCAGGGAGTAGCTTTTGCGTAGCAAAAGTACTGAGTACGACATTTTGCACAGCAACAAAGAAATTGGACATTTGTCTACAGTCTGACAGTTGATTTATCAACAGTCTAAGACGTACTTTTGGGCTAGCATGACCTAAAAGTACGTTTTTCTTTTTTGTTTTTTGGGCAATCGAGATTCCTCGACTAGTGCTCGTAAGGACAACCCCACTGCTGTCATTTCGACCGAAGTGCGAAGTGAAGAAATCTCAGGTCTAAAATAAAAAAAGCACTGCTCAAACGAAATCGAACAAGTGCTTTACTAACTTTATCTCAAAGTATTAATTAAATTCCAAGTAGTTCGCCGGATTTAACGGCACATCGTCCATTCTGACTTCAAAGTGAAGGTGCGGACCAGTACTGCGCCCCGTATTGCCGGAAAGGGCAATGCGTTGACCCTTAAATACTTTATCGCCCGGTTTAACTAGCAATTCTGAACAATGTGCGTAAAAACTGGACATGCGCGCACCGTGGTCAATGATGACGATGCGACCATAGGACGTTCTATTGCCGGCAAATAAGACTACGCCGCCATCAGCCGCCTTAACTGGCGTTCCGATCGGCATGGCGAGGTCAATACCGGTATGTCTACGACGACCGCGCCAAACGCCAAAGCGTGAAGTAACGATATATTTTTCAGCCGGGTAGTCAAATACGCCCGTGCCCTTTTTGGGTGGCGCAACCTTGGTACCGACGCGCCATACTGCAGCAATTGGCTCCTCGGTAATGGTTTCGCTTAAAATTTCCCTATCTCGTTCGACACCATTAATACAATGTATTTGCGCCGCTACGGTTTGCTTTCCCTTTTTACCAATTATTCTAACTTCTTTTTCACCTTCAAACATAGTATCGGTGCCCTCTTCGATAACTTCGAAGTCGACCGTTTCATTATAACTGATGTTTTCAACTGTCTGTACGTTAATCAGCGGTCGCGGTATCGCCACGTTGACCTGTTGACCAACTGTCAAATACTTGCGCGTCTGCATGCCCGGGTTGGCCACGAAAAGTTCTTCCATCGTCATTTGATGCGCTTCGGTAATGCCGACGATTGTATCGCCTTCTTTAACAGTGTAATATTTGGGCTCTACGCCGCCGTGCTGAATATAACTAACCATTTCCTTTGTCGTTTTAAAACCGCCAAAGTTGGCAATTTCAATCTTTGAATCGCCAATCGTTACGTCTTCTAAAAAAGAAATCGACTGTATATCTGCACCGACCACCTGATAACTGCGCTTGAGTAACCACAAAACCCCTTCGGCCTCAGCCTTATTGCGACAATAGACAACCGGCTTGCCATCGGCAAAAATCGCAGTAACGTCGTACTTAACATTCAGTGTATTCGCCGTCATATCCAATAAATTGCCGACTTTTTTCACCGTGCTGGTCGAACCAACTCTTGGCGACGTCTCATCGCTTAGCGGCTCGCGCCCGAGTCGTTCATCTAAGTCGCGCATTGAAACCTCGTGGTCAATGACGAGTTCACTACCCGGCTGCGCATATATAACGACATTTTCACTAAAAAACACTATCGTCATCAAAACAGCCATCATAACTGTCAAAGTTCGCCTTAACACATTATGCTTATACCAATTCATTTTCACCTCATCAAAACACGACATTGCAAAATCATGCAACATCCTCCTAATAATTACTACTACACACCTTATAACATACTACAAATCGAAGGTGTGCGCAAGTTTATCGACAATATTATTGCTATTTTTAACAAAAATTCTATTTTCTTTTATCATTGTATGATAATATTGTGAATACAAGGAGTCTATTATGTTTACAATGAGCAGTCCAACAATCGACTTTGGACAAACCGCAATCGAAAATATTTTTATTAACGACTTTATGCCGCGCGCCAACGGCGACTACGTTAAAGTATATCTAATGGGCCATTACTTTGCAATTTCGGCAGTTGGCGACTCGTCCAACGAAACTATCGCCCGTTTTTTAGGTATCGGTATTGAAGACGTCGTCAAAGCCTGGCACTACTGGGAACGACAGGGCATCATTGCAATAACGCGCAACGGAATAAACCATTCAGAACATCAATTCGATGTCGAATTCCTATCGATTCGCGAAAAATACGTCAAAGAACAAATCGAGTTGCCTAAAATCAAGCAAAAAAAATCAATTTCGCCATCTGCAAAGCTAATTGCAGCAGTTAGTAATCCACATATCAAACGCATGTTTGAAAACGTCGAATTCTACGCGCGACGACCGCTGACGCCGCAAGAAAAAGTTAAGGTGCTAGAATTTATTGAAATTTATCACATGGACGTCGACATGGTGGTGCGAGCGTTTTATATTACTTGCGAAGAGCGCAATATAAGGGTAAATTTTATCAATTACGCCGAGGGCATCGTCAAAAACTGGCGAGATGAACGCATTTTCACAAACGAGGCCTACAAGGTGAACAAACAGACGGATAGTGATCACTATCAGTTATTGCGCGCTGTCTGTCGAGCAGTCGGCATCAACCAAAGTCAAATTCCGTCAGAAGTATCCGCCACAATTGACGAATGGTGCAATCAAAAAGGCTATCGCGCCGACTATATATTATATGTAGTAAAAGAGGCGACAAAGCGCACCAACAACCCCAATATCAATTATATTAACAGCATTTTTAAGTCGATAGCCGATACGGGAAAAACGACAATAGACGCTGCAAAGAACTATTTTAAAAGCAATCAGACCACTAAAAACAATTTTAATAACAACCATAACGCGCGCACAAAGCGCACTAAATTTCAAAACTTCAACCATTGTGCGACGCCCAATCTGGACGAAATAATAAAAAAGAAAGCCAATAAAAACAACAGGTGATAGCATGAACGATTTAATTCAACAAGTCAATCGTCAATTCGAAAAAAAGCGTTTGCGCAACAAAGCGATTGTAAAAAAAAGAAAAGAAGAAATTTATAGCACCATTCCTAAAATTAAGGCGATTGATATCGAAATGGCACAAGTAATGCAGGAAATAATCAAAGCGGTGACCGAAAACCCGCAAAATGCCAAACGCGCCGCTGAACAGGCCGCTACAATCGGCAAGTCGTTGTCCGCACAAAAAAGAGAACTACTGACTGCCAACGGCTTTGCCGAAGACTACCTAGAGCGAATTTTTGACTGTCCAGTCTGTCGGGATGCCGGCTATTTAGAAGATGGCACGCGCTGCAGCTGTTTTAGTAAGTCGCTAATCGACTTAGCCTATCGCAATTCTGATTTACGCAGTAAACTCAAAAGAGAAAATTTTGACGCTTTTAAATTAGAGCTCTTTAGCGAAGAAATTTTGCCAGACGAGGAGATCAGCCAACGCGACAATATGACCAACATCGTAGAGACCAGCATGGCGTTTATCGAAAATATTAAAACGCCACATGTCGAAAACCTATTGTTTTACGGCAGCCCCGGACAGGGTAAAACTTTTATGTGTAGCTGTATTGCCAAGGCCTTAATCGACGCAAACTATCACGTCGTCTACCAAACCGCATACAAAATGTTCGACACGATTAAAGACTTTAAATTCGCCAACGATTCAGCCGCGCGCACGCGCTATCATTTGCTAATCGATTGCGACCTGTTAATCATCGACGACCTCGGCACCGAGCTGATTAACACTTTTACGCACGCGGAATTATTCCACATCATCAACACGCGACTACTCGAACAAAAAAAGACCCTAATTTCAACTAATCTCAGCCCGCAGGAATTGCGCGAACACTACGGCGAACGCATTATTTCTAGACTGATTGGACACTATCGCATCATTCGTTTTTTTGGCGAAGATTTGCGATTTATGTAATTTAATCCATATTATTAACGCCATTGCGCGAATAGTATGGGCTCAGTACTGAGGAGGGTAAACTTATGAAATTTATTAACGGCAATGTATTTGACGTGCACACAGGCGCATTTGTCAAAAAAGACTTTTGCACTGATGGCAAAAAGTTTAGCGCTGAAAACCGAGATGACGCGGTTTTCGACTTGACTGATCGCTATGTTACGCCGGGATTAATTGACGCCCATACACATCTCGGTTTATGGGAAGAAAACGTCAGTGCAGAAGACGGCGACGGCAATGAAATTACCGACCCAATCACGCCGCACATTCGCGGCGTCGATGCGATTAATCCCTTTGACGTCGCCTTTGAAAAGGCACTGCGCGGCGGCGTCACCACAGTGTCTTCCGGACCGGGTAGCGCCAATATTATTGGCGGCCAGTGGACAATTTTTAAAACCTACGGCAAATCAATGGACGAAATGGTCATCGAGTATTCCTCTGCCATGAAATGCGCCTTTGGCGAAAACCCCAAGCGCCTCTACGGCAAAGCTGGAAATGCCCCCAAGACGCGCATGGCGATCGCCGGCGAACTGCGCAGCACAATTATGGGGACAATCGACTATATGAGAAGGCGCCAAGAGAGCAGTACAGTCGCCTTTGATGCAAAATACGAGGCCATGATTCCGGTTATAAAAAAAGAAATACCGCTCAAAATTCACGCTCACCGCGCCGACGATATTTTAACGGCAATTCGCATCGTCAAAGAATTCGATTTGGACATGTCACTGGAACACGGCACCGAATCGCACATGATCGTCGAGGCCGTAAAGGCGGCCGGTATTCCGGTCATCACCGGCCCCACCTTTGGCTTTAACAGTAAAATGGAACTGAGCAATAAAACATTTGATACGCCGCGCATTTTGTCCGAGGCCGGCGTACCCTTTGCCATTATGACCGACCACCCGGTGCATCCGCTGTCTTCGCTAATGATGTGGGCGATCCTAGCCCACAAAGCCGGTCTAAAGAAAGCCGAGGCAATGCGCGCCATTACACTCTATCCGGCGCAAATCCTCAAAATTGACGATCGCGTCGGCGCAATTGAAAGCGGCAAGGACGGCGACTTCGTCGTCTGGGATAAAGATCCCTTTGACATTATGGCAAAAGTCGTCGAAGTCTGGGTCGATGGCAAACGCGTCGTATAATCAATTAAGGCCCCTACGTCAAGGCGCGAGGGGCTTTTTATATGTTATAAGGGAAACGCCCAATTGGCAGTGTCATAACAATGTAACTTTAGATGCTGCGCTCGCCACGACAATTGAGCTACGCAACGCCGCAAAAAGGGCTGCCACATAGCGGCAGCCCCGAGAGTGTCGACAAAGTCGATATTCTCGGCGCAAGTAAATTAGCGGATCGCAGCGTATAAAGACATACGTAAGAGTCGATGATTTACGCAGCAACAAAGAAATTGGGCATTTGTCTACAGTCTGAGGGCTGCCACATAGCGGCAGCCCCTTTACAGTACCTCATATAGTGAAATTAACTTTCCAGAAATATTTTTATATCGTCTTGAACGTCGGTAATACTGCTCAAGCCAAACTTTTCTACCAAAACTGTTGCGACATTGGGCGATAAGAACCCCGGCAAAGTCGGTCCCAATTTAATGTTTTTTATGCCCAGATATAATAGCGCCAACAAGACGATTACTGCCTTTTGCTCATACCAGGCGATGTTGAAAGAAATCGGCAAATCGTTGATGTCGTCTAACTCGAAGACTTCTTTTAATTTAAGTGCAATCACCGCCAATGAATAAGAGTCGTTACACTGACCGGCATCTAAGACGCGCGGTATGCCGCCAAACCCTTTAACGAATAAATTAATAAATCTTGTAAATTTGCCGTTTCCGGCTTTTTGCCGCAGACGCCGATGCGCGTACAGCCCTTGCCACCTGCGGTCTCCTGACATTGAAAACAAAACATACTCATGGTATTCCCTCCCTATTCTATGCAAAACATAAAGCTAATTAACTATTGTTTGAATCAACAGTTGGTAACATATGTTACAGAAGTTTTTAGCTTCCTGTTGTACTATTAATGATAAGTCAAGATAATACTCATGTCTGTAACTACTGTTACAAAGAAAGTGTTTTTTGATAATCTGCACAATGTGTTATAATGAAAAAGACATTCATTTGATACCATTCAACAAAATAGAGGTGAATTATGCACGCGTTAAAAAACTGCAAGCTTTTCGACGGCTTTAACGATACTGAACTAACTGAAATCGCCGAGCATTACATTACGAAAAAACGCTTTTTTAAAGATAACTTTATCGCCAATGAAGGCGATATTTGTAGTACCATCGGCATTGTCTTAAAAGGTGCGATTGCGCTGCAAACGCTTTACCCGTCCGGTAAAGTCTTGACACACCTCAATATGAAGGAGAGCGATGTCTTTGGCGAAGCGCTGCTGTTTAATCAAAATAGCCACTATCCAATTGATATTCGCGCCCTGAACGACTGCGAAATTGGCTTTATTACAAAACAAAACCTGCTGATAATCTTTGCCGATTACCAACAGGCCTTAAACAACTATTTGATGTTGATGTCACAAAAGCTACTCTTATTAAATAGAAAAATCCGCAATTTATCGCTCGACACTATCGATAAGCGGATTGCCAATTTTTTACTACAAGCCTATGGCAAGCACGGTAAAAAAATGTTTAAAACCGGTATCTCGCGCAAGGCAATGGCGCAAATGATGGGCGTACAAAGGCCGTCATTGTCGCGCACCTTATCGAAAATGCGCAATGACGGCATCATTGATTACGATGGTGATTCATTTAAAATCATCGATTTTGACAAACTGGAAAACATTTTATCCTAATAACTCTTCTAAGCGCCTTTTGTCAAACCCTTGAATGACTTCATCGTCCACTAAGATGACGGGAACACCCATAAAGCCTTGATCCATCAGTTCTTTTCTGGCCTCCATGTCAACCGATACGTTTTTCTCGGCATATACCACATTGTGCTCATCGAGGTATTTTTTGGCCTCGTGGCAATACCCACAAGTATTAGATGTATAGATGACTACGTTTTTCATTATTTCCTCCATTCACGATCTCAGAATTTGAGATTTGTAATTCGCCTTAAGCTATAGTATATTATATCCATAGAACTACTGCGTAATCACAAAACTAAAAATATGAAGGAATTTATATGACTAAATGGAATAGCCGCGGCCGACGCGGCGATGCGCTGGAAGAAATCATACTCTTTAGCAATGACTATTACTCGAAGAGGGGAATCGCGCGAGTCGATAAAGCCGCAACCCCTATTACCGCTGTAGAAATAGATGGCAAGGGGCTAATTACAAAGGCCTTTTTTGAGAAAAAAGCCACCGTCGACTTTTACGGCATTGTACAGGGCTTATATATTACATTCGACGCCAAAGAAACCGATTTGCAAAACTTTCCGCTCAAAAATATTCACGACCATCAGGTCGCCTATATGAAAGACGTCACGGCGCAAAAGGGCCTTGCCTTTTTGATTATACACTTTAAATTTAACGACAGCTTTTTTTTGCTGCCCTATGAAATACTGGCCCAATACTACAACGCCGCCCAAAATGGTGGACGCAAGTCGATTCCCTACGACGCAATGGTCGATAAGCTAAAAATCGAGCGCGGCAATAGCGGCATGTTGCACTATCTAAACACTGTAAACGCTTATATCGACTGGAAAAAACAGCGCCCAAATGCAGCTAAACTATAATCTGATCACACTTTAAACGCCTTGACGACGGCGCGCACGATTTCGGGCGATGTGATGTGATGGGCGTATTCATCAGTGTTCTCTTTTGACCCCATACTTAGGCCGGGGTTTTTATACGTCATCGCACTCGCTACACTAACTTTGCCTGACAAGTGAACTTGTTTTGCGCCAAGCGCTATCAACTGATCGACGTTTTCTAAACTAACACCACCACCCGGCATGATTGCAACGCCCTTGCTCTGCGCAATTAGGGCCTCTAAATTTTGCATGCCACTATCTACACTCGCCGCGCCACCCGAGCTCAAGATGCGCGCAATGCCCAAATCGGCGGCATCGCACAACGCCTCATTTAAATCACGAGTCATATCAAAGGCGCGGTGTAAAACGACCTTTGCCGGTTGCGCAAGTGCAATTAGTTCTGCCATGCGCAGTTTGTCGAGGCGACCGTCCGGCGTCAATATGCCGGTTGCAATTTGGTTGATGCCGAGCGCCTTAAACACTTCAATATCGTTTAACATCACGGCGTATTCCGTTTTACTGTAAAAAAAATCGGCAGCGCGCGGCCTTAACATGGCAACCAGCGGTAAGCTGACCGATTCAATAATTGACTTTAATAATCCGTACGAAGGCGTCGTACCGCCAATTTCTAAATCCTGACAAACTTCTAGGCGGTCGGCACCGGCCATTTCAGCGTTAATCGCCGACGCGACACTGTCGACGCAAACCTCTACAATGCGTTTCATTTATTACTCCACTTCATCCGCGCGACTATAGACGCATTTGCCGTCCACCCATGTACTGACGACATTTAAATCATTATCCATCACCACAAAATCGGCGACGGCACCAACTTTGATTGCACCGTACTCAAGCGCATCGATGCTCTTTGCGGCATTGCGCGATGCCATGTTGACGGCGTCGACCAAACTGCAATCCGTATAGCTGAGTAGATTGCGCACAGCGCGGTCCAATGTCAATGTACTACCTGCCAGTTGACCGCACGCCAAGCGCGCCGATTGCGCGTCGACAAAGACCGTCTGCCCACCCAAGTCGTACTGGCCGGGCGGCATGCCGGTGGCGCGCATGCCATCGCTGATCAAAATGACATTGTCCAAACCGACGTTTTTTAGCAGTATCGGCAATAACTGCGGATGCAGGTGGATGCCGTCGGCAATGATTTCGGTCGCATAGGGTCTACTGAATACCGCGCCGACGACGCCGAGCGCCCGATGGTGTAACCCGCTCATCGCATTACAGCAGTGCGTACAGTGTCTGACGCCCAAGTCGTATGCCCGTAATGCCTGTTCAAATGTGGCAGCGCTGTGACCAATACTCAATTTGACGCCCGGATTATTGCGAATAAATTGAAAGTCCTCATCCTCTTCAACTGCCAAAGTTATTATTTTTATAATGTCGAGATAATCCTCAATATCCGACCACTGCGGGCGCTTGATCTGCGCGCCATCTTGAGCACCGCAAAACTGGGCACTGATATAAGGCCCCTCTAAATGTACGCCCAGGGGCTTAGCGCCGCTTAGATCATCTTTGGCAATGACCTGTTTAACATTGTTTAAAGCAGCTCTAATCTGCGCTAAAGACATGGTCATGGTCGTCGCTAAAAATCGCGTGACGCCCGCTTTGGCGAGCGACCGACTAATTGTTTCAATTGCCTGCGGCGTGGCGTCCATCACGTCGCCGCCGCCCGCGCCGTGCACGTGAATGTCGACAAGTCCGGGAAATAGATAATTGCCGCCTAAATCGATGACTTGAAAATCTGCAGTCGCCATCTCGTCGAGCGCGCAAATGCGTTCGTCGAAAACTACCACGACATCGTCCCTTAGCGCACCGTCAATTAGTACCTTAGCCTTGATAAATGCTTTCATTTTCACTCCATATCACCTACCGCGAATTTAGCGTCGCTCGATAGAGCGCTTGACGATCGATATGATGCGACTTGGCCAATTCTTTGACGACGTCTTTATGGCGTTCGCCGGCTGCGATGCGCCGCTCTGCCAATTCAACCACCGCCTCTATTGACAAGGCTTCAGCTTGATCCTCTTTGCCGGCGACGACGAGCACAAATTCGCCCTTGGGCGCCCTATCCGTATAGTATTCAATCGCCGATGCGATGTCTAAGTGCTGATACTCTTCGTGTAATTTGGTCAGTTCGCGCGCCAGCGTTATCTGCCTGTTGCCAAGTGCCGATAACATCTGCTGCAGTGTCTTTAAAAGGCGATGCGGCGACTCGTAAAAGACCAGTGTAACAGTTAAATCGGCAAGATTTAGCAGCTGCTTGGCGATTTGCTTGCGGTCTAAAAAGCCGTGAAAGTAAAATGGCTGCGCCGCCAGATTAGACGCCACCAGCGCGCTGATAACCGCACTGGCACCCGGTAAAACCGTATACGCCAAGTCATTTTCAATACAGGCTTTAATCAGCACTTCGCCGGGGTCGCTAATGCCCGGCATGCCGGCATCGCTAATCAGGGCGATGTCGACGCCCTGCTTTAATTTTTCGATAATTATTTCCGTTTTAGCGCGTTCGTTGTGTTCGTGATAGCTAAACAGCGGCTTTTTGATGCCATAGTGGCTGAGTAGTTTGCCGCTGGTTCTGGTGTCTTCACAGGCAATTTCATCGACCGCCTCTAAAACCTCTAACGCGCGCAGCGTAATATCTTTTAAATTGCCGATTGGCGTCGCACAAATATATAGCATTATTTTTTCCTATCACTATTTTTTATCAAATCATTTAATAAAAGCTGTTGATTCGCTAAAGCCTCTGTAGAAT
>PDWI01010401.1_pt1 | contig 10434 bp, 7 predicted proteins | sample 1430891 | NCBI WGS metagenome assembly PDWI01 (sample SAMN01162508, study PRJNA174530) | Oral metagenome, whole genome shotgun sequencing project. | biome: Marine environment; feature: Marine mammal; material: Swab sample of the gingival sulcus; isolation source: swab sample of gingival sulcus... | reverse complement strand
GTAATCAGCATCGAGTTCTTCGAATGGCTCGTCTGAGGTGTTTACTGTCCATATTTCAGGTGTGGCGGCATATATTTTATGTGCTATTTTGGCAAATACGGGTCCTGCTACGATATTGCCGTAATAGCCGTTTTTCGGGGCATGAATGACCACGATGCAGGAATATTTCGGGTTTTCAGAGGGGAAAAATCCGGCAAAAGAAGCAATATAATACATGTGGTCTGTCCAGTACAGGGCTTGACAAGTACCCGTTTTTCCGGCCAATGAATAATGAGGAGAATAGATGTTTGTGGCTGTCCCCCGTTTGACTGTGTTTTTTAGTATCTCAACCATTTTACTGATGGTCTCAGGTGAAGCAATTTGTTCGTTGATCACTTCAGTAGGATAGACAATAGCTCCTTTTTTGTTGTTTTGGTAGGACACCTCTTTGACAAATTTTGGTCTTACCATTTTACCTTTATTGGCTATAGCATTGTAAAAGGTTAAAGTTTGTAATGGCGTGAGTTGCACCCCATAGCCAAAAGACATCCATGGAAGGGTGACTTTACTCCAGTGTTTGCTTTCCGGGTCGGGGATAAAGGGTTTGCCTTCACCTTTGATAGGTACATTAAGCGGAGCGTCTAATCCCATCTTTTTTAGACGATCGATAAACTGTTGTGGGTTGTCTTTATAGTTGTTGTAAATGAGTTTGGCAGTACCGACATTAGACGATACTTCCACGACACGTGCGGCTGATATTTCGCCATAGCCTCTATGGTTGGAATCGGTGACGCGTCGGTTGTGAATGCGCCATGCGCCGGGGTGTGTGTCTACGATTGTGGAAGTGTCTATGACTTTATCTTCAAGTGCTGCCATAATGCTGGCAACCTTAAATGTTGACCCGGGTTCATGTGATTCGTAAATAGCATAATTACGGTCTTCATAATATGTGCCTTTTTTGGTGCGTCCCAGATTGGCAATAGCCTTGATTTCTCCTGTAGCGACTTCCATAAGTATGGCTGTCCCGTGTTTAGCCTCGTGTTTGACTAACTGTTCCAATAGTGCTGCATGCGCAATATCCTGCATGTTGAGATCCAGCGTTGTGATAATGTCCTTTCCGTCTTCCGGTTCTACTTCATTATTGTCGCTGATAGGTTTCCATTGACCTTTAGCGATTTTTTGTTTGAGACGTACCCCGTATTTCCCTTTAAGCTCTTGCGCAAAAGCCCCTTCAATACCCGGTCTGGCATCGTAGTCATAGCCAATTGTTCTGCTGGCGATTTCACCCAGGGGGTGTTCTCTCACGGTTTTCGGTAAACTGATAAAACCGCCTTTGTAAGGACCCAGATTGAAAATAGGGAAGCTCTTGAGGGTTTGGTATTCAGGATAGCTGAGGTTTTTTGCAATCAACAGATACCTGTTTTTTTTACGTCTGGCAGTTCTTATCTTTTTCTCATAATAGGATGCCGGTTTGCCAAAATACCGTCCTAACTTTTTACATAGTGCTTTGAGGTTTTTGTCAAAAACATCTTTTTTTACGGTCATGACATCCATACGTATTTCATACCGGTACATAGAGGTAGCCAACAGACTGCCGTCTGCCGTATAAACATTTCCTTTGTTGGGTGCTATGGTGTCTATTTTTTCTGTGATGCTCTCAGAAATATTTCTGTATTTTTTACCTTCTTTGAGCTGTATGTAAACAATTCTTCCGGCTATGACGACCAATAGCAAAGCCAAGATAACCGTAAGGTATCCTGTCTTTTTGATGATATTGTCGTGTGTAATAGCCATGTTTTATGGTTTTTTAATTTCTTTAATAACTACGGGCGGCTTGTCTGCAGGTGCCAGACCCATGGGTTCTACTTTTTTTACCAGGGTGCTTTCTAGTTTTAACTTCATTGTCTTTGACCGCAAGGCAATATATTCTGCACGTAATTCATTGGCTTGCTTCTTTAACCGGGCAATTTTCAGTACCTTCTCGTCTACGAGGTGTGCGCTTCGGATCATGATGATCAACAACAGGATGATAAATAGAATCATACGCCAATTCTTAAACGCTTCTTCGTTGAGAAGGGTTTCGCCTTTGATAAACTTGGTAATATGTTCCTGAAAACTCATTTGTCGTTTATAGTCTTTCTGCTATTCTCAATTTTGCACTTCTGGCCCTGTTATTCTGTTTGATTTCTGCCTCATTGGGAACGATTAATGAGCCTACTTTTTTAAAAGGCACCTCGTAATTCCCGTATATATCTCGCTCCGGTTCACCTTCAAACATGCCGTTGCGTATAAACCTCTTTACCAACCGGTCTTCCAGTGAATGGTAAGAGATTACACTCAATCTGCCTCCTTTATTGATGAGGTCCGGTGTTTGGGTTAAAAACTCTTTTAAGACCTCCAGTTCCTGATTGACCTCCAGACGTACGGCTTGAAAAACCTGTGCGTAAATCTTGTTTTCTCTGCTTTTGGGTACAATAGCGCTTAAACATTGTTTAAGTTGTGTTGTCCCGTTGATGGGTTTATCGTTACGCTGGCTAACAATCTTTTTGGCGAAACGTTTTGCTTGTCTGAGTTCTCCGTAGTCCCTGAAAATCCTTGTCAGTTCCTCTTCAGTATAAGTGTTGATGACTTGTGCTGCTGTCATGGGACTGTTGACATTCATACGCATGTCCAAGTTGCCGTCAAACCGGGTGGAAAACCCTCTTTCCGGTTCGTCAAACTGGTGTGAGGATACCCCGAGATCTGCCAAAATACCATCAACTTTTTCAAAACCGTGAAACTTTAAAAACCGCTTTATAAATCTGAAGTTTCCGGAAATCAACACCAATCGTTCATCATCTATTTTGTTGGCCAAAGCATCGGGATCTGTGTCGAATGCCAAAAGTTTACCGTTAGCGTCCAACGCGTTTAAAATAGCCTTAGAATGCCCACCGCCACCATAGGTGACATCTACATAAACACCGTTTGGCTTTATGTTGAGACCCTCAATACTTTCGTTGAGCAGTACTGAATCATGGTATGTGTTATTCTTGGTCATTTTGAGTTCCCATTACTTCTTCTGCTAAACTGGCAAAATCATCTATTGCACTGTTGACGGCATTTTCATACTTGTCTTTGTCCCAGATTTCAATAATATTCACAGCAGATGACAAGACAATGTTTTTACTGATACCGGCAAAAGTCATCAGGTCTTTGGGGATCAAGAGGCGACCACTTGAGTCTATTTCCACAGTTTTTACTCCAGCATAAAATAAACGGATAAAATCGTTGTTTTTTTTGACGAATCTATTGAGCTTATTGATTTTTTGAGATAATTCATTCCACTCTGCCATGGGATAGAGCTCCAAGCACTCTTGAAAAACAGAACGTTTCAATATAAACCCGTCTTGCAATACACCGGCCAACTGTTTACTCAATGGCGTGACCAGTTTCAGTCTGCCTTTGGCATCAGCTTTACATTCGTATGTTCCGGTTAGTGTAATCACAAAAGTCTGGTTTATTGGGCCAAATGTATGAATTATTTCCCACAAAAAAACACAATATCCCACTTTGTTAATAACTTTTGGTGATTTGTAGTCTAAAAGTTTAAATTGTATCATTTTTTTGGGTGGAGGAATGCAGAGACGTTTCAAAATATCTGATGAAATGAAGGATTCTGGTGTTTGTCGGTATAAAGAATTTTAAGGTGGCAGTATAACTTCTGAAGACGACAGTTTTAAAAATTGTTTTTGGGATTGTTGTGTCTTGAGACTTTAGCTTTAGTTAGTGTAGTGTTTAGACTATTATATAAATGTTTTTATCTCTTTTTGTTTGACTTGTTAAGCCAATGTTTTAATGGGGTGTAGTTGAAAACGGTAAACCCTTATAAAACTTTTGGTTTAAGTTTTTGATTGTAAATGTTTTATTGTTTTTTAGGGTGTCTTATAGGGTTAAAATTAAACGAAATCGATATAGGTGGTTATTTTCAATTAAATTCTCTATTTTTGTGAACTAAAATTCAACCAATGCAACCAATTCAACCAATGCAACCGACTTTAAAAACAGAAGGGAAATTTAGTTATTGGGAGTCCGGTGAGGGTCAACCCATTATTGTACTACACGGTTTGATGGGAGATCTCAGTAATTTTGATGCTGTGTTCAAGTATTTTCCTACGCATGGCTATAAAGTAATTATTCCCAAATTACCTATATACACACTTTCCATTCTTAAAACTAATGTGAAAAATTTGGCCAATTTTGTCAAGAGTTTTTTGGATTACAAACAGATGAAAGATGTTGTTTTGTTGGGCAACTCGTTAGGCGGACACATTGCTTTGTTATTTTCAAAATTGCATCTGGATTATGTCAAGGCATTGGTGCTGACCGGAAGTTCCGGTTTGTATGAAAAGTCTATGGGAAGTTCTTATCCTAAACGGGGTAACAGGGAGTATCTTCGTAAAAAAGTTGAAGAAGTTTTTTACGACCCTGCTATGGCTACAGACGAACTGATAGATAATATTATGGTAGATGTGAATGACCGGCATAAACTTATCAGAACCTTGTCATTGGCCAAAAGTGCCATTAGGCATAATATGGCAGATGATTTACCTAATATGGATGTACCCGCTTGTGTTATCTGGGGTAAAAATGATTTGGTAACACCGCCCGAAGTAGCTGAAGATTTTCACCGTTTATTGCCCGATTCAGATTTGTATTGGGTTGATAAATGTGGTCATGCGGCAATGATGGAACATCCGGAAGAATTTAATGAAATTCTGCACGATTGGTTTAAATCCAGAAGTATTTAAGCGTGAATATATAATTTATTGATAGCCGTACCGGTGCACCTGTTGACAAGTCTTGTTGGCTTGGTGACAAGATAGTTTTCGCCGGGAGGACTAATGTTTGACCGGCTATCAGTAATTCAAGACAAGATAAAAACAGGACTATGTTAATTAAATCTGCAACCTTTGAGGTCAGTAACTCAAAAGCAACAAAATGCCCGCAAACACAATTGCCTGAATATGCTTTTATAGGGCGTTCCAATGTAGGTAAATCTTCATTGATTAATATGTTGATGCAGAATAGAAAATTAGCCAAAACCTCTTCAAGACCCGGTAAAACCCAATTAATCAATCATTTTTTGGTGAATAAGCAATGGTATCTGGTCGATTTACCCGGTTACGGTTATGCTAAAGTCTCAAAAACTAAAAAAGAAAAATTCCAGGGATTGATTGCAGATTATTTATTTCAACGCTCGCAGTTGGTCTGTGCATTTGTCCTTATAGATGTAAGGTTGGAACCCCAAAAAATTGATTTGGAGTTCATGGCATTTTTAGCCGAATATGAAGTGCCTTTTTGCATGGTGTTTACCAAAGCCGACAAGCTGACACGTCATCATGTCAATAAGAATATTGCCTTTTACCGTAAAGTGATGTTAAAGCAATGGGAATCTTTTCCGGAGTATTTTGTAACATCTTCTGTCAATCAATTGGGTCGGGAGGAAATACTGGATTATATCGATGGGTTAAATACCTTATACGAATCCTCATAATTTATGGCTTCTACACTAAATACTTTAGAGATTTTATACGAGGATAATCATGTGATTGTTGTAAACAAAAAAGCCGGTGATCTCGTACAGAATGACAAGACAGGGGACCGGTCTTTACGAGAATTGGTCATGCAGTATATCAAGGACAAATACAACAAACCTGGCAATGTTTATCTCGGTGTCGTTCACCGTTTGGACAGGCCGACCACAGGTGTGGTGTTATTTGCCAAAACCTCAAAAGCACTGACCAGACTGAATGCAATTTTTAAGGCTAAGGAAGCTAAAAAAACTTATTGGGCCATAGTCAATGGTAAAACACGGGAAGATAGCGGAACTTTAAAGCACTATATGGTGCGTAACCGTAAACAAAACAAATCTACTGCCCATAAAAAACCGTTACCTGATGCTAAAGAGGCTGTACTGCATTACAAGGTTTTAAAAGTGTTTGATAAATATACGCTCTTAGAAATCAATCTGGAGACCGGACGCCACCATCAGATAAGGGCCCAGATGAAGGCCATAGGGCATTACATCAAAGGGGATCTGAAATACGGTAGTCCGCGGTCCAATGCAGATGCCGGTATTCATCTTCATGCCAGACGTTTACAAGTGAAACATCCGGTAAAGGATACTGTTCTGGATATTACAGCACCTGTCCCAGATGATGTGTTGTGGCAGTTATGCGAATAACTACTGTACAATCAATTTGATATTTTTAGTGCTTTGACCTTTTGTTAATTTTACAATATAAATTCCCATAGATAAATCCTCAATCCTGTAACGGTTGTCTGCATTGGGTTTATAACTTTTGAGTTCACGGCCTGCCATGTCAAAAATTTGAATGCTGTCAATGGGTTTATTGACCGTAAAATAAGTGTTGGCAGGATTGGGATACAATATTAGTCCGGCTGTCGCTATAGCCTCGTCGAGACCCAGTCCTATCAATTTACTTCCGAAAATCCTGAATTCTCCGGCTTGTAAAGTGATAGCCATAGGCGTTGAACTGACATTGATGCTGGTTTCGTTCATCAGATTATACCAAGTGCCGGTATAGGGGAAATCTACATCAATTGTTTGTGCTTCTACATCAAAATTGGCAAATACTACAACATCCTTTAACTGGTCATTGCCCAGAGCGTCATTGGAAATATAGATTTCAGGTTGTAGTGTCCCGGAGTTGATGCTGTAATCGCCTTCAAAGACCGGTTCATTGATTTTTAGCCAATTGATTCTACTCCAGTCCTCGTAAATGGTTTGCCTGTTCGGGTCTTGAGACCAATTTTCTGCCCATTGGGGTTGTGGTTTGGTGGATAGTTTACAGTCGGGATTCACACTGCCGTCAGTACAGGTGTAAATAGAGTTATCCATCCCGAGGTCTCCAAAATGCCAAATCATTTTAGGGCCCGGAATAGTCAGGCTGACAGCTCCCAAAGCAGACATACGGGATAAGGCGGTATTCAAATCCTGAATATCATAACCGTTACCGGCATTACCGTACATCACATTTTTGTACATCAGACGTTCTTCATCATGACTTTCGGCGTAACCCATTACTCTGTGTCCTGAGAATCCTGTATGCGCGTGATACCCCATTCTGTTGATGTTTGAATTGTCTGCATAGCCCATGGTCAATTGGTTGTAAGGGTCTGTCATCTTACCCCAGAGCATTACACCTTTACCTTCGTTATAGCGATAATTGGCCCATTCTTTTTCTTCGGCATCGGTGCCGAGATGCTCAAAGATTACATAGTGGTCGGGATCTATACTCCAGGAATAATCAGCATAATCTTTGAGAATATCCACCCGGTCTTGTTGGTAGGCATTGGTGCAAGCCTCGTCATTGGCTGTGCAGTTTTGAGTAAAACCTTTGGTCAGATCCCAACGGAAACCGTCTATTTTGAATTCTTCTATCCAGTATTTAACCACATGTTTGACATATTCTTTGGTGATGTCCTGTGCATGGTTAAAGTCGTAGCCTACGCTGTAAGCATGTGTTGCGGTTTGGTTGAAGTAAGGATTGACACTACTGGGGTTACCCCAACCGTCATCATCAGGATCTGTCATCCACATACGTACCATAGGGTTTCTGCCGTAGGCATGGTTAAAGGCTATGTCGAGAATAACGGCAATGCCGTTTTGATGACAAACATCAATTAGTTCTTTGAGTTTATTGGCAGGACCGTAGAATTTGTCTAAGGCCATATGAAAGGCAGTATTATACCCCCAACTTTCATTGCCTTCAAATTCCATGACAGGCATGAGCTCAATAGCATTGATGTTTAGATTTTTAAAATAATTTATCCGGTCAATCAGGTTTTGAAATGTCCTGTTGGTATCAAAATCCCTGATTAATGCTTCGTAAGCGATAAGATCTTCTTTTTTGGGTTTTTCAAAGTCTGTCACTTGCCAGGCATAAGGGGTCTGTCCGGTTTGTAACACAGTTACTTCGCGCTCCTGTCCGTCAGGATATGCCGGTAGGTCAGGGTAGGAGGATGCGGGGATATATTGGTCGTCAAACGGGGATAAGACCAATGTGGAAAAGGGGTCAGCCGTTTTGACCAATTCAGGCGCATTGGAGACCGGAGTGGTTTCAAATACCCAATATTGATAGGTGTAAAGTTCACCGGGAGTTAACCCGGTTAAGGTCAACCAGAATTTTCCGGTAACCGGATCTGTTTTCATCAAATCAGCTGATAAAGGTTGCCAGTTGTTAAAACTACCGGCAATATAGACGAAGTCTTTGAGGGGCGCTGTGAGTACCAGTGTGGCTTGTGTAGGGTCAGTAGTGTTGTAGTTGATTCCGTCAACCATGTTTTCTGGCATATTTTCAGCAATGGATTCAGGCTGGATAATCAGGTCAAATGCATTGGTTATAGTTGTATTATTCTGGGTAGTTTCCAGCGTACAGAAGGCATTTTCAGTGATGTTTGTCAAAGTGTACTCAAAATTACTATCTGTTTCTGTGGATTGGGTGGTCAAAACCCCATTGACGTATAGTGTGTATGTCGCTGAACCATTAGTATTTGTCGCTGATATAGTAAATGAATCACCGGTGTTTAACAAGACTGTAGGCTCCGTTGGGCTGGTCAAGGTAACTGTAAAAGCCCCGACTTCTGTATAGATGTCCTGTGATTTTTTATCACCTGTACCATCCTTGGCCTTGATCAGACAGCCAAATTTACCAATACCTGTTCTGTTAAAAAAAGTCTGAGGGATAAAGGTCATGGTGTAGGTATCTGTGTCAGCATTGTAGGTAAATTTGTTAGCTTCATTAGAATTGGTCCAACTGCCGTTTGTAGGGCAATCCTGAGCGTTTTCATCGTTAGTGTCATAACTCCATGCCCAGATATACAACGAATGGTCTGTCACACCCCAAATGGATTCGTTGAGACTATTACCGTAAATCGTGATGGTCACTGACTCTGTCTCGTCAAAAGCGACAGGAGAAAAATCATAGGTTACAGTTTGCTGTTGCGCCCATATGTAGATGGGACATAAGACTAAAAAGAGTATTTTTTTCATGCTTATAAAGTTATAAAAAAAACTGCACGTCCTTTACGTGCAGTTTTTCTAGTTGTCCCGGCTTATTATTGCCAAGGATATATACCAAGCGTAGGGGGGGTGACGCTTAGGTTGAGTTCAATATTATAAATACCGGCAGATACCGGAATATTACCTGCATTGTCAGAGCTTAATAAGTATAAGTCTCCTTGCATACCACCATCACCATAATTCAGAGCCCAGGCATCGTTTTGGCGTATTTTTATTTCACCCTCGACAAGTGTAATACCGTTGATATAATACATGCCATCGTTGTTACCAAAGTCCGGTAAGAATTTGGTGTCAGGACCATCCCAACCATTAGGTGTGGCAGAGCCTACCAAGCCCCATACGTCCATACTTTCAAAAGCATAGGTTTGTTCTACAGGATTAAAAGTTACCACATAATGGCCGGCAGGAACTTCAATATTATCTCCATCGCCATCTAATGTCCCGTCAGCACCGTTGTCTCCGTAATTTTCAGCCCAGCTTTCATTTTTTCTGAATTTAACTGATGCATCTTCAGGGAAACTGATGACTGCTTTCCAATCGTCTGCATATGGATTGTAAGTCAGTTTGTGATCCGGTGCGTTCCAATCATTAAATGATCCAACCAATCCCCATGAATAAGGTTCTATAGCGTACGTTAAAGTGTTTAGGTTAATAGTGAATTTATAGGTTCCGGCTGTTATGGCAATGTTGTCACCACCTTCGTCTAATGTGCCGTCTCCACCATTATCACCATAGTTAAGAGTCCATTCATTATTTGTTCTGAATTTTACAGAACCATCTTTTACAGTACCATAAGCAACGTAGATTCCATCAACACCGGTAGTCCAGAAAGGAATATCCTTGATAGGGGTCGTAGCGGTTGCTTCCCAACCACCCGGAGTGGCATCACCTACAACACCCCATTCTGTGGATAGATCCAAACTGGTAGCAAAAGCTGTGACGGTCATTTGTACAGGTTCTGAATACAAATGTTTATAGTTGCTCAATATGGTTTCAACAATTACATCAATAACTGTTTCTGCTTCAGGTTCTACGCCGAGAGCCAGTAGTTTGGCATTTAATTCACCTACACTCAAGGTTTTTGAGAATTCTGCACCGGCAATAAATTTTTGTGCATCTGTAACTCCTTGTCCTGTAAAATTGATGAGGACATTATAAGTGGCTGCGGCGTCATAACCAAAGTCGGGTTCTGTCCAGGATACAGTAACGGCATCTTCACTAGCATTCTCTCCTAACAGGACAACGGCATTGTCTGATAATGTCACTACAGAATTGGCATTTGGGTTGAGTTCCACTATTTCTTTTTCCTCACAACTTGTCACAAGGGCAAGTAAGCCAAAAAAGAAGAGTGATTTAAGAATTATATTTTT
>PDWI01010400.1_pt1 | contig 10434 bp, 13 predicted proteins | sample 1430891 | NCBI WGS metagenome assembly PDWI01 (sample SAMN01162508, study PRJNA174530) | Oral metagenome, whole genome shotgun sequencing project. | biome: Marine environment; feature: Marine mammal; material: Swab sample of the gingival sulcus; isolation source: swab sample of gingival sulcus... | reverse complement strand
CTCAAGGATATGCAGGTGCACGTTGTCTCAGGAGATATTCTCCACCTTGACTTTTTCGTTCAAGAATAACAAAAAAGCCCTTGGCTTTTTTGTTTTTGTTTTATAGAGTAGAGAGTATGAAAATCCTCTTTATTACCATTGGACAACCAAAACTTCCGTTCGTTAAGCAAGCTCTTCCTAAGTACCTCAAGCGGATTTCCCGCTTTGTTAGCTTTGATTGTATTTCTGTAAAAGAGAATGCTAAAACAGATACCTTGGTGCTGAAGCACGCAGAGGGGAAAAAGCTCATTCTTCTCGATGAGAAGGGAAAACTCTTTTCAACAAAAGAGCTCGCTTCTTTTCTTGAACGAGAACGGTATGCTTCAGATGATTTATGTTTTGTTGTTGGCGGTGCTGATGGACATAGTTCCCTTTTAAGGGAAAAAGCATCGCTCCTCTGGTCGCTCTCACCACTCACCTTTCCTCATGATTTTGCGACTCTCCTTGGGGTAGAGGCACTCTATCGCGGTTTTTCTATTCTTGAGAATCATCCCTACCATCGTGCTTAGTGGGCGAGGGTGAGTGCGATAATCTTTCGTGCGCCATTTTTCTTGAGGAGCTTTTCTATTTCGAGTAAGGTTGCGCCTGTTGTTGTCAGGTCGTCAACAATAATAACATCTCTTCCGCGGAGGAGGCTTTCTTTTCCTGGGGCGAGAGAAAAAGCACCACGAACATTTTTAAATCTTTCGCTCCTGTTATGGATAAGTGCTTGCTTTGCGGTATCTTTCTTTTTGAGGACATTTTTCTTGTAAGAAAGGCAGGAATTCTTTTGAGCGAGAAAGAAAGCAAGAAGCTCGGTTTGATTAAAGCCGCGCTTTTTTCTTTGTCTTTGAGAAGTTGGTACTGGAAGAACGAGGCAATCTATAAAATAAGAAAGAGTTTGCTGATCGTGAAGGTACTCGTGGATTTCTCGGTAGAGGAGGTCCCCGAGAGTTTTTTTGAGGAAGAGGTCTTCGTGCTTCTTGAGGTAGCGTATCAGTTGCTTCACCTCTCTTTGTGAATAATCAAAGAGAGAAAATATAAAACTTTGTTCTGGTTGAGGAGCTCGCTTGAATTTTTCAAGCCCTTTTTTAGAAATATAAGGAGGGTAGAGGATAGTACTGATTCCTTCGAGGTATTTAAAAAGAAAATTTCTCATTACCTTTATAGTATCATGTTTTTTCTTGTGGTATACTCATAGGGTATGGATTTTAAAAAAATAGTGAGTGATTTTCTTTCTGGTCTCGGAAAGGGAAATCAGGATAGCTTTGTTGGAATTGATATTGGTTCTTCTTCTATCAAGGTTACCCAGTTAAAAAAAGAAAATGGACAAATTATTTTAGAAACGTATGGAGAGGTTGTCCTCGGACCTTACGACAACGATCGTGCGGCAGGAGAGCTTACTAATCTTGAGCCAGAGCAAATGGTTGAAGCTATTAAGAACTTGCTCGAGCAGGCGAACGTTACTTCTCAAAATGCTGTTATCTCTATTTCTTCAGCGACGAGTTTGATCTTCATTCTCAAGCTTCCAAAGATTTCACAGAGAGAACTCTCTGGGGTTGTCGAGAATGAGGCGCGAAAGTACATTCCGGTACCGCTTACCGAGGTGACCTTGGATTGGTGGATTATCCCTGAAAAAGAGGTGTACGGTGATGAATACTCGGCAGAGGAACAGAATAAAAAGAATGACATTGATGTTCTCGTTGCTGCGGTGCGTAATGAAGTTGTCGATCGTTATAATGAAATTACGAGTATGCTCGGAAAATTCAATACACCACAGTATGAGATTGAAACCTTCTCAGCAATTCGGTCTTCATTCAAACATGAGCTTGCTCCTGTTATGCTCATTGACTTTGGAGCATCAGGAACACGTATTTCAGTTATTGAGCATGGGGTGGTAAGAAAGTTTCACTCAGTGAGTCGCGGCTCTGCTTATCTCAGCTCTTCACTCTCAAAGTCTCTTCAGATTGATTTTGAAGAAGCCGAGAAGCTTAAGCGAGAGGTTGGGCTCGATGTGACACACAAGAACGAGGAAGCGTATCGAATTATTAGCACAGGGGTTAACTTTATTTTTTCTGAAATCAAAAATATTCTCTTTGACTTTGAGAAGGAGTACAAGAAACCAGTATCAAAGATTATCCTCACAGGAGGAGGTTCAATGCTTAACCAATTTAAAGAACAACTTGAGAGCAAGTACAATATTACAACGGCCTACGCCGACCCATTTAGTTCCGCTATCTCACCAGACTTTCTTGAGGAGGTGCTTGTAAACACAGGTCCTGAATTTGTTGTTGCTGTTGGGCTTGCTCTTCAGGGCTTGAAATAGGAGGTTTTCATTTTTAAGCGAAAAGGATTATAATATAAATAATATGGATAGAGATTTTAAAACAACATTTATTCCAAAGAAGAAACTTGCGAGCTCTCGAGACGCTGCTCGTGCACGGCAAACAAGTAGTTTGGCATCATTGCTTGCTGGACTCCTCTTTATTACAGCGATTGTCTCTATTATAGGGGTCTACCTCTATAGTATGAGAATACAGTCAGTCGTTTCTTCTCGGATTCAATCAATTAACCGTGCAGAAAAGGCTTTTGAGCCAGCGGTTATTTTGGAACTCAAAAAACTTGATATTCGACTTAAGGCGGGAACAGAGCTTCTCAATAAGCACGTTGCTCTTTCAGACTTTTTTGATTCTCTTGGGGAATCAACACTTCCGAGCGTAACTTTTTCAGATTTTTCATATAATTATAATGCAAACGGAGGGGAAGTGAGCATGAAGGGTGAGGCACGAAATTATATTTCTATTGCTCAACAATCAGATCTCTTTGAAAAGAATCAATATATTAAAAATGCTATTTTTTCAAATTTTTCTCGTACTGATTTAAATCTCATCTCTTTTGATCTCACCTTTAGTCTTGACCCAGAACTTACTCGTTTTGGGCGTAAGATAAAAAATACCCAAACAGAGGTCGATTTGGGAGATAAGGCTTTTATAAAAAATAAACGTCAGGTCAATACTGCTTCAGGAAAAAAAGTAAGTTTTGATAATATTGTTAACCCTAACGAATAGTACCTATGAAAAATATTATTTCTATTGTTGTTATTGTTGCTTCACTTGCTGCTTTTGGTCTTGTGGTAAAACCTCAATATAAACATATTAAGGAGCTTGAAACAAAAGATACTGAATTGGAACGTGTTTTGGTTAATGCACGGAAATTGCAGTCTCTTCGTGATGGTCTTCTTGCAAAAAGAAAAAATCTTTCTAATCGTGATATTAGAAAACTTGAAAAACTGATTCCTGAGAGTGCTGATAACGTTAAACTTATTATTGAGTTTGAAAATATTGCTGACCAATATGGTCTTGAAATTCAAACAGCTTCAAGTCAGAAGAATGATAGTGAAAAACTTGGAAAAAGAGTTTCATCTCAGAACTTTGATATTGAAACAAGAGATTATGGTGTTATTTCGCTTGATTTTAATCTCATCGGAGGATATTCAAGTTTTGTAAATTTTCTCTCTGATATAGAGTCCAATATTCGTGTGACTGATGTTCGAAATCTCAGTATTAATTCTGGGGATGATAGTGGAAGTTATGAATTTGCACTTACCATTGAAACTTATTGGCTTAAAGATAACATTTAAGAGCTATGAATAGTAAAAAAACAATTAAAAATATATTGCTCGTTCTTTTGGTTGCTGTTGTTGGTCTTGTTGTCTATGCAGCATTCAATAGTTCTGATTCAAAAAAAGAGCAAATACGTGGAAGTCTTACGAGCATGCTCTCGCAAGGAGCTGCACTTCAAGAAACAGATGTAACTCTTGCTAATGCCGAAATTTTGAAGATTCTCGGGAGTATTCAGAATATTGAATTGGAAGACGATATCTTCGCTAATCCTATTTTTAAGGAATTGAAACAAACTGACTTTAGTATTCCAAAACCTGTTCGTATAGGAAGGAAGAACCCTTTTTCACCTATCGGGTATGATACTTCAAGTTCTACTGTTGCAAATTCCCGATCTTACGATGATATTAATAGATATAATTCTCAAAACAATCAAGATTCGAATAATTTTTTTGAAGAAAATACTTCTTCTCAGGGCTCCTTGGATGAGATGCAGAACCTTGATATTTTGAGTAATGAATAGATAGAATTTAAAGAAGCCCTGTTTGGGTTTTTTTTATGAAAAATGTTATACTGAGAGCATATGAATTTTTTAGAGGTTTTGGTAAAGAGAGGTGTAATTAATCGTTATCAAATTGATACGATTATAGAAGCTTCAACAAAAGAAGAAAAAAGTGTTGAGAAAGTTCTTCTTGAAATGGGAGTTTCTGATGACGCAATTCTTGAGGCAAAAAGTATCTATTACGATATTGATAAAAAAGATATTGATTACGAAGAAGTTGATCGATCTATTGTTCATCTCATCCCAGAAGAAACGGCAAAAACCTACAAAATGGTTGCATTTGGCAAAGATGCAGAAGGCGTTCTTGAGGTCGGGATGCTCGAACCAAGGAATGTTGAAGCAAAAAACGTTCTCCAGTTTTTAACAAATGAATCAGGAACTCCTTATCGAGTTTATATTCTTACCGAGAGGGGGTTTGAAATGATTTTTAAGAGGTATGGAGATCTTAGCAATCAAATTGATGATGTTCTCGATGAATTTCAGGAGGATAATTCTAACTCAGTTGTTAATTTTGATAAACAAAAAGAAAGTAACAGTATTATCAAAGAAGATGCTCCTATTACTAAGATGGTTGCTGCCATTATTAAACAAGCGGTGCAGACGGGTGTTTCCGATATTCACATCGACCACCTCGGAGAAAAAATTAATGTTCGTTTTCGTACTGATGGGGAGCTCCAAACTTACCTTGAGGTACCCAAGGCTGCTCACTCGGCAATGATTGCTCGTATCAAGATTATGACCAAGACGATGAAGCTCGATGAAAAACGAAAGCCTCAGGACGGTCGATTTAACGCTATTATTGATGGAAGAAAGGTTGCTTTTCGTGTATCGATCATGCCAACCTTTCATGGGGAAAAGGTTGTAATTCGTATTTTGGATTCAGAGAAGGGAATTCGAAAACTTGAGAAGCTCGGGCTTACTGAAGAACAAGAATCAATGATTCGCTATGCAATTAACCGTCCTCATGGATTGATTCTTATTACGGGACCTACCGGATCCGGAAAGACCACTACGCTCTACTCCATGCTTGGTGAGGTGGATCGCGTAAAGAAGAATGTCGTTTCTCTCGAAGACCCAATTGAGTACGAGTTTCCTGGAGTTAATCAATCTCAAGTTCGAGCTGATATTGGTTACACCTTTGCGTCAGGACTCCGCTCTATCGTACGTCAGGACCCGGATGTTATTATGGTTGGGGAGATCCGTGACAAGGAAACAGCAAACCTCGCTATTCAAGCCGCACTTACCGGTCACCTTGTTTTTGCAACCTTGCACACGAATAGTTCTTTTGGGATTATTCCTCGTTTGGTTGAAATGGGGGTTGATCCATACTTGATTGCCCCGACTCTTATTTTAGGTATCGCTCAGCGTTTGTTGCGCAAGATTGCTGATGGGGCAGCCGTTCCTGTAGAAAGTGAACAGAGTGTTAAGAAGATGGTTGAAGAACAATTTTCTGATCTTCCTCTAGAAAGGCGAGAATCTTTGAATTTAGATAGACCTCTTTTTGATGTAAAGCCAACTCAGGATGCCCCTTCAGGAATGAAAGGACGTGTTGCTATCCTTGAGATGTTTAAGGTTGATAAAGAGGTAGAAAAAATTATTTTGGAAAACCCAACTGAGCTCGCTCTCTACAATGCTGTTCGCAAGAAGGGTATGCTCACCCTTAAGGACTCTGCTGTTCTTAAGGGAATGGAAGGACTCGTTCCTTTCGGTGAAATTAATACTCTTTAAAAGAAAAAAATTTACTATGAATTACAAAGAATTATTGAAAAATTTAATGCTTGTCTTGGAGCGTGAAAATGCTTCTGATCTCCACCTTTCTCCTGAACGAAGGCCTGTTATTCGCGTTGACGGTGATCTTATTCCACTCGAGACTTTTGATGTTTTGAGTTCGGAAGACACTTTTGCGCTTCTTAAGGAGATGGTTGATGAAAGAAGTTTGGGTCGAATTATGAACCTCGAAGAGATTGATTTTGCATACTCATTTAACGGTGATGAGCTTCGTATGAGAGTTACTGCTTACCAGCAATCAAAGGGGGTTAACCTTGCTTTTCGCGTTATTCGTGAGGTACGAGAGATTGATGATTTAAACCTTCCTGGTATTCTCAAGGAGTTTGCTGATAAAAAACAAGGGCTCTTTCTTGTTGTTGGTCCTGTCGGTCAAGGAAAATCGACAACAATGGCTTCAATGCTCTCAAAGATCAACCATGAACGAAGAGAACATATTGTAACCATTGAAAATCCGATTGAGTATCGTTTCAAAGAAGATCTTTCACTCATTGATCAGCGTGCTGTTGGTATTGATACCAAGAGTTTTGAGACTGGCCTCAAGGCCATTTTCCGTGAAGACGTTAATGTTATTATGGTTGGTGAGATGAGAAGCCCCGAAACTATTTCAACTGTTGTGACGGCTGCAGAGACTGGACACCTTGTTTTTTCAACCCTCCATACGAATTCAGCTGCACAGACCATTGATCGTATTATCGATTCCTTTCCTCCAAATCAGCAGTTGCAGGTGCGTTCACAGTTAGCAAACTCACTTATTGGTATTTTTTCTCAGCGACTTATTCCAAGTAAAAAGGGAGGGCTCGTACCAGCCTATGAACTCCTTATTAACAATAAGGCTGTTGCCAACCTGATTCGTGAGGGTCGTACCCATGAGATTAATACGGTTATTGAGACAGGGTCAACACAGGGGATGATTGATATGAACAAGTCGCTCATTCGCTTGGTTGAAGATGGACACATTACCATTGATGATGCGTACCAGTACTCACTTAATCCCAAATTATTAGAATCTATACTATAATAGAGATGTATGTTATTTAATTATAAAGTTGTCACCAAGGGAGGTGGTGAAAAAAAAGGTCAGATTGAAGCTGCAACAATGGATCTCGCTATTGCAAACTTGCAGCGAAGAGACTACGTTGTTGTTTCTATTGTTCCTGTTAATAAAAAAGGATTCCTCGCTGCGAATATCCCATTCTTTGATCGGGTACCGATGAAGGATATTGTGCTCATGTCAAAGCAAGCAGCGACGCTCTTTGAAGCACAGGTTTCTGCTGTTAAGACGTTTGAGCTCTTGGGGCAGAATGCTGAGTCAAAAGGAATCCAACAGGCGCTCGTACAGGTTACCGAGGATATTCGTGGGGGAACTTCAATTTCTGGAGCAATGGCAAAACAGCCTCGCGTATTTTCTGATTTTTATGTAAACATGGTTCGTGCAGGAGAAGAGTCAGGAAACCTGACAGAAACTTTTAGTTTTCTTGCTGAGTACCTCGAGCGAAGTTACGCACTGACATCAAAAACAAAAAATGCAATGGTGTATCCTTCGTTCATTATCTTTACCTTCATCACGATTATGGTTCTGATGCTCGTGATGGTTATTCCACAAATGGCTTCTATTCTTGAGGATTCAGGGCAGGAGTTACCTTTCTATACAAAGGTGGTTATGAATATTTCTGATTTCTTTGTAAACTATGGAGTATTCTTGCTCATCTTTGTTGTGATTGCTGGGCTCTTTATCATGAAGAGCTTGAGAACAAAATCAGGGGCTGCACGTCTTGACCAGCTCAAGTTAATGCTTCCTGGTTTCGGTAAACTCTATCGAAAGATTTACCTTGCGCGTATTGCAGATAACATTAACACCATGCTCTCTTCAGGAATTCCTGTTATTCGTACGCTTGAAATTACCGGTGATGTTGTTGGAAACAGTGTTTTCCGCGATATTCTTGAGGATACCACCGAAGAGGTTCGCGGCGGAAACAGTATGTCGTCTTCTTTTGCAAAGCATGAGGAGATTCCAGCCATTATGGTACAAATGATTAAGGTTGGAGAGGAGACGGGGTCTATTGGTAAGATTTTGAAAACACTCGCTAACTTTTACAACAAAGAGGTTACCAATACCGTTGATACACTCATTGGTATGATCGAGCCTGCCATGATTGTGCTTCTCGGTCTTGGTGTTGGAGGTCTCCTTATGTCAGTTATGGTGCCAATCTACAATGTGGCCGGAGGTATCCAGTAATACTACACAATACTATGGATGATAGAGAATTTGAAAAAATCTACGATCTTCTTCGTGAGTTTAATCGGAATTTTGAACATTCGCTTGAGAAGGTCAATGAAAATTTAAAGAAGATTGCTGAAAAACTAGATTAGTTTCTTAGTACTGATATTTTTTAAGGAAATTTTCATGTAAAAATACCCTACTTTTGTGTAGGGTGTTTTTATATAACGATAGTTTTTTAAATTTAAGTATTACAAACAATAATAAAATCTCTCTCGAGACATAAACTTTTTTTATTTTTATCAAGAGCGGTAGAATTAAGACTGTTCGCAGGGACATTCTTGGGTCCCATGTGTACAACAAATTCGCCTTCGTCAGAGAGGAAGTGGGTACATCCTTCTTGATTGAGAGCTTCTGGCTTTTCTTGTATAAAGAGCTCTATTTCTTCTTGATTTTTAAAATAAAGTGCCGGAAAATCCTTTTTAATTGACGTAAATATTTCTTTCACTGGTGCACTCTTGGTACACTCATATACAAAGACTTCTTTACCAATTTTCTTGCTGCCAAGTATCTTTTTTAATTTTAATTGTCTGGTTGTGACGGGTAGTCCTGTTTTTTTATTTCCCATGATGTGTATAATTTTAGTTGAACTTTAATTATATGATAAAATTTTTTAATTTTTTGTCAATTATCTGGGTGTATATATAAGAGATTGACATTTTAATAAAAAATTGCTATATTTTATGTAAACTTTAAAAATTAATATTGTATGGAAAAATCTAGTTATTATGTAAAATGGGAATCTTGGAAAAGTAATTACCAAGAAGGAAAACTTCCTGGTTTCTGGAAAGAGTTAAATCAGGATGATTGGAATGTCTTCTGGGATGATTATCTTAATGATAACACGACCTGGATGCTGTATATTTTTCGATTTAATAAACTAAGAATCGAAGAAGCTATACTTCCGTTTTTCAAAAAAGTTCTAACCGAAAAAGAATTATCCTTTGTTCGCGAAAAAATGATTAGCTTATTTAATCAAATTTTAGCATCTGAAGTTTTCGAAAAAGATAAATTTATTAGAGTTTTAGATATTATTGATTATCTCGAAATTTCTATTCCGATTGATTTACTTTCTTCTGTTTTTGAGACTCAAAAATACGATCAAGATGTAAGAATTAATGTTTCCTTAATTTTGAATCAAAATTTTGAAAGTCAAAGAGTTTGGAAAAAAATTGATATTCAGGAAAATCTTTTTTTGCTTCCTTTTTATATGAGATTCTTTGAAAGAAAAAAGCCTTATGAGTGCTTAAAGATATTGTGTGAAAATTATAAAGAAAAACCTGAAAATATTTCTCAATATTTTCTCCCCATTAAAAATTGTTTGATTTCCTTGTTTAAGTATCAAACTAATTTGGAAAATTTTAAGAAAATTGATTTACCAGAATGGGTCAGGGAATATATAGAAGAGCTCGGTGTCCATGAGCCACACCTTCGTTTTCTTGGAAAAGAATTTTTGTAAAAATTAAATCTTTAGTATAAGCCTCTTTGTAAAAAGAGGCTTATTAATTTCTTGGTATACAAGATTAAAACCATTGAGGTCAGTTTTTTATATGTGATATAATGAAAGATATGGATATTGCAGGTAACTATGTGTATAGCAAGGGATATCTTTTTCTTCCTGTTTCTTTGAAAAGAGATTTTTTAAAAGAAGAATTTTTTTATCAAGGTGAAAGATTTTTTTTAAAGGATGAATTCCATATATCACTTCTCTGTGTTAAAAACATTTTAAATGAGCACCTTGAAATAAATGAAGAAAGGATTTTGAAAGCTTTTTGTGAGTTTGAAAATAAAAACAAATCTCTTTCTTTTTATGCACTGAGTGGAGAGTTGCGTTTAGTTAAAAAAGGCGAGAGAAAAAGCATTATCGCACTCTGCCAAGTTTCTTTTCTTGAGGAGTTCTTTATTTTTCTAAGAGAAAGATTGGGTATTCAAATTGATACTCAGCCAACTCATATAACCTTGTATACGCTCCAGAAAAATAAAGGGATAGGAGTTAATAATCAACAAGATTTAGAAAATCTAACATCAGAAATAAGTTCTTCTATAAACCCAGAGAGGACATAAGAAGGAATATTCTTTTTTAAGATACAAAAGAATCAAAAAATCTTTGAACCATACAAATAGACTAAAATAAAAAAGATATTTTTGGTGCTCAAAAACTCGCTATC
>PDWI01010399.1_pt1 | contig 10434 bp, 8 predicted proteins | sample 1430891 | NCBI WGS metagenome assembly PDWI01 (sample SAMN01162508, study PRJNA174530) | Oral metagenome, whole genome shotgun sequencing project. | biome: Marine environment; feature: Marine mammal; material: Swab sample of the gingival sulcus; isolation source: swab sample of gingival sulcus... | reverse complement strand
GAGGTAACTATGAAATCCCTAAGAGTTTAATTGCTAAATATAAAGCGAATGTAGAAGATGTCGTTAAAACAAAAATGCAGAAAGAGCCTGTTGGTAAACTGCATAAACATAAAAGTACAGAACATTCGCGCGCCATTTTAGGCTTGACATCTGTTGGCATAGATCCAAGAGATATAGGCGGCGAAGATTTAACGAAAGCCTTAGGTTCGCTTGATTATCTTAAAAGGCAAGGGCTTAATGGTCCGATATTTTCTTTAATTGCACTTGATACACATAATTATGATTATCCGCCAACGCCAGAGGGTGAAAGACCTGCTACGCGAGAAACGGTAATCGATTATATTTTAAGTCAAGAACTTACTGGCGGCGGTTTTAATTTAAGAGGAATTGTCGCTAAAAAAGCCGATCCTGATATGACGGCAATGACCTTGCAATCGTTAGCGCCTTATTATGAAAGTAATGAAGAAGTTAAGGCTGCGGTCGATAGAGGCATTACTGTTTTAAGTGAGTTGCAGCTTGCCAATGGCGGGTATTCCTCTTGGGGAAGCGAAGACAATTCAGAATCTGTTGCACAGGTTATTGTTGCTTTAACGGCATTAGGCATTGACCCGCATAATGATGAACGATTTGTGAAAAATGGTAATAGTTTAGTTGATGCCTTGCTTAAATTTGCCGTAGAAGGTGGCGGGTTTAGGCATATAATGACAGGCGAAGTCGACGCTATGGCTATTGATCAAGGTACTTATGCCTTAATTGCCTATGATAGGTTTGTTAATAATAAAAATACACTTTACAATATGACGGATGTGAAGTTTAGTTCTGATGACTTGCCAGAACCAGCCCCAGATCCAGAACCTGATCCAGAACCAGAACCAAATCCAGAGCCTGCTCCTGATCCAGATGATGATAAAGACAAGGATAAGGATAAGGATAAAATCACAGTTACTTTATCTGTTGAAAAAAGAACTATTAACAAAGACGATGTAATTAGAGCAACTGAAATTAAAACAAGAGAAAACACTACCGTTTGGGATTTACTTAAAAAAGAATTGAACGATAGAGATATTCCATGTGAGTATAGTTTTACACCTAAATATAATAGTATCTATGTGGAATCAATAGATGGTGATGGTGAATTTGACCACGGTAAAGGCAGTGGTTGGATGTATAGCGTAAATGGTATTTATCCTAATTATGGATGTAGTCTTTATGAACTTAAAGATGGTGATGTAATCCGTTGGCGTTATACAACCATTTTAGGTTTTGATATTGGCGGCGGTATGGATGATACAGAAGATACGCGCGATGAGTTGAAGAAATATATTGACGCAGCTCGTGCCTATAAGAGAGAGGATTATACAGATAAATCCTATAATGAATTACAAAAACAATTAGCGAAAGCGCAGGCGGTATACGCTAAGAAAGATTCAGAACTGGGAAGCAAAGAAGACGCGGCTTTGGCTTTAGTCATTGCTATGCAGAACTTGTCAACTGCTATTGATGATATGTGGAAATTGACAAAGGAAGAAAAAAAGAAAAAACAAGAACAAAATGACAATGAGAGCAATCCTCCTTCTGGTGGTTCAAGCGGTGGAGCACCGAGTGGAGGCGGTGGCTCAAAATCGAATAAAGACGATAGTAAAAAGGGTGAGACACCTGTAGTTGACAAGCAAAAAGTGACTGAAAAGTCGATAGATAAAAAGCAAGAGCTTCAACAAGCAGCGGAAAAAACTCAAGGGATAAAAGTAGAAAACTTGACGGAATTTGAAGCTATAGAAGAATTAAAGGTTTTTGCTGATTATGAAAATGTTAGCAATTGGTCGATGATAGCTTTGGCGCAGGCGATTCGCATAAATGTGATAAAAGGCAATGACAAAAAAAAATTGATGCCGAAAAAAACTTTGACTAGAGCGGAGATGGCGACTATTTTTAGCAATATACTCGGCGATACAAAAGCTTTGCATGAAGCAAAAGAATTTAGTGACGTTAAAGCTGAGGATTGGTATTATAATGCCATTAATAAGGTAACGGCAGCAGGCTTGATGTCAGGTATGGGTGAAAACTTTGCGCCTAATGAAAACTTAAACCGCGAACAGTTGGCACTCATTATTTGTCATTATCTTAATGATGAAGGCATTGATGCTGAAGTGAAAACGCCAGCTGATATTGATGATGTCAGTGCTTGGGCAAAAAAATCGGTGTTACGCGTTTATTCCCTTGGCTTAATTAAGGGTGATGGTGAGAATTATGCACCGAAAGAAACAGTAACGCGTGAGATGGCAGTGACGATTTTGATGAGAACGCTCAGTTATTTGGAGAATAAAAGATAAAAGGAGAAGTTTTGAAAAAAATAAACATAAAATTTAGTAGCTTCGTTTTGCTCTTTGTCTTGCTATTGTCGCAGGTAATTTGGGCAGAGCCAGCTGATTTAGCTAAGATTGAACAGTATATTAATGAAAATGCTGCTTATATGCTTAAACAGACGCCAGATTTGCAGGTTGGTTCTGTTGGCGGCGAGTGGACAGCAATGGATTTGGCGCGTTCTGGTTATGATGTGCCAGAGGATTTTTATCAGCGCTATTACAAGGTCGTAGAAAAATACGTTAAGAAGAAAAAAGGCAATTTACACAAAAGAAAATACACTGAATATTCGCGTGTTATCCTTGCGCTAACTGCTATTGGCAAAGACCCGCACGATGTTGCCGGCTATGATTTGATTAATCCTTTAGGTGATTATGAAAGGGTGATTTATCAGGGTATCAATGGTCCGATTTTTGCTTTGATTGCCCTTGATAGCGGCAATTATGAGATGCCGTATTGCGAGGAAGCAAGAGTTCATGCGACACGTGAAATGTATATAAGAACGATTCTTAGTAAGCAGATTCCACTTGATGATGGCTTTTCGCTCGATGGTAGAAAGGGTGATCCTGATATTACTGGGATGGCGTTGCAAGCACTGGCGCCTTACAAGTCTGACCCAGATGTAGCAGCAGCAATAGATAAAGCTCTTGTGCATTTAAGTAAAACGCAAAATGCCGATGGCGGTTATTCATCTTGGGGTGCGCCAAATTCAGAAAGTGTCGTCCAAGTGATTGTGGCGTTGACTGCTCTTGGAATAGACCCTAATGATGAACGTTTTGTTAAAAATGGTCATACGATGATGGACAACTTGTTGACTTATTATCACGCGGGTGGTGGCTTTATGCACGTACGGGCAGGTGACCAGAATAATGGTGGTGCTGCTGCGGGTACTGTTGACGGTATGGCTACCGATCAAGGTATGTATGGGTTTATTGCCTATAGAAATTTTTATAGGGGAAAGAATCATTTTTACGATATGAGCGATGTTCAAAAAAAGACGGCAACAGAACAGGCGCAAGAAAATAAAGACGTTAAACTAGGCTCGGCTTTGATACCAAAAATCAAAGCGCCTAATAAGCAGTTTAGCGATATTAGCAATAGCCCTTATAAAGAGGCGATTTTAGCGCTTGCCAGTCGTGAAATATTAAATGGTATTAGTGACAATCAGTTTGCGCCAAAGCGCTTTATGACGAGGGCGGAATTTTGCACTATGATAGTAAAGGCTATGCAACTGAAAACTAAGGGCGAAGGTCTTCGCTTTAGTGATGTTAAAAAAGATGATTGGTATTATAAATATATTAATATTGCTTATGCTAATAATCTAGTGAAGGGGAAAAGCACGAAGATATTCGACCCTAATGGAAAAATCACAAGGCAAGAAGCGGCGATGCTACTATACAATAGTGCAGAAGTTCTAGGTATGGATAAAAATATTGCGCGCTCTGAAAGTAATATTTATTTGCCGTCTTATCTCGATTATGCTAAGATTCCAGCTTGGAGTAAGGATGCACTCACTTTTTCAGTAAAATATAAGATGATAGATATAAATAAAACGGAAATTAAGCCGACAGAATATATAACGAGGGGTGAGCTTAGTTTTATGACTTATCAATTACTTTTGGCAGCAGGTCTTTAATTTATGAAATTCACAAAAAATAAATTTTTTATTATTCTCGCTTTTATCATTGCTTTGCTTGTGCTTTATTATTGGGGCGGTAATTACGGCAGAGGAACTGGTAGGGATGAAGAAATAATAGAAGAGCTTACTACCTTGTCTTTAGAGACAGAAAGTGAAACTGCCGAAAGTACGAGTGTTGAAAGGGACAGCACAAGTTCTTTAGCGGAAAATTTAAGCACTGAAGTTGAAAGTGAAACTGCTTCTGGCATGATCATTGACCCGAAAACGGGAAAGGATAAGTATTTAACTGACCCCGTGCCAGCGGGCAAGCCTATTCCTGTCGAGTGGCAGGAAGTGGAAATTGATACGAATACTGTCTATCATTGTCAGCTCTCTGTAAATTGTTCGACTATATTAAATAATCTTGATATTTTTAATAAGGATAAATTAGAGGTTTTACCTCAAGATGGGGTGATTTTGCCTTTGACAACGGTTGAATTTTATGATGGTGAGTCTGTTTTTAACGTTTTGCAAAGAGAAATGAAAAGGCATAAAATTCACATGGAATTTGTGATGACACCAATGTATAATTCTGTCTATATTGAAGGTATCAATAATCTTTATGAATTTGATACAGGCGAACTTTCTGGCTGGATGTATAAAGTCAATGAATGGTTTCCAAATTACGGCGCTAGTCGCTATCAATTAAAAGATGGCGACGTTATAAATTGGGTTTATACTTGTGATTTAGGGCGCGATGTTGGTGGTTATTTTGAAGGAATTGCCGATGAATTGCCAGAGTCAAAGCGCAAGGCATTAGAAGAGCGCATTAGTAAGGAAGCGTTAACTGAAAGCGAATAAACTTTATTCAAGACTTGACAGTGAGCGTTTAAGGTTATACAATGGGAGTGTGAAAGGAGCAAATTAACAATGGAATTTTTTCTGACGCAGGACGATGAACTGCCGAGTTCGAGTGCTCAGACAGCAGTTCTTAGCCCTTATTTAAACCGTAGAGAAAAGAAACATTTTACGGTGAAGGATAAGGAAGAAATCGTCAGCTTAATTAAGAAACACCCTTATTTTAAAAACCCTTGTAACTATCATATTAGATTAGTAACAATAATGAAATATTTAAAACGAAAAGACGTCGATATTAATTTGCCAGATGCTGATTTAATAATTGATGATTTGATTGCATCGCTTGACGGCGTTGAACGTTTAGAATATGGACGTTATTACAGAAGAAAGAGCGGATGATAATCATCTGCTTTTTTACGGTTAGATGAAACAATATGAAAACGAATGAAATTTTAACGTATGACCAAAAGATAGATAAGGATAAGCGCAAGCGTTTAGCCGTTTATTACACACCGCTAAAAATCGCCGAACAAATGGCAACAGATGCTATCAAAATATATTTAATGGCACAAGGTCAATTAGAGCAAGAAGTAGATAGTTTCTTAGCGGGAAAAAATTCAACTTGTGCTACTGAATATTTAGAGATTTTGCAAGCAGTTCGCTTTTTGGATATGGCGGCAGGTACAGGTGTTTTAGTTTATGCCTATCTAAAACAAATTGAGAAATTGCTTGCTGTATACGAAGTGCCTTTTAAGCTGAAAGATTTTACTCGTAAAATGATAATTAATGATGTCGATGTTGATGCACTCGTTTTATTTAAAGAATTAATTAAAGCGGAATTTAATATTGATTTTGCAGGGGTGATTTTAAATTTGGATGCTTTGATAGAATTGCCACTAAATAGAGCAGTAAAGTCGATTATAACTAGTGGTGGTTTTGATATTATTATGGGCAATCCACCGTATTTGGGTGAAAAGAATAACAGAACACTTTTTGCCGCTTTGAAAGAAAGTGATATATATAGAAATTATTATCAAGCAAAGATGGATTATTATTATTTTTTCATTCATCAAGCAGTCGATTACTTAGCAGAGAAAGGCGTGGTTTCTTATATAACGCCTGATTATTTCACAACCGCTGATGGTGCTGCGCTATTGCGACGATTTTTAAAACAGCGTTGTGATTTTAAGATAGTGCGTAAGCTTGGAACGGTATTCAACTCTGCTGTAGCGGTTAATGCAATGACTTTTATTCTTTGTCGAAAAGGTTTGATGGGAAGCTCCTGCTTTGTTGTCGATGGTGAGAAAGAATTTATTAGCGATAACAAATTATGTTTTGGTAATGATGACAATTTGCGTTTTATCGCTAGTAAAGATAGTGCTATTTTGGCAAAATTGACAGCGGCGTGTGAATTTCAGTTAGCGGATGCATTAGAGATAAGACAGGGCTTAGTTAGCGGTGCCGATAAAGTTAGTCCGAAAATGCTAAAGTATTTGCCAGCCGCTCAGTGTGGACAAGAAATATTTGTAATTGAAAATTCTCCTGATTGTGCCGATATTCACTTGAGACCTTTTATTAAAAATAGTGAAATTCAGCCTTATATCGTTAAAATAAGCGATGAACGTTGTATTATTTATAGTAAGGGTAATAGTCTAGAAAACAGTAGAAAATGGTTGGCTCATTTACAGGCGTTTAAACCTGTATTAGAGCAGAGAAGAGAGGTGAAAAAAGGCGCTATCCCTTGGTACGCTTTACAGTGGCCGCGTGAGGAGAGGATATTTGAAAGTCCCAAAATCCTTGCGCCTCAGCGGTCAGAGCGCAATACTTTTGCATATAGTGACAAGCCTCTTTACGGTAGCGCTGATATTTACTATTTGCTTTTACGTTCGCCATTTGCGGAGAATAATTCACTATACGATAGAGCGTATTTAAAAGCTATTACCGTATACTTAAATAGTTGTTATATTTATTTTTGGCTATATTTTATGGGCAAACGTAAGGGGCATTTATTAGAGCTTTATAAAACGCCTTTGTCAAAAGTTCCTTTGCTTCGTTTTACAAAAGCTGAAATCGTAGAATTGAATTCTGTTTATAATCTATATGTGGCAGGGCAAAAACAGCGAGCTGAACAGCTTGAAAATAAAATTTTTGTTAATAAGTTTGCCCTAAATGAACAAGAATTTGAATATATTTATAAATTTTCGCGAAAACTTACTAAGCGTTAATGACTTATGCTTATATTTCTGATATAATGAAAGTAACTGTTCAATTAAAGAAAAGTGTTGTGATGCATTTATAGGAGGCAAGCTTGACTTATAAATTTAATACTGGCGGCAAGGTTGAACTTGAATTATTTGATAAAGCTGCCGATCAAGAAATAAAATTAAAAAGCATTTTAGAAGTGTGTGATGGTGATGAGCGCTTTGTAATCCACTCGCCTATACACGAGGGCAAGATTTATTTAATAGATAAAGGCGTACAAGTAAAAATGTTTTTTCTCAGTATGGATGCAAAGAAAGAAAATTACGAAGTTTATAGTTTCTTTGCTAATGTTGTGGCGCGTGAGATGCGTGAGAACATTCCTATGCTTACATTACATAGAACGAGCGATATTGTCAAAGTGCAGCGCCGTGATTATTTCCGCTTAAGTTATGTCAAGGATATGCAGGTTAAAAAAATTAATGATGATGATGCATATGACATTGTTTGTCGTGATATTTCACTTGGCGGCATGCGTTTTGTTAGCAATGAAACTTTCTGTGAAGGGGAACAAGTTCTATGCGCCGTCAATTTTGAAGACGAAGAAATTGTGGAATTGGCAGGCATGGTTATCGGCATAGACGATATGAACGATGGCATTTACAAAAAACAGCTTAGGGTGAAGTTTGAACCTATGGAAAGCGAACTTCGAATGCATGTGATTAAGTGGATTAATCGCTTGCAAGCGGCGTATATTAAAAAAGTTTCTGGCGAAACCTATGAGCGTAATCTCAAGCAAATTTTACCGCAATTTAGTTCTGAAAAATTAGAGAATTACGGTGAAAAACAACAATCACTGCGCAATATTGGCTATCTTAAGGGGCTGATTAATCTTTTTAGTATTATTGCGCTTTCGATTTATTATTTTGCTCAACCGCGTAATCACTATCCTATTGCAAAACTTTTAGGTATATCTTATACGAATGGTTGGAGTAAGGATTTTCTCAATATTGGTTTTGGCATTTCAGCAGTATTGGTATTGGCTTCTTTAGTTGTTGTAGCTTTAGAGCGTTCAAAACTAGAAGATGGAGAAAGAGATAAATTTATTTTGTTTAACATAGTTTTTGCTATGATAATGATTTTGTTATTTGTATATAGAATTATGACTGTTTTTTAATTAAAAAGAAAGGAGCAGCATGGATAATATTAGAGAATGGAAAGCGCTGCTCATACCGTACGAACAAGCCGTATCAGAATTGAAAGTAAAACTCAAATCTATACGAAGCGAATTTAGAGAATTAAATCAATATTCACCAATAGAATTTGTTACTGGTAGGGTGAAAAAGCTTTCATCTATTATAGAAAAGGCGAACAGACGCGATATTCCATTGGAGCAGATTACTGATTTAATGGAGGATATCGCAGGACTGCGCATTATGTGTCAGTTTTGCGAAGATATTTATACAGTAGTTGAATTATTGCATAAGCGCGATGGTAAAGATTTGTCTATTGTTTACGAAAAGGATTATGTGCGTTTTCCTAAAGAGTCTGGATATTCTAGTTATCATATGATTATTCGTTATCCAGTAGAAACTGCTTTTGGTACGCGTGAGGTTTTGGCAGAACTGCAAATTAGAACACTAGCAATGAATTTTTGGGCAACGATAGAGCATTCGCTTAATTATAAATATAAATCGAATATACCGAAAACCGTACGTGAACGCTTAAAACGTTCAGCAATGGCAGCAGCTAAACTCGATGCCGAAATGACACAAATTCGCAAAGAAATTATTGGCGCGCAGATATTGTTTGAATATAAATCCAATCTCGTCAGTGATATTAATGCCAATATAAGGGCATTATTTTCTGTAGGCAGGGAAGCGGAAGCAAGCACTTTTCAGACCAAGTTTGAAGCTTTGTGGGAAGATGGAACGGTGGAAGATTTGCAAGAATTATTAGATGAAGTACAGTTAGTTGCGCCAGCTGATGCTTTGCTAAAAAAATTAGCGCTTAGGAATTAGTTATGGCTATATTTGTAATTGGTGATTTACATTTAGGCTTTAGTTGTGATAAACCGATGCACATTTTTGGTGAACATTGGCGCGACCATCACGAAAAAATAAAACAGGATTGGTTAGCAAAGGTTTCTACAGATGATTTGGTTATTTTAGCGGGCGATACTTCTTGGGCAAGTAGCTTTAAAGAGGCAGCGCCCGATTTGACGTGGATAGATAAGTTGCCTGGACAAAAACTTTTATTAAAGGGTAATCACGATTATTGGTGGCAAACATTAAAGAAAATGCGTGGAGTTTATCCGACATTGGAATATCTACAAAATGACAGCTATGTTTATGGTGATTATGTTATTGTCGGAGCACGTGGTTGGGAGATAGGCGATAATAAAATTTATAAACGTGAATTAATTCGCTTGCGTCTTTCTATGGAGTCAGCGCCGTCAGATAAAGAAAAAATTTGTATTTTGCACTATCCGCCTTTTGATGAAAATGGTGAACGGACGGAAGTAATAGATATAATTGAAGAATTTAAAGTCAAAAGAGTTTATTTTGGTCATATACATTCCAATCATGAAGCCGTTAAGCAAGGTCGCTATAACGATTGTGAATACGCGCTTATCGCTTGTGATTATACCGATTTTAAATTACGACAAGTAGAACCGAAAGTGTAAGAAAGAGAAGCTAATGTCAGTAGAGACTGTAATTGATTTGAACGCTTTTTCTAATCATAGGTTGACTTTGATTGAACAGCTAGAGAGTGGCAAGCTCAATAAGACGGAGTATATTAAAGCTACTTTAGATTTTTATGATGCTGTAGAATTAAATCAGCCTGAGAGAATAGAAAGCATATTACAGGGTATGTATTACTATCAGTACTATAATAGTTTTGCTAAATGGCATCAAATTCAGTATAGAGAATTAGCTCGTGATGATATTTTTACGGCAATAGAGCATAGGACGAAGTCAGCAGCATATTATAAGTTGAAAGATAATATTACGCTGAAAATGCTTAAACTTGTAAAAAGAGATGAGGTTTTAGCTTATTACGTTAAGATGGATTCTTGTAAACTGAATAGTAAATTAGTTGAAATTGTACTTCTCAATTACGACAGTATTATTCTACATACATTAGACAAAAAAATCATTCGTTATTTGGATAATAAAGATATGTTATCTTGTAGACGGCAAAACTCATTGATAGATACCTATATTAATAAAAAGTATTACGAAGTTTAGATACAAGAAAGGATAAAAAATGAAAATTTATACAAAATCTGGTGACAAGGGGCAGACGAGTTTATACGACAGAACCCGCGTTGATAAGGACGACATTAGGGTCGAAGCTTACGGTACTATTGACGAACTAAATTCAGCGCTTGGTTT
>PDWI01010398.1_pt1 | contig 10434 bp, 6 predicted proteins | sample 1430891 | NCBI WGS metagenome assembly PDWI01 (sample SAMN01162508, study PRJNA174530) | Oral metagenome, whole genome shotgun sequencing project. | biome: Marine environment; feature: Marine mammal; material: Swab sample of the gingival sulcus; isolation source: swab sample of gingival sulcus... | reverse complement strand
CGAGCTACAGCAGACTTTCTACGTCCTATTGTGTTAATTACTTCCATCTTTTATAATTTGATTTTGTTTAAGTCAATCTTTTCAGGTTTTTGAGCTACTTCCTTGTAGTCTTCTCCCACATACACTCTCAGATTTGTCAACAACTGCTTTCCTAATTTATTTTTAGGCAGCATTCCTTTCACTGCATTCAAAATAATTCTATCAGGAAATTTCTTCAACATTTCAGTTGCAGTACGCACACGTTGTCCGCCAGGATATCCGGTGTGGCGGATATAGGTTTTATCTGCCCACTTATTTCCTGTGAAATGAACTTTTTCTGCATTGATAATGATAACATTATCACCACAATCTACATGAGGTGTAAAGCTTGGCTTATTTTTTCCTCTGAGTATTTTTGCCGTATTTGAAGCTAAACGCCCCAACACAGCATCTTTTGCATCGATAAGTACCCATTTTTTATCAACGCTTTGCTTGTTTGCTGATACAGTCTTATAACTTAAATTACTCACTGTTTTTTCGTTTTTTACGTTTATACTCTATTTTCTATTTTAGAAACTTCCCCTCACCACAAAGGAAACAAGACACAAACCTGCAATATTTCTCACTGTCGGGCAAACAGCTCAAAACACTGGTTATCAGTTGCGAACAATCTTCTAAGCGACTGTCTTTTTCTTGTAACCTTTTGAAAAGTATTCAAATAGTGGATGCAAAGGTACAAATAATTTCTTTAGCCACACAATATTTTTCTATCAATATACTGAATTTATTGAGGTTACATATTGCTTTTCGGCTTTTCAGAGCAAATACAAATTCTCCATAAGATTGAAATATTGTATTTTATAGTTCTAAAATATCACATTACTTAACAAAATACGCTTATTTTTCTTAATAGAGTAACAACACTATCCAATTTTTCTTACTTTTGCGGATATGCAAGAACCTAAGACACAAAAAAAAATTCGCCGGGGAATGGCTATGGGATTATTTTTAATCACTCTGCTGATTGTTGTATTGCTTTATCCGAATACTCAAAATTTTCGCTACAGCTACCAAATGGGAAAACCTTGGCAATACGAGACTCTGTATGCTCCTTTTCAATTTCCCGTAAAAAAAACAGAACAACAAATAAATGTTGAAAAAGAAAAACTTCTCAGTAAAATAATTCCTTATTACAATTATGACGCTTCTATCGGAAAAATAGAAATCATAAAAGCAACAAAAGACAGCATACTTACAAAAGAAAATATTGCGGTTTTACGGAGTATCTATGCCGAACCCGTTTATGAAGCAAACAATTCTTTGAAAAATATCAACAGTATCTATGTAGTAAAGAACCATATTTCTACGGAAATGCAACTTTCGGAACTTCGTAGCACAGCGTCCATACATGATTTTTTAGACGGCTTACATATTGCTCCGGAACAAAAAGAACAACTAAAAACACACATAAAATCAAACTTGAGTTTCAATAAAGAGCAAACTGAAGCTCTAAATAAAGAAAACAATGTTTCCGCCTACCTTGGAGAAGTTCAAGCAAATGAGCTTATTATTTCTCGAGGAGAAATAGTTACTCAACAAAGTTATCGGATATTGGAATCTTTACGTAATGAGTATAGAAAACGAATCGGCACATCCTCAAGTATCGGCTTTGTAATATTAGGACAGGTTCTTTTTGCAGTGATTTGTTTACTTTTTCTCTATATATTTTTAAGAAACTATCGTAAAAATATTCTTTACAAGCCTCTTTATCTCAGTTTTATACTTATCGGTATTGTTGCATCCGTCGCACTTACGCGTATCAGTCTAAATTTTGGTCGTTTAGATATTTATTTAATACCTTATGCCCTATTTCCAATTATTATACGGACTTTTATGGATAGTAGAACTGCTATGTTCACTTTTTTAGCAACCATACTTATCTGTAGTTTTATTGTCCCGCAAAATTATGAGTTTCTTCTTCTACAACTCATTCCCGGAATCATTGGAATACTTTATTTAAAAAATTTAGATCGACGGTCACAATTATTGCTGACAGCTCTTATTATTTTTGTTAGCTATAGCATACTATACACTGCAATTTATAGTACCGGAGAGGGACAAATTGAAACGCTCAATCCAATGATTTTTGTGCGTTTCTTTTTGAATGCCATTTTCCTTACGGTTGCTTACCCGCTGCTTTACTTATTGGAGAAAACTTTTGGATTTTTGTCTGATGTAACTCTCATAGAATTAAGCAACACAAATAACAAATTGCTTCGTGAACTTTCGCAAGTAGCTCCCGGAACATTTCAACATTCTATGCAAATGGCAAATTTAGCAGAAGAAGCTGTACGAAAAATAGGAGGTAATCCTCTTTTGGTAAGAGCCGGTGCCTTGTACCACGATATAGGTAAGATGAAAAATCCTATTTATTTCACGGAAAATCAACACGGAGAAGAAACCCCACACTTAGGCCTATCTTACGAAGAAAGTGCCAATATTATTATCAGCCACATTACAGACGGAATAAAAATGGCAAAAAAGTATGGACTTCCTTCTGATCTTATTGATTTTATCGCCACGCATCATGGAACAGGCAGAACAGAATATTTCTATAGATCCCATATAAATGAAAATCCGGATAAGGCAGTAGATGAGTCAATTTTCTCTTATCCGGGACCGGATCCTTTTACGGTAGAACAAGCAATTTTAATGATGGCAGATTCCTGCGAAGCAGCCACCCGTAGCTTAAAGAAAAAAACAGTGAAGAACATTACAAAAATGGTAACAGATATCATTGATTTTCAAAAGGATGAAGGAAGATTTAACAATGCTCCGGTAACGTTCAAAGATATAGAGTTGACTAAGGAAATATTCATAAAAAAACTTACGGATATCTACCACTCCAGAATTGCTTATCCTGAAAAAACAAATACTAAATAGCCGAAGATAAAAAAATAAACTTATTTTTGGGAGATTAAAGAATTCAAGTATGGCTTTATTAAATTCTCTAATAAATTTATTCTACGCAAAACGATTAGAAAAAATCAAGCTATTTCAACGAGAACCCGAGAAAATTCAAAAAGAAACACTGAGGGAATTATTAAATATTGCTCAAAATACAGAATGGGGCAAACGTTATGATTTTAGTACTATCGAAAACTTCAACTCTTTTGTCCAACGAGTACCTTTACAAGACTATGATACAATTAAACAAGACATAGAAAGAACACGTAGAGGAGAGAGCAATATCCTTTGGCCGACTCCTATTAAATGGTTTGCCAAATCGTCAGGAACTACAAGCGATGTGAGTAAATTTATCCCCGTAAGCAGAGAGGCTTTGGATAATTGCCATTATCGAGGAGGTAAAGACATCGTTAGTTTGTACGCAGAACAATACCCTGAAAGCAATATTTTTTCCGGGAAAAGCCTCACTCTTGGAGGAAGTTATCACGGAAGTGACAATATTTCGTACTATGGTGATCTTTCCGCTATTCTTATAGAAAATGCTCCTTTTTGGACATCTTTTATCAAAACACCAAAATCTGATATTGCACTGATAGATGATTGGGAAACGAAACTTGCAGAAATAACCAAGATTGCACTACAAACCAACGTAACTTCATTTTTAGGAGTTCCTTCGTGGAATTTGGTGCTCATTAAAAATATTCTAAAAGAAGCAAACGCTCAAAACTTACTGGAAGTTTGGCCCAATTTGGAATTATTTGTACACGGAGGAGTAAGTTTTATTCCTTACAAAGAACAATACAAAGCACTTATTCCCTCAAAAAACATGAACTATTTGGAGACCTATAATGCCTCTGAAGGATTCTTTGCCATACAAAACGATTTAAGTGACGAAGGAATGTTATTAATGCTTGATTACGGTATTTTTTATGAATTTATTCCTCTTGAGGAACTTTCAAAAGAGCATCCTAAAACACTATCAATCGGAGAAGTTGAACTCCATAAAAACTACGCCATTGTCATTTCTACAAATGCAGGATTGTGGCGTTATATGATAGGAGATACCGTAATGTTTACATCTCTTTATCCCCACAAAATAAAAATAACAGGTCGTACAAAACTCTTCATCAACGCTTTTGGCGAAGAAATTATCATTGATAATACAGAAAGAGCTTTAGCCATTGCCTGCGCAGCAACAAACGCCATTGTAAAAGATTATACCGCAGCACCTGTATTTATGGGTGAGAATGAACAAGGAACGCACGAATGGATCATAGAGTTTGAAAAGTCCCCGACAGACTTTGATTTTTTTTGTAAAACTTTAGACAAATCCTTACAGGAAATAAACTCCGATTATGCGGCTAAACGCTACAAGGATATTACGCTACGTTTTCCTACTTTCCACAAAGCTAAAAACGGTCTGTTTTACGAATGGATGAAATCCCGCAACAAATTAGGCGGACAGAATAAAGTGCCCCGTCTTTCTAACGAAAGAACTTTCATCGAAGAATTGGTTTCTTTGAATGCTTTGTAAAAGTCACTGTTTTTTTAAAAAAAACTTCCCCTAATTGTTAATGTTTAAAATGGCGTTGATGCGTAAATACCATTGCAATACCCAGCTCATTAGCTTTATCGACGGAATCCCGATCTTTTATAGAACCTCCCGGTTGAATAATTGCCGATATCCCTATCTTACCGGCTAATTCCACACAGTCGGGAAAAGGGAAAAAAGCATCTGATGCCAGTACTCCCCCTTTTGCTTTTTCTCCGGCTTGTCTTGCTGCAATATCCAAAGCTCCGATACGACTTACTTGCCCCGAACCAATACCAATAGACTGTTTATTTTTGGCTAAAACAATCCCATTTGATTTCGCATGTTTTACCATTTTCCAAGCAAAAAACAAATCCTGCATTTGATCTTCGGTAGGCTGTTTTTGGGTAACTACTTCTAGTTCCTCTTCATTGTAGCACTCCCTGTCTGCATCTTGCAAAAGGAGTCCCCCAAGGACAGTTTTTGCAACAAATTTACCTTCATTGTTTCTTTCAATATCTTTCAAACGCAGTATTCGGACGTTTTTCTTCTTGGTCAAAATGTCATAAGCTTCTTCCGAATAATCAGGAGCAATAATTACCTCAAGGAAAATTTGACTCATAGCAGCAGCTGTCGCCTTATCGATAATTCTATTAGCCAAAACAATACCTCCAAAAATTGAAACGGGATCAGCTTCATAAGCCTTTTGATAAGCCTCTGAAAGGGTCGTGGAGGAACCTACTCCACAGGCTGTCCCATGTTTTATTGCAACTACGGTAGGTTCGGAAAATTCTTTCAATGTTTCCAATCCTCCATTAGCATCACTTATGTTGTTATAAGAAAGCTCCTTACCATGCAATTGTTCTGCATTAGTTAACAGACCTTTACTCGTTTGTGTTTGTTTGTAAAAAGCCGCTTTTTGATGAGGATTTTCCCCATAGCGTAAATCCTGTATTTTGTCATAAGTCAGAGTCAATTGATCCGGATAAGAAATACCTAAAATTGTGTTAAAATATCTTGCAATCATTGCATCATACTGCGCTGTATGATTAAAAACCTTTCCTGCCAAGGCTTTCTTCGTTTCTAAACTGATTTCTTTTTTTAGCTTTAATTCTTCAATGATTTTGTCATAATCGGAAGGATAAATTATCACTGCTACGTCTTGATAATTCTTTGCTGCTGCGCGCAACATCGTTGGGCCACCGATATCAATATTTTCAATGATTTGCTCATCGGAAGCTTCAGAATTAAGAGTTTCTCTAAAAGGATAAAGGTTACACACAACAATATCAATAGGCTTTATACCCAATGCTTTTGCACTTTCTTGATGAGCACTTTCCGTTCTTTTGAATAAAATGCCTCCCTCAATGCGAGGATGCAACGTTTTTATTCTGCCTTCAAAACATTCAGGAAAATCCGTGTAATCTGAGACCTCTATGGCTTCTATTTTATTTTCTCTCAAGAGTTTGGAAGTACCTCCCGATGATATGATTTCATACCCCAGATTGACTAATTCTTTTGCAAAATTAACAACTCCGGTTTTGTCACTCACACTAATAAGGGCTTTCTTTTTCATCGATATATAGATTTTACAAATAGGAAGTGATTTCTTGAGTATAAAAACAAAAGGATTCACTCTTACGACAAAGATAGCAAATGATTATGGCAATAAGAAATGATTAAATGGCAAAATATTCAAAAAATAATTTCCCAATATAGAGATAGCAGAACAAACCTACAATATCATTTAACGTTGTGATAAAAGGCCCTGTCGCAAGCGCAGGATCAATCTTCAATTTATCAAGTAAAAGGGGGATAAGTGTGCCGAAAATAGAAGCAAAAACCATTACCGTGAACAATGCTGTAGAAGCAGCAAATGTAAGTGCTTGCGAATTATTCGAATAATAATTAAAAACAAATAAAAGTAATGAGCACACTGCCCCCATAATTAAAGCTCCAAAGAGTTCTCTGATTAAGCGTGAAGATATCTTTCTCACTCCGAGCGTATTATTTGCAAGTCCTTGTACTATGATTGCGGAGGATTGTACCCCTACATTCCCCCCCATAGCTGCAATCAATGGAAGAAAGAATGCCATAGTAGGATTGATTGAAAGTTCTTGCTCATAAACTCCAATTACAGCAGCCCCCAGAACTCCTCCTATAAGCCCGATAATGAGCCAAGGCAGTCTTGCACGTACCTGACGATTCAAATTGTCTGTAAATTCTACTTCTTCGGTAAGTCCCGAAAGCATCTGATAGTCCTTGTCGGCTTCTTCCCTTGCTATATCGATAACATCATCAACGGTAATGCGTCCAACTAACCGTCCCAGATTATCTACGACAGGCAGCGTAATCATATCGTACTTGCTCATCAAGTTGGCAACTTCACTGTCCGGAGTACTGGTTCTTACGAAAACAATGTCTTTTTCGTAAATCTCTTCTATACTTTTTGATGTTCGATTCAGAATTATGTCTTTCAAAGAAAGTACTCCTTTCAATATACCGCTTTCATTGACTACATAGACGTAATAAATTTCGTCAATTTCTTCGGCTTGTCTGGCAAGTTCTTGAAGACATTGCAATACGGTGTAATGTTCTTTGACAATAATCATCTCCTTTGCCATAAGACCACCGGCAGTGTCTTCGGCATACTTAAGCAAATCGACAATATCAGAAAGGTGCTCTCTATCTTGCACTTTTGCAAGTACAGCCTCTCTTTGTTTTTCTGACATTTTACCGATAATGTCTGCGGCATCATCGGAGTCCATTTTCTCAATAAATTTGGATGCTATGCTTTGAGGAGGTAATACTTCGATGAAACGCATCAAATCACTCTCCTCCAATTCTATTAATACGTCTGCGGCTAAATCATCATCCAACAAGAGGAATACATATTTCGCTTCATCTATACTAAGATCGTCAAAAATTTCAGCAATATCCGCAGGGTGTAAATCCTCAATGAGAGTAACGACAGTATCTTTTTCTTCGTTAAGAATTGCAGTTTGGATTTGCTCTATATACTCTATGGTTTTTACAAACTGCGCCATACTGTGAAAATTTAATTGTGAATACTTTCGATTAGATGTGTCAAATATACAAAATCTTCTACACTTAATTGTTCCGGACGCTTTTTCATTATGTCCTTTTCGATATTTTTGTCTCCTAACAGCAACTTAAGAGAGTTGCTAAGCATTTTTCTACGTTGGTTAAACGCCGTTTTTACAACAGTTTTAAATAACTTTTTGTTGCAATTAATTCTCGAGACATAATCAGGTTTTCTGATAAGACGAATAACTCCTGAATCCACTTTGGGAGGAGGGTTAAAAACCTGAGGAGGCACCTTGAATAACAATTCGATATCGTAATAAGCTTGTAGAAGTACACTGAGGATTCCGTATTGTTTGCAGTTTGGTTTAGAACTAATGCGTTGTGCCACTTCATATTGTATCATACAAACAACTTCGGGGACTTTATCCACAGCCTCCAATATTTTGAAGAAAATTTGAGAAGAAATATTATAAGGAAAGTTTCCGATAATATGCAGAGAATTTGCAGGAATACTATCCCAAGACATCTGTAAAAAATCTCCTTCGATAATGTTTGTATCAAGAGAGGGGTATGTTGCTCTTAAATATTCGATAGATTCTGTATCTATCTCAATTAGATAGTAAGGAACATTTTTTTTGCGTATCCATTTCGAAAGCACCCCCGTTCCGGGACCGATTTCTAATACAGCCTCAGCCGAAGAATAATCAAGAGCATTGACAATTTTTTGTGCAATATTTTCATCGGTGAGAAAATGTTGTCCGAGCTTCTTCTTTGGGGTTACTATTGTACTGTTAAATTTCAAAATTATTCGTTTCTTCTCTTTTCTTTTCCGTATCTTCTATTTCTCTTTCTTTTTTTGTATCGTCAATATCTTCTTCATCTCCGCAATTCAAATTGACATCATAGCCATTGGGAGCAGTAAAGTAGTCTTGGGGAAAATTCAGCGTTTTGTCCGCATAAACTTTTTTGATAAAAAGTGCAAAAATCGGCAATGCCATATTAGATCCTTGTCCGTACTTTATGGAAGAAAAATGCACGGAGCGATCTTCTCCGCCTACCCAAGTTCCTGTTACCAAATGAGGATTTATACTCATAAACCAACCATCGGAATGGTTGTCGGTAGTACCCGTTTTCCCTCCCCAAGGTGCATCTATTTTATAACGATAATGTAAACGAACACCTGTTCCTTTATCCACAACATTTTTTAGTAATAGGGACATTGTATAGGCAGTAGATTCTGCCATAACTTCACGCGTCGTTGTAGAAAATCTTGCGATGATATCTCCATTTCTGTCTTCTATGTGTGAAACAAAAATAGGTTCTGCATATACTCCTTTATTTGCAAAAGTTCCGTATGCAGCTACCATTTCTTTGACTGTAATATCAGGGATACCTAAACATATTGAAGGGACAGCTTCCAAAGGACTTGTGATTCCCATATTTCGAGCCGTATTTACGACAGACTCCGGAGTAAATTGTTTTAAAATCCAAGCCGTAATATTATTGACAGAATTTGTCAATCCCCACTTAAGCGTAACCATCTCACCTTCTCTATTTTTAGATGTATTTTTAGGAGTCCATGTATCTCCATTAGGTAAAATAAAAGTTTGGGGTACGTTGAGTGTCTTCGTGCAAGGACTGATGCCTTCTTGTATCGCTACGGTATAAAGAAACGGTTTAAATGTAGAGCCAACTTGACGTTTCCCCTTAGTAGCCATATCATACATAAAAAATCGATAATCTGCACCGCCCACATAAGCTTTTACTTTTCCCGTTCCCGGCTCCATTGCCATGAAACCACTGCGCAACAGACCTTTATAATAACGAATAGAATCGTAAGGAGTCATTATGGTATCTTTCAAGCCTTCCCAGCTGAATATAGACATCGCCGTTTCCTCATTGAAACTGTCCAAGATTTCTTTTTCGTCTTTACCTTCAGATTTAAGGTTATAATATCTGTCGCTCTTTTTTATGGCGTTTTTCATTATTCCGTCAATTTCCTCTTGAGAAATATCTGAAAAAGGATGCGTTTTATTATTTTTCGACAGTTTGTCAAAAATAGGTTGCAGGTCTTTGCCAAGATGCTCCTGCACCGCTTCTTCGGCATAATGTTGCATACGCGAATTTATAGTCGAATAAATGCGCAAACCGTCCTCATAAATATTATAAGGAGTACCGTCTGCTTTTGTATTTTTATTACACCAGCCGAAAAGCGGGTTGTTTTCCCATTGAATGGAATCTTCGTAATACTGCTGCTGTTGCCACTTCCTATAATTTTTCTTTTCCGGTTTTTGTGCAGTCATCATACCACGCAGAAATTCTCTGAAATAAGTTCCAGTACCTCTCTTATGGTCTTCTTTCTGATAATCCAAAACAATAGGTTGCACTTTCGTCAGGTCGTAAACCGCTTCGTTTATGTAGCCATTTCTCAACATTTGTTTGAGAACTACATTACGTCGATTGACGGCGTTGCTCATATAACGTCGAGGATTGTACAACGACGGATTTTTACACATCCCGACTAAAGTTGCCGCTTCGTTAAGGTTGAGTTGATCGGGTAACTTATTAAAATAAATTTTTGCCGCCATTCGGATTCCTACAGCTTGATAAAGAAAATCATAGGTATTCAAATACATTGTAATGATTTCTTCTTTCGTGTAATTTTTCTCCAACTTTACCGCCATAACCCATTCTTGCAACTTTCTCAATACAACTCTGAATTTACTAAGTTTCAAATCTCTGGGGAATAAGTTTTTTGCCAATTGTTGTGTAATGGTGCTACCTCCTCCGTCTTTGCCCATTTTTAAAACAGCCCGAAGAATTCCTTTTCCGTCGATACCAGAATGTTTATGAAAACGTTCATCCTCTGTAGCGACAAGTGCATCGACCAAATGCTTTGGCAGGTCTTT
>PDWI01010397.1_pt1 | contig 10435 bp, 10 predicted proteins | sample 1430891 | NCBI WGS metagenome assembly PDWI01 (sample SAMN01162508, study PRJNA174530) | Oral metagenome, whole genome shotgun sequencing project. | biome: Marine environment; feature: Marine mammal; material: Swab sample of the gingival sulcus; isolation source: swab sample of gingival sulcus... | reverse complement strand
AGGCTTATCTTCTGCTGTTTTAGGTGTACAGCTTGCTAATACAAGAGTAACCATAAGTAACATTGCTACTACCTTTTTCATAATATCCTCCTTTTGATTTGAGCATTTGTCCTACAAAGGATAACATATAAAACACATAAATGTCAATAATATTTTATCATTTTTACACCAAAAAATTATGTAATATTACTAGAGATTATATTTTTATTTGAACTTAAGCACTTTTCTGTGGTAAAATCTACAAGTAATACATTAAAATAAAGGATGGCATTATGAAATATTTCAAAAAGGAAAAACTTTTTATACGTGTTTTTAATGAAATACGTACTTATATCATAAAAAATCAGCTTGTACCAGGAGATAAACTCCCTACTGAACAAGAGCTTTGCACCAAGATGGGAATCAGTAGAAATGCACTTAGAGAAGCCCTAAAAGCACTTGAAATAATGGGTATCATAGAATCAAAACCTAGCATAGGCATCATAGTTCAAGGCTTCGATACAGACTTCATTTTTCAATCTATGCTATACTATCTAATGGCTGATGATACCAAGCTAATACACCAGATTTTAGATGTTAGAAAGGCTCTTGAACTCAGCTTCATAGAAGAAGCCTATGACCGCATATCAAATAAGGATATTGACGACCTACAAGTAGTTCTAGAATCCATGAAGTCACGCAAGGAAAAAAATGAACTATTTTATGATGAAGACCATGAATTTCACAAGATACTATATAGGAATTTAGACAATAAACCACTAAACTCAATACTAGATGCCTCATGGAACATAAGCGAAGAGTTTAATTTTGAACTCAAAAAGACCTATCTGGATAATGACTACACTAAACACCTAAAATTATTTAATGCCTTAAAAGATAGAAATAAAGAGGAATTTATGACTCTATTCAAAAATCACTTTAAAATAAGTGACATAAATGGATAAAACTTTGTTTTTAAATAAAATATACAATAAAAGTATTGTATATTTTATTTTTTTATGTAAAATAGTATGTAGTACAAAGAACAAAATTATATATAAGGAGTTCAAACTTATGAAAAACGAAAAGTATAAGGGAATAATACCAGCTTTTTACGCCTGCTATGATAAAGATGGAAACATAGATAAAGAAGGTGTAAGAAAATTTACTAGACACCTTATAAACAAAGGTGTAAACGGACTTTATATCGGTGGTTCTAGTGGAGAATGCATCTACCAAACTATGGAGGAAAGAAAAGTCGTCCTAGAAGAAGTAATGAAGGAAAATAAGGGCGAAGTAGTCATAATAGCCCATGTAGCTTGTAACAGCACAAGGGAAAGTATGGAGCTCGCTAAACACGCAGAAGGTCTAGGTGTAGATGCTATAGCAGCAATTCCACCTATCTACTTCAAAGTTGGTGACGAAGGTGTAGCTAAATATTGGAATGATATTTCTAGCGCTGCTCCAAACACAGACTTCATCATCTACAACATACCACAACTAACAGGAATCTCTCTAAATAAAAACATTCTAGACCTACTTAAAGATAACAAAAATATAGTAGGTGTAAAAAATTCATCCATGCCTGTTTTAGACATATTTGACTTCCAGCATTTTACTGATAATAGACTCTTCGTATTCAACGGTCCAGATGAGCAACTAGTATCAGGACTTACAATGGGAGCTATAGGTGGTATTGGCGGAACTTATGGACTAATGCCAGAACTTTACCTACTACTATATAAATTACAAAGAGAGAATAAGATAGAAGAAGCTAGAGAACTTCAATTCGAACTAAATAAGATGATTTACATGGCTATTTCAGGAAAGGGTTCTATGTATGCTGTTATAAAAGGTGTACTTAAAAAGAAATTCGACCTAGACCTAGGCGGCGTACGTTCTCCACTTCTAAACATGGCTGAAGGCGACGATAAACTATGTGATGAAATCATACTAGTCCTAGATAAACTTTACGAAAAATACGAAATTAAATAGAGATAATTTCTAGGTCTTTTATTGCAATACACCTTAGATATCAGCACTAGATATTTCTCTTTGTAATGCAAATGTCCACCTAGATATTTTCTCGTGCAATTATAAAAATACGGAGTAAAATATGAATAAAAAAGAACTTTTATCCCTAATAAAAGGAGAAATCATAGTCTCATGCCAAGCCCTACCAGACGAGCCCCTCTATAATGAGGACTTCTCCCTCATGCCATTTATGGCAGAGGCAGCTAGGCAGGCAGGCTCTAAGATGATAAGGACTTCCAGCATAAGAGACGTAGTAGAAATAAAGAAAAAAACTGGGCTTCCAGTCATAGGCCTAGTAAAGAAAAACTATGAAGGCTTCGACATATACATCACTCCATCTATGAAGGAAGTGGACGACTTAGTAGAAGCTGGTAGCGACATAATCGCAGTAGACCTAACTGACGGCACACGCCCAGGTAATGTCTCAACAAAGGACTTCATAGAGCAAATCAAAGCCAAGCACCCTGATATCGTACTCATGGCTGACATCTCTACATTCGAAGAAGGTGTCAATGCAGCTAAATGGGGGGCAGACATAGTTTCTAGTACCATGAGCGGCTACACTCCTTGGTCCCCACAGGTGGATGGACCAGACTTCGACCTAGTTAAAAAGCTAGTAGCAGCTGTAGATGTACCAGTTATCGCAGAGGGCAAGGTACACAGACCAGAGCAAGCTAAGATGATGCTAGAAGCTGGAGCACACGCAGTCGTAGTCGGTGGTGCTATCACTAGACCATTGCAAATAGCACAGAAGTTTTTTGAAGTGATAAGATAATGAGCAGGATAGTTTTTGACATAGGTGGAACCAATATTAAATATGGAATTTTCGAAGATGGCGAGCTAAAAAACCTAGCTGAAGTGCCTACCGATGCCATGCGTGGTGGCGACAAGGTCATAGAAAAAGTCGCTGGACTTATCAGGACTAATCTGACACCTAAGATTGATTCTATCGGCATCAGTACAGCAGGTCAGGTGGATACCAAGGCTGGTAAGATAGCCTTCGCCAATGAAAACATACCAAACTATACAGGCTTTGAAGTGAAGAAGTATTTCGAGGGACTTTTTTCACTTCCTTGCTACGTAGAAAATGACGTAAACTGTGCAGGCCTAGGCGAACTCTATGCCAATGATGAAATCGACGGCGACTTCGTCTTCATAGCTTACGGAACAGGCATAGGTGGTGCCATTATAAACGACAAAAAGGCTCTCACAGGCGAAAACTTCTTCGGAGGTGGAGTCGGTCAGATGAGACTTTTTGACAGGGAAAATATGAAGTATTGTGAATATGAAGACATCTGCTCTACTTCCTACCTAGTAAAAAAAGCAAGGGAAATCGACCCTAGTATAGAAAATGGCAGGATGATTTTCGACAAATTAGAAAACAAAAAAATATCAACCCTCATAGAAGCGTGGACTGATGACATCATCATAGGACTACTTAACCTAACCTATCTAATAGACCCGAAATACCTAGTCCTAGGTGGAGGAATCATGGAAAACGAAGTGATATTTAGCAAGGTTTCTAAGAAATACTACAAGGCGAAAAATCCCTTCCTAAAAACCGAAATCAAAAAGGCAAAGGCAGGAAATCGTTCAGGGCTTCTAGGAGCAGCCACACTATGAGATAAGCAAAAATATAAATAATACCAAGGAGGATATTAGCTTTCTTGGTATTTTTATATAAAAATATACCTAGTAAAATAAATAATTATGCTATAATAAATTCGTAGAAACCATATAATCCAACTTGGAGGTTCTTATGAATGAAAATCAAGTCAAAGAAAATCTTAAGTATCTAAAGCTTTTAAGCAAGCAGTTTCCAACTGTAGCAAAAGCATCAACAGAAATCATAAATCTAGAAGCCATACTAAACTTACCAAAGGGTACCGAACACTTTTTATCTGATATACATGGCGAAGATGAAGCCTTTGCCCATATATTAAAAAGCGGCTCAGGTGTAGTAAAGAGCAAGGTAGACTTAATATTTAGTAATTCTCTCACCGTAATAGAAAGAAAAAAACTAGCCATCTTAATATACTACCCAAGACAGGTAATAAACTCTATAGAAAAAGATAAGTCTATAAAAGAAGAAGAAAAACGTGATTGGTATATAGTAAATATACATAGACTTATACAGATACTCAGGGAAATTTCTTCTAAGTATTCACACTCCAAAGTAAGAAAAGCCTTACCAGAAGACTTCGCCTATATCATAGAAGAGCTAATGTATGAAAGAGAAAACGATGATGATAAAAACACATACTATAAGCAGATTCTAAATAGTATATACAATGTAAGGCGAGCGAAATCCTTTATCATTGAGCTCTCACAGGTGATTTCCATCCTAGCCGTAGACCACCTCCACCTTATAGGAGACATCTACGACAGAGGACCAAACCCTGATAAAATAGTAGATAGACTCATGGCTAGCCCTTCTTGTGATATTCAGTGGGGAAATCATGACGTGCTTTGGATAGGAGCTGCAGCTGGTTCCATACCTTGCATACTTACAGCTATTAGGATTTCTGTTAGGTATGGCAATCTGAGCTTACTAGAGGATAGCTATGGTATAAACCTATTCCCACTAATCAAATATGCCCTGGATAATGTAAACGAAGTAGAAGAGACTTTTTATCCAAAAAATTCTGAACACATGCTAGAAGAAGAGAGATTTATGCTAGCACAAATAAACAAAATCACTACTATTTTGCTACTTAAGTACGAATCCTTACTAGTTAAAAGAAACCCTAGTTATGACCTTTTAGACAGGGCTCTTATAGACAGAGTTGACTTCGAAAATAAAGAAATAAAAATTGGGAATAAGCTATATAAATTAGATGCTATAGACTTTCCATGTGTAAATACAGCTGACCCTTCCATGCCTAGCAAGGAAGAAGTTCAAATCCTAACAAAAGTTAGAGCTTCTTTTTTAAACAATCCTAAGCTACAAAAACACGCAGCCTTCTTAGTAGAAAAGGGCAGTATGTATACAGTCTATAACGGAAACCTCCTCTATCATGGTTGTATACCACTAGACGAAGATGGAAACTATGCCAAGGTAAAAATATATGGAAAAGACTATGAAGGAAGAGCCTTACTCGATAAATATGAAAAACTTCTAAGAATAGCCTTTGCCAAAAGACATGAACACGTAGATGAGAAAGAAAGTGACATATTTTGGTATCTTTGGTCTGGGAAGTTTTCATCCCTATTTGGAAAGGAAGCTACAAAGACCTTCGAAAGGACGTATATCAAGGAAAAAGAAACTCACGCTGAAGTCAAGAATCCATATTACAAATTCATACAAGATAAGGAAACCTGCCTACGTATCTTAACAGACTTCGGTGCCAGTCCTGAAAGAGGACGTATCATCAACGGTCACGTTCCAGTAAAGGTAAAAAAAGGAGAAAGTCCTATCAAGGCAGATGGAAAACTCCTAGTTATAGATGGAGGAATATCCAAGGCTTATCAGTCCGTTACAGGCATAGCAGGATATACCCTAATATATAATTCCCACGGCATGCTCCTAGCTGAGCACGAACCCTTTACCTCTGCCTATGATTCATATACAAATTTTACAGAGATGCTCTCATCCCTAACCATAGTAGAGGAAAGCAAGCGACGTATCCTAGTGAGCGATACAGATAATGGTAAAATAATACAAGGCAAGATAGATGACTTAAAAATGTTGCTTTTCGCATATAGGCAGGGGCTTATAAAGACATCATTTTCAGACTAATATAAAAAGCTGTGATAAAAAAGTTTATCACAGCCTTTTTTTACATTTGTTTTCCTTCTACTAACTTACCCCCAACCATGGTAAAGGTTCTCTTGCCATACTGTAGGGTATCCATCTCATGTGAGACTAGGATAACTGTTACACCATCATCATTGACCTTCTTAATCATCTCCATTACCTCTTTAGTATTTTCGATGTCTAAGTCACTGGTAGGCTCATCAGCAATCAAAATCTTAGGATCATTCATCAGCGCCCTAGCTATAAGCACCCTCCTGAGCTCTCCTCCAGATAAGTTCTTTGGATAGGCATCAGCCAAGTCATTTATACCTAGCTTATCCATTAAAAATCTAGCCTTTCCATAAGCATCACCATCCCTCTTATACAAGAAAAACGGTAGGACTATATTATCTAGAATCGTAAGATTAGGCATGGTAGCTGTACCCTGAGGAATAAAGCCTACAAGGTCATTTCTAAGGAAGGAAATCTCCTTATCAGTCTTGCTCGAAATCTCCTTACCATCTATCTTTACTGAACCAAAAGTAGGGGTAATCATACCAGAAAGCATATTTAGGAAGGTGGATTTTCCACTACCTGAACGCCCTATAATGGTAACATAGTCGCCCTCTTCCATACTAAAGTCCACATGGTCTACGGCATTAAAAGACTGGCCATTTCCACGCTTGTACTCTTTTACTAAATCTTTTACTTCTAATATCATCAATTTCCCTCCCTCATATTTTGATAGACATCTGTCTTCGTAAATTTAAGTGCAGAATGAAGTGATGATAATGGTCCTGTTAAAAAGGCAACCATAAAGCAAATAATCGATATAAGAGCTACCTCTCCTATAGATGGTAGTAAAAATGGTATGCTGAGCGCCTTACTCATCTTAGGCCCAAGTAAGGTAACACCCAATATGGAGAGCCCTGCTCCTATAATACTTCCATAAAAACTTATCATTCCAGCTTCTAATAAGACTAGCTTCATCAACTGTCCCTTTGCTGCTCCTAGCACCCTAAGTGTAGCCATTTCCTTCTTCCTCTCACTAAGTGTCATAGCGAAGAGAAGTGCTATTACTATTATCGCTAGTATCCATACTATAGCTATAATTATCTTTATATATCCGGAGATAAGAACTAGATTAGCTGAAACCTTGTTTACAAACTTCTTACTAAAAAGTCCAAAAATATTATCATCAGCATACTTATTGGTAATCTCCTTAGCTACCACCTCTGACTCGTAACCAGGCTTTAGTTTAATCATAATAGTAGAAATCAAACTACCATCTTCAGAAAGCGGATGTTTCATCTTCCTTTCTGCATCTACAGCCAAATCTTTGATAGTCTCTTTAGTCATGAATACCGTAGCATCAAATCCCATACCTGTCTGTGAAAGCCTACCCTTTATCTTAAAAGGTTTGCCAAAGAATTTTACCTCATCACCAGCTACTCCAGAAACTCTGTTTCCTACTATCACCTCTCCGTATTCAAGCTGGGTATTCAGCGTATCTTCAAGCCAAGGCTTAATCAAGAAGTCAGTCTCATAGTCTATACCCACTAACTGAACAGGATAAGAACAGCATGAAGCACTAAGGGTAGCAAGATAGGTTTGTGAAGTCATCTTATCTATACCCTCTATGGTCTTAAGCTTTTCCATGGCATCAGCTGGCAGATAAAAGTTACTAGGCTCACCGCTGAGCAAGATGCTATCAATATGGGCATCATAGCCAGCTGGGACAGCCATAACATCCGCCCCTAGCCTATCAGATAGACTGCTCACACCCTTAGATAAGCTAATCGATAAAATCGACCCTGTTATTAGGGTAAAGCTAAATAGTGTAATCAATATAATCAGACTAAAACTCCTAAAAGTTTTTCGCCTGATATTTTCCTTTGCTAAAGTTGTTAATGTAAGTTTCTTATTTCCCATAACTACTCTTTTCTAAGAAAGTTTAGTGTAAGAGCTACAATATTTACTATAAGCACTACAATCATTATGATTTTAACAGCAGGCATAGTCTTAGTAATACAAGACATCATAGGCATACCACAGAGACCACACTCCCATCCGTCCACCATCTTATCACCTATCTTGATTACTCTAGTAGGGATAAGGTAGATTAAAGTTCCTAAAACAGCTACTAATAAGTATGAAATATAGTTCAGAGTCTTCTTATTCAAAAGCAATGAAACTAGTGATATTATAAGCATAGCTATACCTATGTATACCATAGCCTTTCCGCTCCAGTAACACTTCATAGGTCCTCCCATTTCCGACTTCATAGTACATACTGGGAAAAGTTGAAATGGCGTAAGTGCCACTACTAAACCTAAAATTATATTAACAATATGAAATATATTCTTCTTAATATCTAATTTCATATTTTCTCCTTTTCTATTCAAAACTCAAGTATTAAAACTTGAATTTCATGTAAATTAAATTATATCCAAACTTACTCTTCAGCCTGCTCTAAAGCATTTTTAACAGCAAGTTTGAATTGTTTACCGCTTACTGTAGCTCCAGCTACCGCATCAACATCATTAGGATTTCCAGCCTCTACAAGCATGTTTGGATACTCTGCCATACCCTTAACTGCCCTTTGTGCCTTCTTGTAAAGTGCATCTCCTGCACTCTTACCATAATTTTCATCCTTTACGTTTCCTTGATCATCATAAGCGACCATGGTACAAGCATATATTTCACCATCTTTAATGGTGATTTCTACCTCCATAGAACTACCATTTTCCTCATCTTCAGAAAAACCTGTATAAGTACCATCTTTGTAGCTCACACCACAGCTAGCTAATAAACTTACGAGACCTAACACTATCAAATAAGTAAATATTTTTTTCATTTTTTCTCCTTTTACTTGTTAAGAGAAATTATATAGGTTCACAGTTATTTTTCTATCAAGATTATCTAGTGCTGATATTTTTCTCATAAACCAAGCTATGACCTATAAAATATCTCTACTTATCCTTTTTCTCTTTACGCTTAAAGCCTTTTTCTAATATCTTTTTCCGTGACTCTCTCTGGTCGACTTCCTCTACTATCTTTCCATAACCGAGGACTATCTTTCTCTCAGCCACATCACCCACTTCTGGGTCATGGGTAACTACTATGATAGTAGCTCCCTCATCATGTAGCTGCTTTAGTATCCCTATAACCATCTGTTCATTTTCTTCGTCTAGGTTTCCAGTCGGCTCGTCAGCTAGGATGATTTCAGGGCAGTTTATAAGAGCCCTAGCTATACATACACGTTGCTGCTCCCCACCTGAAAGCTGGCTAGGCAGGTGTTTAGCCCTATCAGCTAGTCCAACCTTTTCTAACGCTTCCATAGCCTCATCATAGTCAGGCATGCTATGGTAGTATTGTGAAACCATGATGTTCTCTATAGCAGTCAAATAACTAACAAGGTGGAACTGCTGGAAAATAAGCCCTATCTTATCACGTCTAATCTTAGTTAGGCTCTTGGCATTTTCCTTAGAAATATCCTGACCATCTAAGATAACCTCACCCATGGAAGGTCTATCCATGCAGCCAACTATATTTATCATAGTAGTCTTACCAGAGCCAGAAGGACCCATGATACTAAGCCACTCACCCCGCCTTACTTCCAAGTCAATATCAGACAAGGCGCTAAGTGTATCATAAATCTTCGATACTCCTTTTAACTTAAGCAAAACTTCATTTTTTTCTTCCATCTTAACTCCTTCACTCATCTTACTCACCTCTCAAAACTATGGCTGGGTGAATATCCAAGACCTTTCTAACTGGTAATATAGAAGCAAGTCCTGTGACTATAACTGAAACAACTACCGTAATAGGTACTAGTCCCCACTGGAAGTTTATAGCCCGTCCAAATACGCTAAGGCTAACCTTATCTGCAAATAAGAAGCCAAGGAAAACTCCTATGATTCCTCCTATTACTCCCAGCGATAAACTCTCACCTAAAAATTCTTTTATTATTAGATTATTATCTGCACCTAGAGCCTTTTTAAGCCCTATTTCCTTCTTTCTCTCTGCAACCATAGCCATCATGGTAGTAGTAACCGAAATCATGGTGATGATGAGGACTACTATGGTAACTAAGTATACCAAAGCCTGTAACTTGGAAAGTACGGTATCTTGAGACTGGGTCACACGTCTAACCGGTCTAGCTAAGAGACCTAGCTCTTCATCTATCTCATCAGCCAAGACCTGCATCTCATCTTGAGATGCCTCTACGCTACATTCCACTATATCCGCACGCGCATCATCAGCTATCATCTCACAGAGCTCATTTATATCCATGAATATAAAGGCTTCTTCTGCACCACCTGTCGTGATGATTCCTTCTACATAAAGTTTCTTGTCAAAGTATTGATCCCCTATATCCTTTTCTTTGTTTTCTTCAGCTGACTTATCCTGGTCAGAAGCCTCAGCCATCTCCCCATACTTCACACCCTGCACTACAAAGCTATCACCAATCCTCAAATCTAGAGTCTCAGCTATTTCCTTACCGACCATAACCTTGCCATCTTCGCCATTTTTAACCCACCTACCTTCAACATACCAGAAGGGGCTATTGGCCTTAGCCTGCTCCAAGTCAGTACCTGCTAGGATGTATGGTTGCTCATTTATCTTGGTAGTATGGTATCTATACGGTGCCATACCCACTATATTTCTCTCATCTGATATAAT